>Ga0307380_10009960_pt1 | contig 12024 bp, 10 predicted proteins | sample UN3MG_FD_202239 | JGI IMG/M metagenome (GOLD analysis project Ga0307380, IMG submission 202239) | Soil microbial communities from Risofladan, Vaasa, Finland - UN-3 | ecosystem: Environmental > Terrestrial > Soil > Coastal area > Acid sulfate soil | place: Finland: Risofladan, Vaasa | collected... | reverse complement strand
GCTGCGCGGGTGGTTGTACAACAAACGCTCCAGTGGGAAGATCATGTTCTTGCAGTTGCGAGACGGAACGGGTGTGATCCAGGGTATCATCGCCGAGCCGGAATCGCCGGAGATGTTCGGTGCAGCCGACCGATTGCAGCGTGAAACATCGATCATCGTCACCGGTACGCTACGCGAGGACAAGCGTGCGCCCAGCGGATGCGAGCTGCAACTGAGCACGCTGAGCGTAGTCCACGAGCCGACCCAACCGTTTCCCATCGAGTTAACGGAGCATACGCCAAGTTTTCTCATGGACAACCGCCACCTGTGGATGCGCACCGGCAGGCAGGTCCCCATATTGCGGGTACGCGACGCCGTCTTCCGCGCCCTGCGTGATTTCTTCCACGATAAGGGATTCGTCGCTACCGAGGCCCCTATCCTTACCGGCACGTCAGTGGAGGGGACGACAACACTGTTCGAGGTCGATTACTTCGGGGAGAAAGCATACCTTGGCCAGAGCGGCCAGCTTTATCTGGAGGCAACGGCGATGGCCCTGGGCAAGGTGTACTGGATCGGGCCGGTCTTCCGCGCGGAGAAATCTAAGACGCGCAAGCACTTAACTGAGTTCTGGATGGCCGAGGGTGAGATGGCCTACTACGATCACAAAGACAACCTGCGCTTGCAGGAAGAGATGATCGCCTACGTCGTCGATGCTGTTACCAGGGAGCGCAAGGCGGAGCTTGGGCAACTGAAGCGCGACATCGACCTCCTGCGCGAAGAGGTTACACTCCCTTTCCCGCGCATCGATTACGCCGACGCGGTGAAGCTGCTGCAGGAGGCCGGTCACGAGGTCTCCTTCGGCGACGACTTCGGTGCTCCGCAAGAGGCGACGCTCGGTGAACACTTCCACAAACCCGTCTTCATCGAACACTTCCCGACCAGCATGAAACCGTTCTACATGAAACGCGACCCGCAGGACCCAAGCCGGGTTCTAGCCGCCGACCTCATCGGCCCGGAGGGATACGGCGAACTGATCGGTGGGAGCCAACGTGTCGACGACCTGGAAGAGCTCCTCTCACAGATGAAGGAGAAGAATCTCCCCCTTGAGCCTTACGAGTGGTACCTAGACCTGCGTCGCTACGGGTCTGTACCACACTCCGGTTTTGGCCTTGGTGTGGCGCGGACAATCACCTGGATCTGCGGAATATCGCACATCCGAGAAACGATCCCGTTTGCTAGGCAACTGAATCGCCTCTACCCATAATCTGCTAAACTTGGGCATTTTATCTCATTGACAGCCTTGAAACGGTCCGTTATACTTCGGGCCGTGTTAGGTAAGTGATGATAACAAGCGCTCGAAGCTGAGCGCTTTTGAATATTATCTCGGCCTGTTTCGGCTGAGGCAGTCACCACCAAACAACAAAGGGGGACTTACGCCGCAAGATGCAAATCGAGAAGTCGGCGAGTCCGCGACTAGGTGTCGACCGAACTTTGGGTTTACAACCCAAGACTGAAGGTAAGAAAAGGCGCGCTGTTTCACCTCCTTGGCGGCGCTTGACCGGCCTTCTTAATGGTTGCCGTTCGAATCGGCAGGGCAAGGGAAACCGGGTCCCCCTCTTCCCTCCTCAGTGTCTGAGGAGATGTCAGCAATCAGCTCTCAGCCTTCAGCCTTCAGTAATCAGCTTCAAACAGCAACCCCATCGCTCCATTTCATGAGTGGCTACACTCGTGGACCTCGTAGAGTGCGTTGCTTTTCTTGGCGTCCTGTCTGTCAGAGCACGACGGCAGACAGGCCTTTGCGTGAGGCAATGCTTTCAACACTCCACGTTCCGCGATCCGAGTTTCCCGTTTTTCCACGCCCGTTCGCTACCGCTCGCTCAAACCTGCCAAGCACCATCCTTTCGTAGTGTTGCAGCTCGTCTGCAACGTTGCTGGTGCAGAGTTACTCAACGTCGCACACAAGGTGCAACGCTACACAGGCAAAGGCTTCACGCTGTTCGCTCTTTCTGAGCATTCATCACTTGTCACCAATCACTGTTTCCCTGCAGCTTGATCAGGATATCGACCGCTGCTAGATTACGTCCGGCCATGAATGGGTTCAGGTCAATCTCCGCGATCTGTGGCATGTCCTGGCTTAGCCGACTCAAGCGGTGCAGGATCGTCGCCAAACGCGAGACATCGACCGCCGGCTGACCGCGAAACTCCCCGAGCAGTGGGAAGGCGCGAATCGAGCGGATCATCAATCGTGCATGCTCGATGGACAGCGGGGCGACCCCGAACGAAACATCCTTCAGCGCCTCAACAAACGTTCCCCCGATCCCGAACATGATCACCGGCCCAAATGAAGGATCGCGATTCACCCCCATGATCAATTCCCGTCCCTCAATCATCGGCTGCAACAGGATGCGCCCATCCTCCAAGCTCTCTTCTTCGATCACATGCTGCAACCTCTCTAGCGCAGCGCGAAGCTCTTCTTCATTCCTGATCCCGGTGATTACGGCTCCGTGTTCGAAGCGATGAAACAGGGTGAGGGCATCGATCTTCGCCACCAGCGGGTAGCCGACCTGCGCAGCGAATGCCTCTACCGCACCGTTATCATCGACGTAGGAGAACGGGCAGACCGGAATGTGATATGCGCTGAGGAGACCCGCCCCTTGCGCAAAGGTGAGCGCCCCCTGTCCGGCATCGCTCGCCTGATCGATGATCCCGCGCGCCTGCTCGCTATCGACGCTTACGTGGCGATCGATCGGCCGCCGCACACGCCATAGTTCACCCACGCGACAGAGTGAAGCTAAGGCCTCAACGGCGGTTTCGGGCATGGTGTACACCGGTATTCGCGCCACGGCGAGCCGTTCACGAAACGTCGCCAAGTCCGCGCTGCGGCTGAGGGTACAAACGAGGATCGGCTTACCCGGGTTCTCTTCCGCCACGCGCACGATCCCCTCCGCCACTGTCTCCGGCGGTTCATTGAACACTAGTGGCGGCCTGAAGATGACGATCGCCGCATCGACCTCGGTGAGCGTCTCGTGCAGTGTACGCTCGTAGTCGGTGGAACTGGCGGTGGCGATCATGTCGACCGGGTTTCCTAGCCCCGCCTCCGGTGGGAGGAACGAGGCGAGCCTCTCCTTGACTGATTGAGAGATCTGCGGCACATCGACCTTCACCCGCTCGCAGGCATCGGCGGCGATGATCCCCGCTCCGCCGGCGTTGGTCAGAATCACTGTCCTGTTCCCCTCCGGGATTGCGCCCCATTTTACCGCCCCGAGCACCGTCAGCGCCTCCTTGATCGACGAGACGCGGATCGCCCCACTCTGACTGAGAAACGCGTCGACGATCCCATCAGAGGTTGTCAGCGAACCCGTGTGCGAGGCGACGGCCGCCGCTCCCGCTTGCGTACGACCGGACTTGAGGACGACGATTGGCTTCGTCCGCCCGATCCGCTCCACCAGGCGCCTGAACAGGTGCGGATCGGCGAAGCTCTCCAGGTAGAGGAAGACGAGGCGAATGTGATCGTCGTTTGCCAGGTGGAGGAGAAAGTCGTTCTCCGACAGGCCGGCACGGTTGCCCAAGTTGATGAATTGCGAGATCCCCAGGCTCATCTCCTCGAAGAACTCGAGGACCGTCTCTCCCAGCGATCCACTTTGCGAGATGAACGCAATCTCGCCGTCGCTTGGAAACCAGCGGGAGAACGAGGCATTAAGCAAGACCGAGGGATCGCTGTTGATGAGCCCCATGCAGTTTGGCCCGACGACGTTCAGGTCATGCTCCTCGATAAGTCTCCGCAGCCGCTCCTCGCGCTCAACTCCATCCTTCCCGCTCTCCTTGAACCCCGCGGTAATGATCACCAGATTGCTGATCCCGCTCTTGCCACACTCGGCGACCGCATCGAGCACGAGATCGCGGTTGATCGCCAGCACCGCAAGGTCGATCCCGCTGGGAAGCTCGGCGATGGAGTGATAGCATTTCAGATCGTCCACTGTGTCGTACTTCGGGTTCACCGGGTAGACATCACCGGTGTAACCGCAGCGTACGATGTTACGCAAAATCTCCCCGGCAACTGAGCCCAGTCGCGGGCTGGCGCCAACAACTGCTACCGAGCGCGGGGCAAGCAAGCGTGTTAAGTCTTTAGGCATGAGAACGCATCCCCCAAACGATAAGAATAATCAATCCGATGGCGATCGTGAGATCGCCAATGCTGAACGCAGTGGCCAGTGGCACACCGTGTGGCAGATAGAGCCAATCCCCGAGGAAATTGAGCCTCGTCTTCTCGCCCATCAGAACAACGTTTCCCATCACCCCGTTACTAGCGATCTTCTGCGCGATCTCCGGCTGACCGGCGCAGGTAAGCGCGTGGACTGAGGATGGCATCCTCCCCCCGTTGAGGGCGATTACAACCAAGTTAGAGACCGATCCGACGGCAATAACAAGGAGCGCCCACACGCGGTAGTTGATTACGAAGAACAGGAACAGGAGACCGTATGAGGCAAGATGTAGCTCGGTGGTCGCATACGGAAAGACTGCGCGCGAGGAGAATAGTGGGAATATAGTGAACTGGATAAGTATCGCGATCGCCACCAGCCACAATGAGCGCAGACGCAGCCCCGAGAGGTTACTTATCCTCCCTCTCAAGGCGTACCCAAGCACAACTCCGATGACAACCGCTCCGATGAGAAACATAGGCTTAAAGGGAATTTTACCTGTGTCGCGGCCCCTGCGCAATCAGAGCAAAGGAAACAAGTCGGAGGCTGCACGGCTACTTACCACGAAGGACACGAAGAAAGCAGAGGACGAAGCGATGAATCGAGTCATTAGGACAATTGACACTGAAACGGCTAACTCTCAAAGAGCAGCTACTCTTTTTCGCGATCTGTCTGTTCCCGGACCAGTTCAAGTTTCTTGTGTGCACGTTCAGCCCAATCAATCATTCCCTGGTTGCGGAACACCTCCTCCGCGTCTTGGAGCGATCGCTCCGCCTTGGGGAGATCTCCGGCCTGAAGTTGAAGGAGTCCGATGTTAAACATAGTCCCGGCGTAGTCCACAGGGAACGCGTCCGGGGTATACACTCTCAGCGCCTGAGTGTACGTAGTGATCGCTCTCGTCAGGTTGTCTTCCTTGTCCCGTATCTCGGATAGGCCCTGATAAACGTTCGCGAGTTTGTTCTTTGCCTTGGCAAATGTTGCCGGGTCTCGCGCTTGGGTGTAAAAATGCAACGCGCGTTCATAAACATCGATCGCCCGATGCAGGTTCGCCTCCCGATCCACAGCCGGCGCGTCGCTTGATTCCTGCACCTGTGCGATATTGTAGAAATGGCCTGCCTGTTCGAAAGCGATCCGGGCGATGTCAGGTCTGACCCTGTCAGCTATCCTTTCCCAAAAGGTGTATCTAAAGTAGTCAGCCAATTCGAAGAGCACGCCGTTCAAGGTGTTGGCTTCCTTCCCCCATCTCTCTTCGCTGCAGTGCTCAATAAGCAAGATGAGTGTGTGTTCTGCCAGTTCAAATGCATCTGTGTTATTCATCTGACAGGCATGCCGCCCGATGCTGAGCAAGCGGGAGCCGACTTCTGAGACAATCTCTCCTCTCTCTCTGCGCGCATCTGAGTTCCTCTCAAGGTCCCAAATCGTTTGCTTTCTCAATGCGTCCAGTCCATCGTTGAGAAGCGACATCAGCGGCTCGTTCACTGCCTTACGCATCATGTCGTCTAACGCTGCGCTTGAGCCTTTCGCCAGACGCCTGGCGATGTGGCGCGGATCCAAAGAATGGAGGGTGGCGATGGTGAAGGGAACAAGGTAGAACAGTGCTGCTCCGGCAAGCAGAACGGCTATATCCGCGCTCTTCTGCCATTGCAACGCAAGCTCGCCGTGGGATTCCAGCGCCCACAGGATCGCAATGATGTACAGGCCCGCCGCACCCCACAACCACGGGTCTCGCAGCCGTAGGTTCACCACTCGCGGGCTGTACGTCTGAGCAGCTAACTGGGTGGCAATCAGGGTGAGGGAAACAACCAGTGAAAGGATCGCCGCCAGTGATTGAGCGATGGCAGACAGGAGGTAGAGCCTGTTGGAGAAGTTTTGTATATCTCCCCCGTACAGATGAACCTTGCCAAGCAGAATAAGGATCAGAAGCACAGTGCTGGCCACGAATATGACGGCAAGCAAGATATGCTCTACGTGAACATGCTGCGCCAGCCAATTCTTAGCACTGATGAGTTTTCTCTTGCAACCGCCCTTCCCGAAGCGCAATGATTTCGCCATTCACTCCCCTTCCATGCCGCAACTGCTTCCACAATATACCAGGGGGAGATCTATGTCAACTACTTCAAGAGCCGGAGGAGGAGATGTTGATACTCATCAAAGAGAATCGGAGCGACGAGTGTGCTTACCCGTCGCCCCGAGTTAATCTTGCACAGTTCGATGGTCTTACGGGCAGCCGCAACCACTCCAGGTACCCAGGTCTACGTGAATACGAATGGTGATCGATCCCCACACGTAGGGCCGACCTGTGCAACGGGCAATCTGTATGTACGGATTGTGCGAAATGCAGCAGGGCTGCGTATCGATCTGCGGGCAGCAGCAGTTGCACCAATTTCCCGGACCGGGCCAGGGCTGGATCTTGACGTAGTTCTTGATCTCACCCGCACTCGTAGTCTGAATGACGAGCCGGTAGATGCCGACCGGAACCTGATTGCAGTTCCCATCGGTCTGGGCCCACACCATTTCATAGTTGTGTCCCTTCGGCATATCGGGGAACTGCTGCTGATAGATGACCATCCCATCGAGCGCCTCTACCCGCCATCCGGTGATGAACGGAGTCTCCGGAACCGGGCACTGCGAGAAGTACTCTCCAGGAACGACGAGCTTGAAGCCAACGTCCACTCCCAACCAGTAACCGGTGTAACAGGTCGGTTCATCACCAACAGATGGCGTACCGCAGCCGCACTGCGCTGTCGCCACAACACCGATCAATCCAATAACCAACACAGCCAACAATAATGCTCTCTTCACTCCTACCACCTCCGTGTTTTCTCAACCGCCAGACAATCACCCCAAACAGCCTCGCGCTCGTTTTGGAAACGAGCGATTTCCTATTCTACACCTGAACGGGGGATGAGTTTCGTACTACTAGCCAAGTCGCCCCATTAGTTCAATCCGTGCATTCGTGTAATCCGCTAAATTTGCGCCAATTGCCCGATTCGTGTCATTCGTTCGCAGCCCATAGGGCCGCGTGTCTAGCCGGTGTAAGTCCGGCGACGGGAATTGACTGTATGCTTGCATGTGGTTGAATTCCAGTTTGAAGCCGTACTGGGGAAAACCCGACGTACGGAGTTCTAGAGAGGGAGGAAGGAACGTGTTGCATGGGCTCGTGCTATTTGCCACGAAACTGGAAACGGCGGATACATCGGAAGTCACTGTCCTAAACAATCACGCATCTCCTCTCTACTCGGCGGTGAGCCTTCGTTGCCAGCTTCAGCGCGAACGGACAAGGCGTGGCTGGTGCCACGCAAAAGGCCTCTCTGCCTCACGGCACAGGTAGACGCAGAGCATGCCAAGAGAAGTGTTCGGCGTACACAGGCAAGAGGTGCCTACGTACTCAAAGCAGTGAGGCCTCTAGGAGAAAACTATGGTGAGATACGGACATCTTGGAACTTGCTGATATTCGTCTTGAGAAGGAATGTTTTGAGATAGTTCACCGTATAATACCGTACAGCCTTCCACAAGCCATAATAGTTATACCGCCTGGCTGATGAGTGGACCACCAAGTGTCGATCGTATTGGAGAGAACGTTGTCCGCGAAGCTTTGCCACCCTCCAGGCGAGATCATTGTCTTCAAATGCTTCCAGTGTGACATTGAATCCCCCTACTTGTTCGAAGGTCTCTCTATCGACGGCAAAGTTAGGGCCTCTCACGTTGGGATGTTTCGTGATCCGATCGAAGTGGGTGATCACAAGGTCGATCACCGGATAGGCGTACTGCACCACCGCACCGGCGACACCGTGCATTCTGCTGAAGTAGACTGGTCCGTACACCAACGCTGTTTGAGGCTTGCGACGAAAGTCGGTAACGATGCGCTCAATCCAATTGCCCGGATACTGGCTGTCAGCGTCGCCACTCACGATGATGTCACCGCTTGCCTCCTCGAAGGCTCGCTGACGTGAACGCGCGATTCCTTTTGCACGCTCATCGATAAGCTTGAGGTTCAATCCCTCTTTCTCGGCTGTCTTGATGGCAAAGTGTGCCGTGTGATCGGTGCAAGCGTTCAGACAGACAACCGCCTCCACATTGGCCGAGGTTCGCTGCCTGGCGATGGAGCGCAGGCAATCCGCGATGCAGTCCTGCTCGTTGTAGGCAGGGATAGCAACGGAAACCAGTATTTTATCATTAGCGTCTAGTGTTCTCTTGGTATTAGTTGTAGATCGGAACAAGCTTTCTCACCCTCCGCACTGGGTTGTACCCTAGGTAATCTAATGGGAAATATATCCTGTTTGTGCGCACAACGCCAATTCTCGTCTCCTCCAGGCAGGTGACATCTGGCGTTGTCATTGCGGAAGAAGCAATGCCATTGAGCATTCGACGCTGGACCAACACTAATTCGCGGTAGCTCCGGGTGTCGTTGCCAGCAACCAACCGCTCGGATAGACTTCGTCTCGGAGGGTGGACATGGATGCAGCTAAGTACTACGACAAGATCTACTCGTTCAAGGATTACGAGCAGGAAGCGAGCAAGATCGCGCGGGTCATCGAAAAACGTCTCCCGTCTGAGGGCAGGAGGCTGCTTGATGTGGCCTGTGGGACGGGTAAGCACATCGAGTATCTGAAGGATCAGTTTGAGATTGAGGGGCTCGATATCTCACGTGAGATGCTTGAGATTGCGCATGTGCGAAACCCTAATGTGACGTTTCATCAAGCTGACATGACCGACTTCGATCTTGGCAAGAAGTTTGACGTGATCACCTGCCTGTTCAGTGCGATCGGGTATGCCAAGACGCACAAGCTTGCCGGAAAGGCGATCGCGTGCATGAGCCGACATCTTGTCTCGGGCGGCCTACTGCTCATCGAGCCGTGGTTTTCTCCTGAGACGTGGCACGCGGGGACGGTGCATGCGACGCTCATTGATGAGCCTGATCTAAAGATCGCGCGTGTCAACACGAGTTTCGTGAAAGGGCGCATCTCATACTTCGATATGCATCACTTGATAGGGACTCCGGAGGGGACCACGCACCTGGTTGAGCATCATGAGCTGGGGCTGTTTACGACTGAGGAGATGAAGCAGATGTTTGCTGATGCCAGTCTGTCTGTTACGTATGATCCGGAGGGTATCACCGGTCGTGGCCTGTACGTGGGAGAGAAGACCTCGTGAGCAGCAACGAACGTGACATTGACGTCCGCGCGTTCAACAGGGAGGCATGGAACAAGAGCGTGGAAAATGGCAATCCGTGGACCGTTCCTGTAGACACGCATTTGATCGCCGCCGCGCGTCGAGGCGACTGGGAGATCATTCTCACGCCGACGAAACCTGTGCCCAAGAGCTGGTTTCCCGAGCTTGCCGGGCGTGATGTCCTCTGCCTCGCATCGGGCGGCGGACAACAGGGGCCGATCCTCGCGGCTGCCGGAGCGAACGTGACGGTGTACGATAACTCGCCGAAGCAGCTCGCGCAGGACCGAGCGGTAGCAAAGCGTGACCACCTGAACATTCGCACGATTGAGGGAGACATGCGCGACCTTGCGGCCTTTGCCGATGAGACGTTCGACCTGATCGTTCACCCGGTCTCCAACTGCTTCGTTCCTGATGTGCGGCCCGTATGGTGTGAAGCCTACCGCGTCCTGCGACATGGAGGCGCGCTCATCTCCGGATTCGACAATCCCGTTCTTTACCTGTTCGATCCGCAGAAGGAACAAGAAGGGATCCTGCAGGTGCGGTTCTCTCTGCCCTACTCAGAGCTATCGAGCATCAGCGAAGAGGAGCGAGCACTGCATTACGGGAAGGACGCTCCTCTCGAATTTGGGCATACACTGCAGGATCAGATAGGCGGGCAAATCGACGCCGGGTTCGTCATCACCGGATTCTACGAGGACACATTCCCCGGCGAGCTGATCTCCAAGTACTGCGACTCATTCATCGCCACGCGGGCGGTGAAACAGTAATCGGTAATGGGTAATGGGTGATGAGAAAGACGAAAGCATCCTCACGCAAAGGCCTGTCTGCCGTCGTGTCTTGATAAACAGGACGCCAAGGAAGTCATTATTTAAGAGAAGAACCAACATGTCGAAGGATTTATTCGCGTTCTTGGCGTTCTTGAGCGAGCGATAGCGAACGGGCGTGCGAAATGCTTGGTGGTACGCAAGAATCATCTCACCACGAAGAGCACGAAGGATCTAAGCTGAAGTTCCCCGCGATTTTGGCCCCGAAATGGGTAGGTAATACCGATGGAATCGAGCATTGAGCGAGCAAGTGTTCTCGATCTTGTAGACAGTAAAGTACCCCCTTTTGCTTGACATCGGGCCTGAAAACCTGGCATACTTGTTGTTGCTGAGATGAGGTTCACTGAGGTTCTAGCGCATTCCTAACCTGCGGAATCTGAGTGTAGACAGAACGCTGTACTCTGATTGTCGCTCAACGGCCCATCCCAACAACATTTCCGCTACTTTGAGGTCAGGAACTTCGGTCTAAGGCACAACGTCTTGATCCACTCCCCTTGTGTTGAAACACGCACGTCTGGTATACTGCGGACAACGGAATAATGAGATCGCATTGTTCCTGCGGCGTGACGGACCTCGCATTGCCTCACTAAAAAAGTACTGGAAACCGTATCGTTGCCTCACGTAGGAAATGTACTCGAAACGGGAGGTGAGGCTATGTTGTCTGTTCACTTGAAGATGGATTGAGTGAGGAGACGACAATGGCCCTAGCGATGCAAGAGAAGCAAGCGGTAACAAAGCAATTGGCGCTCAAGTACAAACGGGCGAGGAAGAAGGAAAAGGGAAAGATTCTCGACACGGTGATTGACCTGGCAGGTTACAACCGTTCCTACGCCGCGCGGGTACTAAGGGAACGTGCCAAGCCCAAGGTGTTGGGGAGAGTGAGGAAAGGTGGGCGGACGATCACGCTAGTTGAGGATGAACGGACGAAGAGGAAGAAGAAGCGGAGAAGGCCAAGGAAGTACGACGAGGACGTTGTTGTTGCCTTGCGCAAGGTATGGGTGATCTGTGACTGTATCTGCGGGAAGCGGTTAGGTCCGTACCTTGCTGAGATCATCCCCGTACTAGAACGGTTAGGGGAGGTAACGATCGATGATGAGGTGAGAACGAAGCTCGTTAAGATCAGTCCGGCAACGATCGATCGACTGTTGGCTCCGGTAAAGAAACACTACCGCCTGAAAGCAAGATCGAATACCAAGCCGGGGACACTGTTGAAGAACCAGATCCCGATCCGTTCCTTCAGTGATTGGAATGAGAAGAAGCCCGGGTTTGTAGAGATTGATCTTGTATCCCATGAAGGCGGTGATCCACATGGTGACTTCATTCAGACCCTGGACATGACCGATATTTGTACGGGGTGGACTTAAGACAGAGGCGGTGAAGAACAAGGCACAGGTATGGGTGTTTGCCGGGATCGAGAGAGGCAAGGCAAGGTTTCCATTCGAGATTAAGGGGATTGACTCCGACAACGGGAAGGAGTTCATCAATGACCAGTTGTTAAGGTACTGTCGTGAGAACAAGATCACGTTCACCCGCAGCAGGCCGTACCGGAAAAACGACAATTGCTTTGTGGAGCAAAAGAACTATTCTGTAGTGAGGAGGGCGGTGGGATACCGACGCTATGACACAGAAGAGGAGCTCAAAGTATTAAATGCCATTTATGCTCTGTTAAGGTTGTACACAAACTTCTTTCAGCCAGTGATGAAACTGATTAATAAGGAGAGGATTGGGAGCAAGGTGAAGAAGACATATGATCGGGCGAGGACGCCTTTTCAGAGAGTATTGGGAACACCCTTTGTTTCCCCACAGGTGAAGGATGCGCTCAAGGAGCAATACGAGATCCTGAATCCGGT
>Ga0307380_10009959_pt1 | contig 12026 bp, 10 predicted proteins | sample UN3MG_FD_202239 | JGI IMG/M metagenome (GOLD analysis project Ga0307380, IMG submission 202239) | Soil microbial communities from Risofladan, Vaasa, Finland - UN-3 | ecosystem: Environmental > Terrestrial > Soil > Coastal area > Acid sulfate soil | place: Finland: Risofladan, Vaasa | collected... | reverse complement strand
TATTTATCTTGATAATAGAAAAGTTAATACTAACTTAGGTAGAAATATTAATACAAGTAAATTGAATTAATGGAAAAATAAATGGCAAAAATATTTACTAAATTAGGAAAAGGCGTTGTAAATAACATACCAAGTGATGCGTATGATACTACATTTAATAGATATGATTTAACAGAAGCTATTCCCACTGCAGATAAATCATTTGATAAAACAAGTGTAGTTGAATTGTATAATAATAGTGTTTATAGTTCTGTTTCTTCTCTTAATTCAGGTCAAGGTATAATGGACGTTTATTACAAAACATATGGCTATAATTCTTTAATTGGAGATGCAGCGTCATATCTTATTGGAACAAAAGATGCTTCTCATTTATTAATGGGTGGTCTAAGTACCTTAATACCAGGTGTGACTAATAATTCTATTGGTTCTTTTATATTACATACAGCAAATATGGCACTAAGAAGTCCGTTTATTAGTAATATTGTAAATACTTTTTTACCAAGTCCTTTCAATATATTAGATAATAGTGTAATAAAGTGGCAATATATGCCATCACAATTATATTTAACTACTCATCCGCCTCCATCATATCAAGTAAATGGAGAAGGATCTGGTATTTTAGATATAATTGGAAATGCTGCAGCGTCTGTATTGGCAAGTACAGTTTCTGGTTTAGCTAACAGTGGTGGTTTCACTTCATTTGACTGGGATAGAGCATTTGGCAAAGGATTACAAACGGCAGAAATTATTCAAATGTCACAAGCTGGATTAAAATATACAGAGGCAGTTGCTTTCTTTGATACAACAAGACCTAAATGGGCAAATGATACAAGTTTATATACGTATGACAGATATATTGGTTATAGTGATGGTCAAATAGTATATCCTAAATCTGCTGCTAGGTATAATGATACAATGATTGATAGATATAATTCAAAATTTGGAGCTGGAATTATACCCGATAACCTTGCAGCATTGGCAAATGCTCCGGCTCAAGCATTACAAAATCCACCAACACCATCTGACCTGACAGATATTATATCTACCGGTAGATCAGATGCATCTAGTCTTTTCTTAGGTAACGGAACAGATAATGCAAAAGCATATCAAGCAGCACTTGGTGGTCAAGTAGATCCTAATAGAGAGCCAGAAAAAATATATACGAATAGACCTGATATAAGAGAAGCGATGCATAGGTTAGGTTTTCCATTATATGGCACGCGTGATAGTCAAATACCTGGCGATTGGAATGATGCAATTAATATTCAAGATCTAATTGACGATCCTAATTATAGTTATGAAAAATCAGATCAAAGAGATATTATTGATTTTAGATTTGAAGACATTTCTAGCATCGGAAGATTAAATCCAATAACGCTTTTATTTAGAGCAGCAATTACAGGATTAACAGATGATTGGTCACCAGAATGGAGTGATATAAAATATTTAGGTAGACCAGATACGTTTTATACTTATAGTGGTTATACAAGAAAAATTAGTTTTGAAATGAAGGTTTATTGTAATAGTAAAAATGAAGTTGTACCTCAGTGGAGAAAATTAAATAGATTAGCAGGAATGTGTTATCCAGTTTCATACGCAGGTAATAGAGCAATGAAAGCACCAATATTAAGATTAACGATTGGTAATTTATATAGAAGAGTATATGGATTTTTAGATTCATTTGGTATAACAATTCCAGACGAAGCACTATGGGATACAGATATTGGGTATCAATTACCTATGTCATTAGATGCTAAGATCGGATTTACAATAATGTATGAAGCTGATGGTCAAGGTGCACCACAATCAGATAATCCTCATTTCAATCAAGATAAATTATTCCCATCATTAGCTAATGACGGAACAGGTGAACAAATATATGGTAATAGATACGAAGATAAAATAGATAAATCAAAAAAAGCTGGTATAACTGATGTTGATATTCCTGCTCCTAAACCAGCAACTACATTTCCATAAGGATAAAAAATGGGTAGATATGACAATTTAAATATTTACAAGACAGACGAAAATAAAAGATATTATGTTGCACCGATATATCCAGAGATAGCTCAGTTAGATAATGATGATTATATTATATCCCATACAGAAACACGAATGGATTTGTTAGCATTTAATTATTACAATGACGTAAACTTATATTGGATTATAGCAATATGCAATAATATTCAAGGAACTATTTTTGTTGAACCAGGAACACAACTTTGTATTCCTAATAGAAACAGATTATCAGATATATTATCTGAATACAATATATTAAATAAAGGTTAGTAAATGATTGACTACGAAGGTTATCCATACCTATCATTCATAGATGAAAAAATACAAAAAGAAATGAATAATCGTTCTGCACAGGATAACAGAATTAGAAATATTAATGCGTGGGTCAAAGTGACAAGTGGAGTTCAACAAATAAAAGGAAGTACTAATAGAAATGAAATACCATATAACAATGGTGAACTTTATACATTACAATCAATACTAACAACTCAATCATCATCTATAGGATATGATTTCAATAGTTTATATAATGAAGTTGATAATAGACCTGAACCTGGAATTATTTCAATTGATATTAAATATACTGGTGACGTTGGTGGTGTTAGAGTGGCTCAAATAAAATGGCAAGTTAATTCATTAGATCAATTTCAGAAATACGCTCCATATTTTTTAAATCCAGGTAGAACAATGTTAGTAGAATTTGGATGGACAAACCAATCAAGCAGTATTTATGAACTTAGTAGAGATGAATATGACGCAATGAAGTTTGATAAATCACTTAAAGCATGGGAATATCTAAATGAACGTTCACTAAAATCAAATGGAATGTATGATGGAATGTTAGGCATGGTCACCAACTATGATTTTAATTTAAGAGAAGATGGCGGGTTTGATATAATGACAGAAGTCACAAGTCAAGGAAACCTTATGTATGGATTAAATCTTGTACATCAGGCAAATGTTTCTGGACAAGGAGAAAATAAAGATGTATATCAAACAACTATTAAAAATTTCGTTAGAGATGAATTAAATGATATTGCAACAGCTTGGCCAGCAGTAAGTAATACTTTAATAAATCTATTGCCTGGTAAAAAACTAGCACCTGATGTTGATGTATATATTGATAAAAAGTCTGAGTCTCCTAATAACAGATTTATAACATGGGGTTTTATTGAAGATATTATAGTTAATCCATGGATAGGTATAAGATTTGGAAAACAAGAAGATGGAACAAATGGTAAACCTATGTTCCAACTAAAAAGTACAGACGCATCAAATTTCTATGCTACTGGACAAGATGCAGGATTTAGATCAGTCAAAATATCTAATCATCCAAGATTAAGAACTACTAATTTAAACGTATGTTTTATTAATAATACTCTTTCAAGCAAAGATCACAACTTTTTAAATTTTTCTGAACCTGCAGACGGAGCATCCTCAGATGCAGAGTCTAATACTGGATATTTAAGAAACATATATGTTAATTTAGCCTATGTTTATGAGTCTTTTGATCTTTCCGATACATTATCAGATGCATTATTACGTATACTAAATGAAATAAGTAGTGCGTGTATACAGTTTTGGGATTTCAATTTAAAATTAAGCGAAAAAGATCAAACACTCAGAGTAATAGATAAAAATTATTCAGATCAATTTCTAAAACAACTTATTGACGGTTCTAAAAATACAGAAGATAATATTGTTAAAAAAATATATCTATTTAGAGCATACGGTGGAAATGGATTTATTAAAACTATTAATTTTTCATCTAAATTATCTAATGATGTTGCAATGACTTCTATGTATGCTAATAATAAAGAAGAAACTGATAACTATGTTATGAATAGTGATAGTGACGCATTTAGAAGTATATGGGGTGCTGGAACCTATCGTGACTATTTTTATGAAACACTTTATTACAAAACTAAAAACAGAGATGATTATTTAAACCCAGCAAGCAAAGGTAAAGATGATGCTAAAGTAAATGTTTTGTCTCTTCATGATAATGATGACAATAAAGAATTTAAAGAAGCACAACAGTTTTTACCTACTAAAGAAAAAAATATAGATGAAATTAATCTAATGAAAGAAAAAGTTTATGGTAAATCTGAAACTGAAGATCAAAAATCTAATTTAATTATACCTGCTGATTTTGAAATGACTATAGAGGGAATATCAGGTTTAAAAATTGGTGATTTATTTTGGATTGATGCTGTTCCTGATATGTATTTACAAGATGCTGTTTTTCAGATTGTAGGAATAACTCAGGCAGTTCAGAATAATTATTGGTCAACTTCAATACGTGCTATGTTAAAGGTGACAAATACTGGTGTATCTGCAAAACAAATTAAATCTGATACTTCAAGATCTGGTATTACTACTCCAAAAATAAAACAAACAATTCAATCTTTAAATACAGATGGAAGAGATACATCAATTATAGATGCAGCAGATAAGGCAGAAACATTAGCATTACTTAAACAAGTTTGGCAAGATAAATCAATTGAGGGATTTAAAGTATCTGATAAAATTTTAAGTGATGCAGCAATAATAATAAATGCTGAGTCATCATTTAAGCCTAATAATTTTAATACAACTCCTCCGGATTATAGTTTAGGTCTATTTCAAATAAACTTAATTAAACCTGGATTATACGCAGAAAGAGTTCAGTGGTCAGATTTAGGAGTTATTAAGGATAAAGCAAGTGTTCATCCAACAACCCAAAAATCATTAATAAACCATAATCTATGGGATAAAAAAACTAATATTAAATCTGCTAAAAGAATATTTAAACAGGCTAATTATTCTTGGACACCATGGTCAACAAAAATACATTTAAGTTCTGATAGAGTAAAACCACCAAAAAATGAAATAACATAACATGAGATATACAAACGACCCATTGGTAAAAATATATGATTTGATTTCACCTTCAGAAGAATTTAAATTCGCCGAAGAGAAATATCCTATTGTAAAAGCAAGTGATTATAAAGCAGGATATTTTACACGATACTTTTTTAGACAAGCAGAAAGTCCTGCTTCTAAAATATTTGAGGTTGATAGAAAACAATGGGTATCTTTCAAAAATGAACCATATTATACTCGTGTTGAATTGAAGTGGTTGGTATCAGGTAAATCAGAATATGTATATTCTTCTAATTTGAAGTCAATTACACAAGCAGACAAAATCCTCCCCGGAGTTAAAAAGCTATTAGAAAACAATCTCTTACAATTCTATAAACCTTAGATTATTCTTTTATACTTATTACTAATAAAGGTTATTATGCAAATTATAGAAACACAAGAAAGGCTTTCTGCTTTTCTAACAGACTTTCACACATCAGATACGATTATCATTCCGATATTTATTGACCACAGGGCTCATCCTGCGATAAATGAATTGTATTTGATTTATGTGTATATGATTTCCCACGATACAACTTATATACTTCCAATAAATACAGATGATTGTATTAATATAGACCCCTCTTTGGTTTCGGATATTTTAACCAAGATTTCTAATAACTCAACCAACAAATATGTATTAGATAAAAAAGTGTTTCATTATATCTATAACAAATATAATTTGAAACCCGATAATAAGTTTTGTGATATTCGAGTTCTTGAATATGTTTCAAATGGAAAAGTTGATTATTCTATTGTCGAAAGTATTACAACTTCTGCTCATTCTTTTACATATTACAAGTTTTATAGGTTTAGCAATTTGAATGCTACAATTTCGGTTTCTAAACATATTGAGAAATTAGAATTACTAACAGATTATATTTTATCTATTATTGACAAGTATAAGTTCAATATTATGACCGAGGCTTTCAAACAAATCAACAATGTTATGATGACAGTATTGTTTAATTTGGAAAAAAGTGGTATGTATGTAAATGATACTTTCAAAAGACAAGATTTGGTTAATGATAATTTAATCTTTGGAGAATATAATTTATTTACACTGACCAATCGACCATCTTGCACATACCAAGGTTATAGTTTTTCTTCAATCAATAAAACAGATGGAAGTAGAAAACCATTTGTAAGTAGGTTTGGAGATAATGGAGAGTTGGTTATGTTAGATTATCATTCATATCATATTTATCTGATTTCGGATATTGTAGGTGAAACATTTACTGAAAATCCTCATTCACAATTAGCAAAATTATACTTGGGTAAAGATACAGTTTCAGAAGAAGAATATGAGCAATGTAAAGAAATAACATTTAATATTTTATATGGTGGAGTTCCATCTGAGTTCACTCAAATACCGTTTTTCAAAAAGGTCGATAAATTTGTACAAGAATTATGGAGTGCATACAATTCTGATAAGTTTATATTTACAAAGTATTTCAAAAGAAAATTGTATAGAGATAAGTTAGTTGATATGAACCCACAAAAATTATTCAACTATTACCTACAAGCATTAGAAACTGAGAATAATATGAACATATTAAATACTATGTTTCAATATATGGACACCTCAGGGGTTAAATCTAAGGTGATTCTATACATATATGATGCTATTCTTATTGATTTTAACTTGGATGATGGTAAAGAGTTTATAGATAACATTATTCAAATATTAGAACAGAACAGTCGCTTTCCAATAGGACTTAGCCACGGAAAAAATTATCACGATTTAGTCAAAATCTGATAGATTTCAATATTTATATTATATTATATCTAAAAGGGAATTAAATGATTTCAATCAAAAAAATTATATCTGAAGCAAAAGAAGTTAAAGTATATTTACAACCAGGACAGAAACCACCTAAAGGTAAAAAGGTAGTAAAAGGTCCAAAGGGTGGTTCATATTTTATGGGTTCCCCTGAAGATAAAAAAACAGCAGATTCTAAGCCGGCTGGTAAAACAAAAGATGATAAAAAATACGATTTTAGAACAACCAAAATGGGTCATAATGAAAAGGAAACTAAAGCATATTTTACTAAACATAAAACATCACAACAATTAAAAGATTTTATATCAACAGCGAATGCTATTCCAGCTAATCATCCTGCTAATATTAAGAAGAGTAAATATACTCAAAACGCAGTTAGGTGGGCACAAGAAATTTTAAAACAAAAAGAAGGTTCTGAACAACCAAAACGTAGTTCTTCAACTGGTCCTAAACCACTTTCTCAGATGGGAGTTGAAAAACCTAAAGAGGCTGAAGCTAAGAAAGAAGGAGCTGAGTTGAGTAAAGCTTTGAGTCAAAAATTTGGTAGAAATAATTTTAATTGGGAAGAAACAAAGGTTGTTGAAGGTCAAATACAACATTGGTTTGGGGTTGAAGATGAAATAGTAAAATTATCTAAAAAAATGAATCTTCCTATTTCCAAAAATAGAGATACATATTTAAGAAAAATATTAGATAATGTTAAAAGTATGGGATTACCAAAAGGATATGTTCCTGTTATGAGAACAATCGAAAACGCTCATTCAGGTAGAACATTATCTACAGGATCATTTTTAGTTTTAGTTAAAGGAGAATAAATGAAAAATACAGAATTAAGAAAAATGATTAGAGAAGAAATTAAAAATGCTTTGTCTGAAGTAGATGTTCTTAGATCAGATCCTAGAGCTATTAATAATCCTTCACAATCAGATTTAACTAAGCTTTTAAAGAAAACCGGTAAACATCAAGAGGTAATGGTTTTTTTAAAACACTCAGGAAAACATCGTAGCTTAGAATTAGTCATACATGATGAAGATCAAATAACATCTAACAAAACTTATGGTCATGGAACAAATTTAGATGGTCATGAAGTAGAATTTAAATTTTCTGACGTTGTTAATGCACGTATAGTATAAGGATATTAATGGAAACCAGAACATATAGACCCAATACGGATTTTGATGTTATTGTAAATGAATTATCTTATAGAGTAGGAAGACCTGACCTGAGAAATGAAGAACACCTAGGTGTTTTAGTTGAAATTTTAAAAGAGGCCGGTTGGAATAGTTCAGCAATAACTTATTTTGTTAGAAATATTATTATCATTGCAGAAGCAACTCCTATTCCTAAACAACCTTCTGGCAAGGTTAAGATATATTTACAAAAAGGAGAAACACCACCCAAAGGAAGAAAACTTAGTAAAGGTCCAAGGGGTGGAATGTATTTTATGGGAACTCCACAAGAAAAAAGTGGTCGTGAAACTGATAAGGTTAAATCAAACCAAGGAATGCATGTTCCAACTAAAAAGAAAAAATTACGTCCACTTGGTGTTGTTAGAAGAACAGGAAAACAACCTCAACAAAATAAACTTAATCCAGCAACTCAAGATGTTCCTAAAAAAACTCCAGTAAAACAAGAACCTCAAGTTGATAAGAGTGGAAAATATATTCCATCTGATGAAGATAGACAAGTTGTTAGTAAAGCGATGCAAACTACTTCTACTAAATCAGGTATGCTTGCAGTTGGTGATGATAAAAAAATGTTAGCACAGTTTGAAGATGATGTTGATAAACTTTTAAATACAAGAGACCCTAAATTAGCAAGTGATATGGTTAGTAAATATAAATTATCTGTTAATAAAGATCCACAATTGGGCAACTCAACTAAACTTTATATTGGAAGTATTAGTCGTGAAAATAGAAAAATATTTAGTACAAATTCTGGTAATCAGGCATCAACTATTGTAGCTAAAGTATTACAAGATGCTGGTGCTATAGGTGAACGTGGTGGATATACTAAAAAATCAATGACAGCAAATAAAATCTTTACTAATGAACAGACCTTATCAATAACAAAAGATAAAAGTGGAAGTGTTAAGTTAGGTAATACTACTATTCCTCGCGCAAAAAATTATGACTATAAAAACGTAGAACAGATTCTTATTAAAAACGGATTTGATAGTGCCAAAGCTAAAAAAACTACAGACTATATTCATAAGTGGGTTGATAAACATAATTTTACATTAGACCATATTGATGAAATTGTTGGAGGTACAGAATTAAAAGTATTACAAATATGTGATAAATGTGATGTTAGTACATTAGAGGGAATTGGAAATACTAAAAAAGCAACTGTTAACAAGGTTGTAGAAAAAATGACATTATTATCTGGTAATTCGCTTGATAAAACTACTAAAAAGATTATAGAAGATTTTTCTGGACTTAATAGTATAAAAGATAGTAAACAATATGAAGATAAACTAAATGATATTTTACACCAATTTTCGATGAATAAAAATACTACTGAAACTTCAGCAGATATAACAGAAGTTATTGATTTCTTAAGAGTATTAAACAAGGGTGTTGCTGCATATTTACCATCAGCATCAAATTTTGCACTTGGTGATTTATTAACTGCTCCATTAAAACAACCAACAATAGCAGATATAATAAAGAATAAAAATAGTCTAAGTACAATTTTTGTAAGCTTGGATGATCGTAGTGTTAAAAAAGGAACAGGTGGAGCATCAGCTTCTAAAGGAAAGATCCAGTTAACTAAATTTAAAAACAAAGATACACAATCGGATTTAATGAGAATATCAGATAATTATACCGATTTAATTAATAAAGATGATACAAAATCAGCAGATAAATTAATATCAGAATTAGAAAAAAAATATTCTAATGTTTTAAAAAATGATCCTGACTTTACTAAAAGAATGCAAAATAAAGATACTTGGATAAAATCTAATTCTAAAAAATTATACAATACGGAAGTTTGGGATAGATACTATAAACTTGGATATATGATGCAATCTATATATAATAGTGATATTGATTTTCAAGCATTTCAAAACTCTAAATACGATGTGAAAAAAGCTGGTGTTGAACACGATTTATCAGACGGTATACATACTGTTGCAAAACTGGGGTTTGAACCATCTATGATTGGACCAACCGGTAAACCGTTAAATCCATATCCAACACGTTTCCATCATCACAAAAACTAATTGCTCTAAATGCGGAGAAAATAAATGACAAATTCACAGTTATTAATAACGTTTACAAAAGATAGAAAACTTGATGAAATAATACAAGAAATAAAGACTGCTTATATAATATCATTTAATAAAATATTTGTGTTAGAAAATGAAGATAATATTAAAGAATTGATTTGTAGCTATAATATTAATTTAAATGAAAAGATAAATGAAAGTAATATACCTCAGAATACTATTGGGGTTCATAGGAAAAAAGCAACAAATACTTTGTATACAATTAATGCATTGAATTATTTGATCTCTGCTTTGAACGATGGGCACTTAGATGTAAACTTTCCCGTACCGTGGGAAAACTACAGGAACTGCATACTTGTTACGAATGGTGGTGAGTTTAAGAAGATCAAAACTAAATTAAAAGTGATAATAGAACTATAAAATTATTAGTATTTTTGGCAATTCGTCTATATATATTAATAATCAGTTATTAACTTAACTATTAAAAACTTTAATTAATTAAACACTTATAAAATAAAACACTTAAACGCAAGGAGAAACATCATGGCAAAAGCCCAATCAAAAGACGACCTTCTTAACCTCGTTAAGAAAAGACTAAAACAATTCTCAGATTCATCAACCAAAACTTCAGGCTTATGGAAACCAACAGGCGAACACAATATTCGTTTAGTTCCGTATAAGTTTGCAGACTTCCCATTTATTGAATTATATTTTCATTATGATTTCAATAAGAAAAATCTTTTATCACCAATTTCATTCGATAGACCAGACCCAATAGTTGAGTTTGCTGAAAAGCTAAAAGCAGCTGGAGATAAAGAGTCTTTCGACCTTAGCAGAAAAATTTCTCCGAAAATGAGAACTTATGTTGCTATGATTGTTCGTGGTGAAGAAGACCAGGGTGTTAGATTCTACGGAATGGGTAAAACCGTTTACGAAGAAATACTAAAAATTATGGATGACCCGGATTATGGAAACATTTTTGACCCTCACACTGGAACAGACTTGGTAATTACTTACCAAACACCAGAAGAAGTTGGTAATGATTATGGTAAGACTTCAATTCGAGCAAAAAGAAATACTTCAAGACTATCAGAGTCAGATGAAGGAATTGAAAACTTGCTCAACAATCAAAAACCAATCACAGACATTTATAAGGAATTACCTTATGATGATATAGCTACTATCCTAAAAGAATGGTTGAATAAGGATGACGAAGAGGAAGAAGCTCCAGCAAAACCGGCTGCTAAACAACCTGAAGGTAGTTCAAAGAAACCTACAGAAAAAGTTGATGCAGATGTTGTTGGAAAAGCCGATGAAGCTTTCACTAAGTTGTTCAATAAACCAAACGAAAAAAAATAGGAGAAATTAATGGCTAAATCAAAAAGTAAAAGTGAGAAGTCACCACAGAAAGTTGTATCATCTTCTAAAGGCGAGCAAAGAGATAAGCTCATCGATAAAGTTTATGATTTAATTAATAGTGGAGATGCTCAAGCATACTTCTTGGACCAAGCCGAATTATCCCCGTCAGATATCGTCGATTGGATTTCCACTGGAGACCCAATCCTCGATATTTATATCAGTAATAGAGTTAATGGTGGTATACCAGTTGGTAGAATAACCGAAATAAATGGTTTAGAGTCATCTGGTAAATCACTTTTAATTGGACACATCTTAAAAGAAACCCAGAAAAAAGGTGGAATAGCAGTACTAATTGATACTGAGTTTTCTGTTGACAGAAACTTTTTAGCAGCAATTGGTGTAGATTTAAGTAAGTTGGTTTATGTTCCAACAAACTTAATTGAAAATGCATTTCAAATTATTGAAAATATAATTGAGACAGTTCGTAAAGAAAATAGTGATAGGTTAATTACTGTTGCTGTCGACTCAGTTATGGGTGCTACAGATGAAACTGAAAATGAGGGTGATTGGGCGAAGGCAGGTTATGCTACTCAGAAAGCTATCATCTTAAGTAGAGCAATGAGAAAAATAACAGAACGAATTGCTAAACAAAGAATAGCACTTATATTTACCAATCAATTAAGAACAAAAATTGGTGTTATGTTTGGAGACCCTTGGACAACAAGTGGT
>Ga0307380_10009958_pt1 | contig 12026 bp, 12 predicted proteins | sample UN3MG_FD_202239 | JGI IMG/M metagenome (GOLD analysis project Ga0307380, IMG submission 202239) | Soil microbial communities from Risofladan, Vaasa, Finland - UN-3 | ecosystem: Environmental > Terrestrial > Soil > Coastal area > Acid sulfate soil | place: Finland: Risofladan, Vaasa | collected... | reverse complement strand
TTTTTCGTGTTAATTAATGATATGGTCTGGGTGTTTTCCCGGACTCACTTGTTGTTTTCTTATTTTAAAGTTTTCCATGCACTGGGTGTGATATTTCGTCGATCTCTCTTATCGCAAAACTTTGGATTCCAGCCGACCCAGGAGAGCGCAGTCCACTTCAAGTAGTGGGGCGGGCGATATTCTGGACGGAGGTTGGGTGGACCGATGGTTTTCTCAGGCGGCATTATACTTGTCTGGTATTTTTTTAATTATGCACCGCTACTACTGCATATAATATGGCACTGTAATATTGTCACAAATATGGAAGACGTAGAATTGGACTCTGTCGAAGAGTGGGATCGCGTCGAGGCGATGCGTCCGGCGAGGCACTGCGCTGGCTTCCGCTGGTGCGCCATCTTCTTTTTTCTGATGGCTGTTTTCATTGCGATGGTCATTGCGATCATTGTGCTCTACCCGCGGAGTCCCGACGGCAGAGAACGGCGCCAGCTCGACTACACCGAACGCATGCTCGACTACATGAATCAGAGCGTGGATCCGTGCAGCGACTTCTACATGTACTCGTGCGGCGGCTACATTGCGCAGACACAGCTGGGCGAGACGCAAACTCGCGAGAGTCTGAGTTTCGGCCAACTCGACGCACACAACACTGAAAAGGTGAAAGAGATCATTGAGAACGACTGGCCCTACCTCGCCTCTGGCTATCGTCTGTGCAACGACCTGGACGCGCTCGACGACAGCGGGGTTGCGCCGATCGCTGGCTACTACAACACCTTGAGCAAAGCGAGTTCCAAAGCAATACTGTTCAAAGACTTGGGCCAACTCGCGCGCGCTGGCCTGGACCTGGGAGTGGGATTTTCGCTGTACATTGGTGTCGACGATCACGACCCGCTCTCGTACCTGCTGGGCGTGTACCAGAGCGGACTCGCGCTCCCCGACCGTTCGTACTACCTCGAAGACACGAGCTACTATCGCGACTGGATGAAGCAGCTGTTCGACACGTCTGACTTGACGGAGCTGAGCGATAGCGAGGTGGACGCGCTGCTGGAGCTGGAGACGCGCATCGCGAGCCTGATGTACAGTTCGGTTGAGAATCGCGATCCCGAGCGTGTTTACAACCTCCGGACAGTGGCCGAGTTGCGGACATTGCTGGGCGAGGCCGGAGACTATTTCCAGCTGTTGTCGTTTGACGCTGAGCAGACGGTGAACGCGGTGCAAATCGGCTATCTCCAGGCTTTCGCCGACGCAGTGCAAAACACCACCCTGGCAGAATTGCGACAGTTCGCGGTCTACCGCCTGTTTCTGAGCACCTTCTCCGGACTGGGCGAGGCGCAGCGCGGTGTTATGGACACCTTGAAACGGCTTGTCTACGGAGTGAGTCCAGCGAGTCGAGAGAGCGCCTGCGTCTCAATCACTCGCAATCTGTTCCCGATGCTGGTGGGGAAGTACTACGCGGAGCAGGCGAACAACGAGACCAAACCGCTCGCTGAGCAAATGCTGGATCTGGTGAGCGACAGCTACACTCACCTGATCGAGTTGGCGAGCTGGATGGACGACGACACGCGGGACTATGCGCTGTTCAAACTCAATCATATCAAGCACCAGGTGGGCTTTCCCGACGAATGGCCGGAGTTTGACGAACTGTACGCAAACCTCGACTACACCAGCTATTTTGGCCTGATGCGAACACACGCTATGCGACAGTTTGAACTCGACACACGCAAACTAAACGGCCCTGTCGACCAGGACGAGTGGTTCATGGGAGTGGCCGAGGTCAACGCGTACTACAGTCCGAATAGCAATCATATCGTTTTTCCCCTGGGCATACTGGCACCGCCGTTTTTCTCGCCCGACGCGCCAGAGGCTGTCAATTTCGGGGGATTCGGAGCGGTGGCGGGACACGAGCTGTCACACGCATACGATGACAGCGGCTCGCAATTCGATGCCTACGGCTACTATCGCGACTGGTGGAGTGAGAACACGCGGGAGCAATTCGAGCAACGCGTAGATTGCATTGAGAAACAGTTCTCGCAATACGAAATATTGGACGGGGTGTACGACAACGGCAACCTGACTGCAGGGGAAAACATTGCGGATTACGGGGGGCTGCGCGCAGCCGACCTGGCGTACCAGGAGTGGCAGACGCAGCACGGAGAGGATGTAAAGAAGCGGTTTGGAATGAGCGCTGACGAGTTGTTCTTCGTCTCATTTGCACAAGTGTGGTGCGAGGTAATCCGGCCCGAGTACAGCATAAGCGCGGCGAGTTCGGATCCACACTCCCCTGGGAAGCTGCGAGTGCGCGGGACGCTGAGTGCATACCCGCGGTTTGCCGAGACTTTCGGATGCAAAGAGAACACGGAATACAGCGGTCTGGGGGATTGCGATTTGTGGTAGTAAAAGTGTTTTATTCAAGTTTGCAAAAATGAACAGTTTTGTTTATTTGCTTTGTGGAAAAAAGAGCTGGGGTTCGATCCGCCAGGGCTAGGCCTCGGTGTCTGCGGTTGTATTTGAGAATAATATGATAGGCGCAAACTTATGAGCCTTCGTGGCGTGGCGTCGCTTCTTTTTTGGCGCAGGAGGGCAGGGATCGTGTTTGTAGGATTTCATGCGCCGTATGGCCTGAGGCCTGGGTACGTTTTCTTTGTTTTGCATTGTGGAAGTGTGAAAGCGATGTTGCAGTGTCTAATATGCACTCTGCGCTATCCCGTATTTGTACCTGGATTGAACCTACAGACACTGAGGAGAGTACATGGGGATCTTCTCCATGTTATCCTCTGTGATCGCTACATAGATTGTAAAGACACTCTCCCTCCTCACTGAAAACCCCTTCTTCTCATGCACGTCCTTCTACCCGATTCTATATCTACCCACTCTAACCTTCCCATATTTGCACAGGAGTAGACTGGGACAAGTGCATATTGTTACCTACAATATGCAACAATATGCAACAATATGCAACAATATGCGTTGTTTGTAAATTCATGTCATTCATTCGTCATCGATGAACTTTGGGAGCTAAAAATTGTCATATCTAGCGCGAAATTGCTAATTATCGCACATATATGCACGAGTTTTCGAATTTCACATTTTGGCGTGAAATTCGAAGTTTCCTTTTATAGAAATCAGGAAGAAAAATCCCCAAATGGGGCGCAAAAGTGTGACAAAATACTAATTATTTTTTTTGTATGAGCGCCACGAAACCATATTAGTCTCCGTTTGGGGCACCCAAAATGCGACCTTGCGTACTTTCTAATTATTCCAGTCATTCCCGTCATGGGAACTTTAAAAATTATCATTTATATTTTTCTCTGGCTATGCACCGCCCAATATGTCTGCAATATATTGGGTTAATCGATTAGCAATTGCATAACAAATTAGCGTCAAATGGAGAAGGAGAAGGCCCCAATTGCAACACGCGATGCATCACCAGCTAGACCACCCGTTGTCTGGGAGAAATGTGGATGTTGCGAGCTTTACAACACCCGTGATCACATGCAAACACTTCGTGAAGAAGATGACATGGTGAGAGTCTGCAGGTCGTGTCCCCGAGAACTCGATGAAACAGACATGAGTCGTGTGTGTTCAAAGTGCTGGGTAATACACGAAGGCTGGTGCAAACCCGGTCAAGACACTTTGAAAAACTGCGTAATGCAAGAATTGTTCAACATCGAGGAGGAACTGGATTACGGCACGGGTTATCTCGTCAAATGCATTGCGAAGTTTTGCGCCAACTCAATCGAATAAAAAGTACATCTTGCAAGAGTCTTTACTCACTGATTAGGTTCTCAGAGTGTGTCGGGCCGCTGAGAACTTGGACATTGTACGCCCACAGTTTTTGCTTCCACTGCCTGCGCAGGGGTTTTATATCGTCGAGCGCGATAATCAATCCGACTTCGAGACCGAGGCGTTCGCAGAGATTGCACGCAGCAATCATCGAGCCGCCAGTGGCAATCACATCGTCGACAATAATAGCAGTGTCGAAGTTTTTGACGTGATCCTTTTGCATCTCGATAACATCTACTCCGTACTCTTTTTCATACTCCTCTCGCTCGACGAGTCCAGGAAGTTTTCCAGGTTTTCGCGCGGGAACAAATGCAAGGCCACTCGCAGCCGCAATACCGTAGCCGAGCATCAATCCACGCGACTCGAGCCCGACAATGCACGTAGAACGGAGCTTTTCATGGGAAAACCGATGTGTAATACATTCGGCACCCGCCTTGCAGAATCGCTTGTTGAATTCGGGATTCTTGGTAAGCGAGAAAAGATCAGCAAAGCTCACGCCGGGTGTTGGGAAATTGAAATAAGTCCTCATTGGATTTTCGAGCAGATAGACTTGAAGCTGGTCGGTAAAGGGACTAGCAAGAGATTTCGTATCCGTGAGCGCCATACACTGCTTAAGTGTTTGCTGTATCACTTGCGCTCTACTGAACGGATGTCCAGCAAACAGGTACCAGTCGTTGTCAGGAACATCGGGATGCGCTTCGTGGATGCGCGAACCAATCGTGTAGTTGAGTTCGACAGTGTCAAGGGAGGGTTGAAATTCTTTCGGGATTAGAACACCGAGGGGCGGTCCAATAAGGTAGGATTCGGCATCTTTCCAGTCTTTTTTCATGACAACCGCCGTTTTGTCGACCCATACAGTGCCGAACGATGTGTCCATCTGTTCGATAAAGCTTTCAATTACAATTATCGGCGAGTCGGTGCGGATTCCGGTTTTTGTGTGTCTTAGTTTTTCTTCAAAGCTCTCGAAACGCATTTTACAACATTCTTTGGCCTGTGACCTTCCCACTGGCTGTGGCGTCCCGGTACGTGTTCCAGTGCGGATAGCACTATATGTTAAAAAGACGCACTACATCCTTAATTTTCCTGGAAACGTGAGATTTATCGCATCAATCTTCACTTTTGAATCTGATAGCAAAATGATCGCACCCATTTCTGTCGTATATTTTGTGAGACAGGTGCGCTTGAATCGCATATTATCTTTTACAGTCCACGATGGAATTTTAATAAACCCATATATGAATAAAAAAGACGTTTGATATTGCGCATATTACTCGTTTGGACGATCAAAACGCATTTATCGTCAAAATATGAACAACATCTCGGAATACCTCGTCTTCTATCCAAGGTCTCGCGCACCACTCGCGGAAACGTTGAAACGTAAAAGCGGCAAAACTCTGATTCTATGCGAACTCGACCAGAAACTGTTCCCAGATAGCGAGCCCAACTTCACTCTGCCATCGCTTCACCAATGCTACAATCGCGATGTGCTTTACATCGCCGACTGGACAACCTGTGAGCATCGCTACTACGATCTGCTCTGTCTCGTGCCAATCGCAGAGCTCGGACCACGCACCCTCACTATTCTCCTGCCGTTCCTCGGCAGCGGTACAATGGAGCGCGAGTCTGACGACGGCGCTATCGCCACCGCAAACGTGGAGGCCAAGCTGCTGAGCTGGATCCCTGGTGCTGGCATCAAACGAGTGATCACTGTGGACCTGCACACTCTGCAAAACCAATTCTACTACAACAATACCTCTGTGACGATGGAGTCTGCTATGCCGTATGTTATGAACAAGCTCAAGCTGGAAGTGAAATCCGACAAAGAATCAGCGTCAATGGTAATTTGCTTTCCCGACAACGGAGCAAAGTCTCGTTTTTCAAAGTACTTTGACAGCGCTGAGACTGCCACCTGTGGCAAAGTTCGTCAGGGCGACGAGCGATTGATTGCTATCGAACAGGGAGAGGTTCACGGGAAAGATGTGCTTATCGTTGACGATCTCGTGCGCACCGGCGGAACTCTCCTGTCCTGCGCTAACGTGCTTAAAGATCACGGTGCGAAAAACGTATCGGTATTTGTTACACATAGCGTCTTCCCGGGGCAGAGCTGGACGAAATTCCTCACCACACCTCTCATTGATCGCTTCTATACAACCGACAGCGTCTACACTGTCGCTGAGGAGCTCCGACTCGCCGATCCGGAAGGAAAAAAAATCACAATCTTCAACCTTGGCAAGTGCATATCTGGAGCGCTATAGAATCAAATAAACTCCAACTTTTACTTATCAAGAGTGCAATCTTGAGGAGGAACTGGATTATGGCACGGGTTATCTCGCAAAGTGCATTGCGAAGTTTTGCGCCAATTCCATCGTATGAAAAGTACATCTTACAAGTGCATATTATCAACTTTCAGTTTATTGTATGTCCGAGAACACCATACAGTTCAGCCAGTCTGACCTTCCTCGTCTGAGAAAACTGTTGCGCGAGAGTCAGGCCGAATTGGACACTCTCACCCGCTCGTCCAGTCCACCGAAACGCAAACCGCAACAGCCAGAGCTTTCCATTGAAAGTGCCTGCGAACAGCGTAAACTGAAACCCACCAGGAAAAAGCGTGTGGAGACTCTGCAACGGAGCCTGACCTTGTTCTTCGAAACCTACAATGGGGCGCAAAGCAATCGACACGATGAGCTTTCGCAGTGATGCGAAGGAGCGCAAGGGTAGCTACGATCGCCGCTACACTGGTCTACTCAAGAAAGCTGTGGAACTCTCAGCGCTCACCGGAGTTCCTGTGACACTGTTCATCGGAGCTACAGAGGAGTTCAACCAGTGGACCGTGTTCTCCTCCGGCCACCACTGGCGCCAGGTTGCGACGCAATTCGAAATGGTCCGCGACTCCAACTCTGTGGAACTGGCCACACTCGACGATGGAAAGGCATATTTTTCCAAAACCTATCGTCCCACGGCACCAGAGTCTATCGACTATGTAAACCTGATGGATTTTATCCTGCGACCTGCAATCGTACCGCAGGCTCGAGTCAGTCGGTTTCACGGCAGGCCAGTGCGGATAACGTCGCCTGCGAGAATAAAAGCATATGGCTGAGAGAAAATTTATTTGCCGTTTGCCAGGGTCTGGAGGGTAAATCTAGGAGCGCTCGCCGCGGATTCGGCGCGCTAGGTGGAGATCTTTTGGCATGATTGTCTAAATGTCAGTAACGAGAACATACCACTCGTTTGGCATGGATTGCACAGAGGTTAGTATCCTCGAAGACACCAATTAAATAGGCTTCGGAAGCCTCCTGAAGGGCGGCGATAGCGCTTCCTTGGAATCGGAGGTCTACCTTGTACTCATGGGCTATCTCGCGCACCAGGCGTTGGAAAGGTAATTTTCTAATCAATAATTCAGTACTCTTTTGGTATCGTCGAATCTCTCGCAGCGCGACAGTTCCGGGGCGGAAGCGGTGCGGTTTCTTGATGCTGCCGCCCTGGGTACGTTTAGACTTTGCGGCAAGTTTCTTTGCAGTGTGCTTCCCTCCCACACTTTTGCGAGCTGTCTGTTTAGTCCTGGCCATTTGAAAACTCGTGAGTATGGTAGGTTCGGTCTCTTCTACAAATGGTATGGTTTGCACTTTGGCGACGCGCATATAATAACTTTAAACATATTATTAAAAATCGAACTGCCGCAGCGCGCTCATATTGTCGTGGTTGTGAGGAGTGAGACTAATATGTTCGCGAACTCGCAGGCCTATATGTGAACATATTAGTACTGTCAGTCCACGACGCGGTGCGCATATTATGATCCCGCAACACGGACCCAACTGCGCCTCCTGTTCCAGAGACTACTTGTGCTGTATTTGCAATAAGACAGTGTGCAAAAGTCACGTGATTCTCTCTTTCAAACCGGAACCTTTTAAGCACGCCTGCTCTTACAACTGCGCCAGACAGGCGTTGATACGAGCCATTGCGAATGGACGCCGAAGATCTCTACGAAATGAGCACGGGGATGCTCTTAGAACACATGAATAGTATGCAGCAGGCACGGGAAACAGGCAATTACGCTCGGCTTTGGAATTTAAACCAGGAGTTCATGCAAAGCATGAACGATGTCGAGCAACAGGCTCGGCAAGTGTTCTTTGCGCCGCAACAACTGGCGAATCAACAACCAGTGAATCCGCAAGCTAGCGACTGGTTTATGCAAGATGTTTTCCGAGCTTTCAATAATCCAACTGTTCGCGGTCCGATTAATAACTCTTCCGGTCCGGTGCAGGTTGAGTCGCCACTACGACCGGACTCTCCTCCCGAAGTGCTAATATATATCCCACCCGCCCCACGTCAACCAGTCCCCGGAGAACGCGGATATCAGCGCTCTGTACCGGATTTCGCGCAGCAATACTTGGAGATGCTGCAAAACCAGTCGCAACCACACGCAATACCACCCGTTGAGAATGTTGCGGATCTCTGTTCCCAGTACCAAGCGACTACACCGCATCTCCAGGCTTTCTGTAGTATGTGTGGCGACGCTTCACAGCCACGCCAGCCTGAATGCTCGTCGTGTCGCGAAGAATGTCCGATCTGCTTGGACAGTGTGGCGGAGGGTGATATTTCCGATTGCGTTGACTGTCCAAACCGACATCGATGTCACAAGCACTGTATCTCGGAATGGATGAAAACCTCTGCAAGCTGCCCAGTGTGTAAATTTCAATTTCAGTGCTTACAATAGTTTGTGCTCAAACTGCGCTGAGACAATAAATGTGTCGAAAAAAGTAGTGATAATTTTTTATATTTTACATGACGGGCGTGACTGGAATAATTAGAAAGTACGCAAGGTCGCATTTTGGGTGCCCCAAACGGAGACTAATATGGTTTCGTGGCGCTCATACAAAAAAAATAATTAGTATTTTGTCACACTTTTGCACCCCATTTGGGGATTTGGATTTTGTGTTCTCCCTGGTTTCCTTTTTTAGGTTCGCGAATTTCGACCACGCTTGCCAAATGTGCCAGGCAGTGTCTTGTTTGGGGCGAAATGATAGCGTTTAGACCTGGTTTGGCAGTGGTTGACGAAGTCATGACTGACTTCGAACAGCAAAACGTGAAATTCTTATAAGCACATATTATCAACATAATATGTATAGTGCAACCAGACGCGCTCTCAGAGATTGCGTCCAAAAATGGACGATACATCCCTGTGCGAGTTCTCCTGGAAATGCGTAGCGAGTTTCTGCGAGGATTGGACCGGTGTGGCCACAATTGCTGCGCTCTGTAAAACTTCCGCAAAAGCTGTCCAGCCCGAGCTTAGATGCGTACGTCGCGAGTGCCGTCGCAACTATATGCTCTTCACCCTTGCAACTGGATTCTACGCGGATATCTACCCGCACTCGCAGCACATCCAACACTACTATCGGGTCACTCGAACCATCAAACACCCGACTGCGTTCTGGCAGCAGGTTCAGCCGTACGTTTTCTTCAACAGGCACAGGATGCTTCTGGTCGGACGACAACTCTACACTATACAGTACCGTTTGTCGATAATCGATCTATTGACGCGGGTGCATACCATCATCCCACCGGGTCTGGGTCTGTATCGAGTCAAAGACAGCTATCTAACGCGCATCTGGCTGATATCGATCCTGGCCTCCATGCCCCACGGCGTATCGTTGCTCTATGACGAGGAGAAATTATGCAAGATGGCCGCTCAGCCATGGAAAACCGGCCAGCGCCAGCTGTTCTACAACCCAGCAACTGAGAAGCGGAAAATGCTCGGTGTTTTATAAATTAAGTAATAAAATTCAAAACGTATACTTTTTAGTGTACAGATTGACAGGTACTTCAATCCCAACGAATTTCGTTTTGAGGCGATCATTGGACATCGATTGGTTGGCAGCCATCGCCACGCCTTCGCCGAAATTGTCTCGACTCACAATGTAGGCCGCGTGTTTTACGAAACTCGAGGAACAGATCTGTGCCAATTTACCCACATGCACAGCGATGAGCATGTCAGCCGCGTTTTCCACAGCGCGCTTGGCTCGTATCAAAGTGCATGCTGGGGTTGCATCGATCCACTCTTTCGTTTTCTTCGGAAGGTTGGTAGTTTTTCCGATGAAAACAAACACCTTGACGTTCTGTCGGTAGTTGAAACAGAAATCGTGAAAATTGTCTCCATCGATGAACAAATAGTCATGGTCGGCCAAAACCGTCTTGGCCAAGGGTGGTTCGCATGAAACTACGACTTGGACAACACTGTTTTGGGCCTCGGCCCGTTTCGAGGGGACGAAAGCAGGCGTCTTGGACCGGGGGGAGCACGGAAGCGGCCTTTGTTCCGGGGGAGTGTGGGCTGGGCGTAGCACAGCTTTCAGAGCGTGTCCAGCGGCGATTTCTCTAGCTTTGGATTTGTTAGTAGCGGTGCCGGAGAAGCCTTCCCCTTCACAAACCACCACTGCTAGCCAAACCGGCTGGTAGCCGTTTGTCTCTTTTTCTAGTAGAGTGTAAGTCCAGCACCATCGGTCACGTTTGGTTGGATTGAGCTTCTGGAGCGCTTCGTTGAGTTTTGCCACATTCATTGTGTTTTGCGACTGTGGAGTAGGGCGGTATAATAATAATATGCCTATATTATTCTAATAATATGAACATATTTTATTTTGTCCGGGAGAGACATGGCAACAGTGGAAGGTAGAGGATGGAAGTTTATATATCATCACGCTGGGCTGACTGGGAAGTAAACTGTCTCTTTGGACTTCTGTCTCTCTTCCTTCTCTTCTCATAAACCTCGGCGACCAGAGCTTCAAAACCATCCGCCAAAACCACTCTTATCTGACAGTACTTGGTAGTGATATTAAGAACGCCATCTCTTTTGAACATAGCAAGCACATCATCAAATTCAAATCTCATAGCGAAGACATCTGCAGTAAATGAAATGTCCGTGTATATACATTTGCCAGTAGACCAGCTATGATATTTATCAAATATCTCATCTATCTCAGCTTGATTACTTTGAACAATATATTGATCATCTTTGAAACAGACTTGAGTCACAGACCTCAAAGAATTGTCTTCACTCATTACAATCTGCACACTTCTGTCTCTTCTCTCAATGTATCTTATGCTCCCTCGAAACTTGCTCTTTAATCTTTCTTATTTTGCGACTGTGGAGTAGGGCGGTATAATATGCCCATATTATTCTAATAATATGAACATATTTTAGCATCGCCCCTGTGAGACGGTGCGTCCGCGCTCGAAATAATCGATGCTCATATTGTCAATGTCCATCGCATCGTCGTCAAACTGGTGCGTGTTGTGAAATGGCCCTGTGCCGTCTGGAAAGAGTTTTTGAATGATTTTGCAAGAACCCTGACTTTTGGTATCCTTTGAAAATATTTATTAAGGATTTATTGGAAGATAGGATTTTTTCGGTGGTGCTCTTTTTGGAGACTTTGATCTGGCAACTGGTTTCTTTCGTGTGACGGATGCTTGCGATGCTCGTTTCGGGATCGTCTTCTTCTTTTTCGGGATGGCTGGTTTCTTTCGTGTTGGTGTGGATGCTTTCGATGCTCGTTTTGGGATTGCCTTCTTTGCTGCTTGTGGTTTTTGTTTCTTTGATACTGATTTCTTTCGTGTTGGTGTGGAGGACCGTGATTTTGTCCGTGGTTTCTTTACAGGAATTCCAATGGGCTTTGTTTGGGTTCTTCTCGCTGTTTCCATCGTTCGACTTGTTGCTGGAGCTGTCCATTTCTCGTAGGCTGTCCATTTCTCGTAGGTTCCTCTCCTGGAGCTCATTTTCGACTTTCGTTTACCTTCTGTCTTGTCTTTGCGATGAACTGATGCACGACGGGAAGCTAATTTTACAACATCGCTGGAAGGTAGAGACATATTTGGATTCTGGAGAAATGGTCTGCGCCTCGACGACCGGCAGCGACAGATCATCTGAAATCTTGACGGGAAGTTATTGTAGGCCTCCAACTTTTACCATCGACAAACTGCCATAGTCCTCTGTTCTTTGCCGCCTATCCTTCACCTACGAGGCTTTGTCGCCCTCTGACAGCAGCGATATCTGACAGCCCCCTAGACCCTCTCCTCTGGCTTGCTCTTTTACCTTTACCGCCCCGTTCTCAGCGCATAGCACGAGTGGAAGTGCTCTAATTGTCACGCTTTTCCGATAATTACGACATTGTGAAACAAAGAAGCCGGATCATCGTGGGCGCCCCTCCGCTCAGCCGGTTTGAAGTGGGCGGAGAAGGTAAAGCTAAAGCTCTAATTTA
>Ga0307380_10009957_pt1 | contig 12026 bp, 14 predicted proteins | sample UN3MG_FD_202239 | JGI IMG/M metagenome (GOLD analysis project Ga0307380, IMG submission 202239) | Soil microbial communities from Risofladan, Vaasa, Finland - UN-3 | ecosystem: Environmental > Terrestrial > Soil > Coastal area > Acid sulfate soil | place: Finland: Risofladan, Vaasa | collected... | reverse complement strand
ACGCAAGAGTTGATTAGGAGGCATAGTTAACATTATGCAGAAGTTACAAGAAAAGTTAAAGAACACACCAAGGAATACTTCTCTAGTTCCTTGCTCTGTAAGTTCTGGTTTAAACAAAGAGGAAACTCTTAGTGATCAGAACAAAGTACTGACTTGTAACAACTCCGAAGAGAATCAACAGCAACATAGAGCTGGTTCAGACTTGAGAGTACTGAATGTTGTCTATGTACTTAATAAGAGAGGTAAGGCTCTTATGCCTACTTGTCCCTCTAGAGCAAGAAGGCTGCTTAAGAATAATAAAGCAAAGGTAGTGAAGAGATATCCATTCACTATTCAGCTTAATTATTCTACTGGAGAAAACAAACAAGAAGTGGTATTAGGGATAGATACAGGATATCAAAAGATTGGAATATCTGCTGTAAGCAATAAACAAGAATTATTTTCAGCGGAAGTAACATTAAGAAATAATATAGTTGAATTGCTTTCTGAAAGAAGAATGTATAGAAGAAATAGAAGAGGTAGAAAACACTGGTATAGAGAACCTAGATTCAATAATAGAAAAAAGAATAAGATGTGGCTTGCTCCTTCTATACAACATAAAGTTGATTCTCATATCAGGATTGTAGATAAAATAAGTAAGTTACTGCCTATAAATAAAGTTATTATAGAGGCTGCAAAGTTTGACATACAAAAAATTAATAATCCGGAAATTAGCGGAAAAGAATATCAGAGCGGAATTCAAAAAGATTTCTGGAATACCAGGGAATATGTACTGTATAGAGATAATCACACTTGCCAATGTTGCAAGAAAAGCAATTTAGTTCTTCAGGTCCATCATATTGAAACTAGAAAAACTGGTGGAAATAGACCTGACAATTTAATCACTTTATGTAAGAAGTGTCATGGAGAATATCATAAGAACAAGATTAAATTAGATATTAAAATTAAAAATAATTTCAAATCAGAAACTTGCATGTCTGTAATTAGAAAAAGAGTAATTGATGAGTTGAAGAAGAAATATAATGTAGAAGAAACCTTTGGTTATATAACGAAGAGTAAGAGAATAGAAAACAAAATAGAAAAATCCCATGTTAATGATGCTTTTGTTATTGCTAATGGAACTGATGAAACTGATGAAACTGATGGAATTAAACAGACTAGAAATAGTAGTTATTTCATAAAACAAAAAAGAAAAAATAATAGAAAATTGCAAACGAATAGAAAAGGATTTAAGCCTTCAATAAGAAGACGGAGATATAAGATACAACCGATGGATTTTGTTAAAATTAGTAATGTTAATTATATTGTTAAGGGAATTTTTAATAAAGGAAATTATGTTAGAGTAATTAATAATAACAAAGTTTTTAATTTTAAGTGTAATTTGATAGAAAATTATTTTAATAGAGGAAGTTTGGTATGGAATTAGTTAAATACAAAAAGTTCGTTTACATCCCCGAACCTGAAGGTCAAGCAAAATTGTCTAAAGCCAATTTTGTCGGGGTTTTACACTCACAATATAAAATAGATTGGGAAAGAAAAAGATTTCAATAATAGTAACAATAGGAGAATATTATGTGGCTAAGACATCACAAATTAAACGACCATGAGCAGAAGTTAGTTGATATGCCCCAAGAAAAATTTGACAAATATATGATGTCAAATTACGCAGACATGTTTAAGAAAAGAATCATGCGAGACGGACAAGAAGTTATCTATCCTATGAATTTTGGTTTTGAAATAGGACCGGGATGGAGGCATGTTTTAGATTCTCTTTGTAGCAAGCTTTCAGTTATTCAAGGTTTAACTGGATGTGTTTGCGTTTTCGATCAGATTAAAGAGAAATTTGGTGGCGCAAGATTTTACAAACACACCGAGTTAATGGAAGGCAAGGAAGAATCTCAAGATATCAAACAGATAGATGCCATAATAGATAATATTGTAAGTTTGCATGAAGAGTATTGCGATTATGTTTGTGAAGAGCTTGGTACTAATATTAATCCTAAAGATAAAGTGGTTATCGGTGGATGGTGTTATGGCATGGGAATTGAGGGGTTCAAAAAGGCATGGGAAGATTCTCCCGACAGAATAAAAATAGCGGAAGAGTATTTGGCTAAGAATGAAAAGAGAGAAGAAATTTGTCAACAGCTTTCCATGTTAAACGAGAATGAATTAGATAAAGTTGGAAAGATGGTTCAAGATATGATTCAAGAACCAATTAAGGAAGCAAAATGAAAATCGTAGCAATTGAAGACCTGATCGTTAAAACCATATTAACTTTTTGCGAGAATGCTGCAGAATTGGGGTGTCCTCGGGATAGAGAGGTAGATATGTGGTTTCGAGAGCTTTCTTCCGAAGATCAATATAAAGTAGCAAGCAAGATGATGGAAATAGAAGAAAGATATGCTAAACTGGAAGCTAAGGAGGACAAAATGAACAAAGATAAAATTGTCAAAATGGTCGAAATAGAATTTGATCTTCCGGAGGAAACGATTGAAGGGCTTATTAAAATCGCCAAAGATACAATAGTAAATGATCGTCAGGCATTGATTAATTATGGTGCCGATTATTGTTTGAGAAAAATCGTAGAAACTAATGGGGAGTGTTTAAAATGAGCAGACCAGAATTTCCAAGAGGTTGTGTGTTGCCGTCAGCTTGCATTCGAGCCCTTAGAGAAAGACAGGATGCTTATGATAAAGATCCAGAGGATTACGATAGACATGAAAAAGAATGGTCATTGAGTGAATGCAGGAAAAGAGGATGTTTGCCTACTGGAGAACCCCTTGAGGCTAAGTTTGGTCCGGGAGAGTGGAGCGAGCAATAAGGAGTTTTCTTTTGATAGCAGATGTATTGTTGGCAATTGGCAGTTTTGGGTATTGTACTGCTATTGTTCCGCAAGTTAGAAAGACCTATAGGCTAAAAAAGGCGGATCAATTTTCTTGGGTCTTTTTAGGATTAACTTCGATGGCTTTGACATTGAGTATTATAGCCTTGGGACTGTTGAGTTGTTATTTGACTGCAATAATGACGGTGGTTCAGTTGGTACAATATTTGTCATTGATCGTTATGAAGTTTAAATATGGGGCAAACTAATGAACAATAAAGATAAGCAAAGGAAGCCTGTATTTTCTGTTACTGCCAAGGATTGTCGATGGGATTATTATCGAGGATCTGGTAAGGGGGGGCAGAAACGAAACAAAACATCAAGTGCTGTTAGATGTACTCATTTGGCTAGTAAAGCAGTAGGACAAGCCGAAGATGGAAGAAGTCAATTTCAAAACAAAAAACTTGCCTTTAGGAGAATGGCCGATACCGATATATTTCGCAAGTGGGTTAAGGTACAATTTTCAATAAAAATCGGTAGACAAAAAGAAATGGAAGAAAGAATAGAAAGAGAAGTTGAGAGATTGATGATGCCTAATAATTTAAAAGTAGAAATTCAAGATGAAAACGATAAATGGAAGCAAATTGGCCTCTATGATGTTAAAGAAGAATCAAAGTGAAAGTAATAATTGAACCTAAAGTGTTAGCGTATAAGATCAGCGATTGCGTTAAGTTTAAGAAAAATCCCTCCTTTTAGTCCTAATTTTTTCCTAATTTCCTCAAGGATTTTGCATTAATCTCCTAGAACTATCACACAGGAGATTAATATGACTTTGGATAAAATTTGTGGTATAATTATGGTAAATGTTTTTCCGAAGAAACCATAGAGAAAATGAGAGAGGCCGGTAAAATCAAAATATTTACAGAAAATCACAGAAAAAAATTAAGTGAAGCCGGTAAGGGCAGGATTTTCTCTGAAGAACACAAGAGAAAACTAAGTGAGTCACACAAAAGAATTCGGGAGAAAAATAAACATGAATAGATCTATATTATGTAAATTTATGTCTGGTCGTTGGTTAATAACAGTGGCATCTACTTTTGTTTTTGTATATTTGTCGATTAATGGTATTTTGCCAATAGATAGGGTGATGGAAATAATTCTTATTGTTATTTATGCATATTTTACTAAATCAAGATCGAATGAAAATGGAAAAAATAATGCAGAAGAAGACGAAGAAGACGAAGAAGACGAAGGCAAGAATAATGTGGTATAAAAAGGCTCAACAGACCGAATTGGGCCTTGAAGAAGACACGCCCAAGCAACCCCCTCAACGCCTTAAGTCTGATCCTGAATCCATTAATCATGTTGCTACAGTTCTTGCGGTCATGTTGATGGATGAAAAAATTGATGATGCCATTATTCAAAAGGGTTTACGTCAACTCAAGGAACTAAAGGATGAAGGTAGAATTACTGACAAAATGGGACCTCTAGTTGTTAACAAATTCGATGTTTCTCTAAATAATCCCTATTCTATTTGGCGTATTTCTTCTCCATAGGTTAAAGAAGAAAAGAAGCGTTTAGCTCGGGAAAGATTAAGAAAAATTATGTTTGAGTTAATGTGATTCCTATGAAGTTAAAAAAGTACCAATCTAATGTCTCTTACAAAAAGTTCAAGGGATTTTCTTCCTATTTTGCTACTGGTAAGGGTAAAGGTTGGGGAATAAAAAAAGACGGTCCATCCCTAAGAATAGATATGGGATGGATTTCTATTTCTTGGATGTCAATAGATATACAGAATTTGATTGAAGGTTTGTTGGAAGATTTAAGAAAGAAAGATGCCAAGGAAAGTCAAGTTAACGACCTAAGCGAGAAACTTTCTAAGCGATCAGAGGAAATGGTTGTCGAAGAGAAAGAACTAACAAAACGACAAAACGAATTTTCTGCACTTTCCAACAAACATTCCGAAGAAGTCACTAAATACAAAGAAAAGATTGATAATTGGGAAGCGGAATATAGCGATTTAGATTGTGATTATGAGAGTTTAAGAGAAGAAAATGAAAAGTTGGAAAAAAAGATTACTCTACTTACAGAGAAACTAGAAAATAACAAAGAAGTTTATGATAAGTTAATTGAAGAAAGTCACGAACAAAGCGAAGAAATATCAGATCTTTTAAGTGACAATGCTGGGTTAGAAGCCGAAATTGGTTTGTTGCAATCTTTGATGTCTATTTCTTTATGTAGTTCTTCCTCCTCAAGTTCCTCCGGTTACTCCTCTTCCTCCAGTTCCTCAAGCTTCTAAGTTCTTTCTGTTGATTCCTAAATTAAAATCAAGGAAGTCTCCCTTATATTTTAGAAGGATTATAGGGATATTTTATACTTTACGAGCAAGTAGTGAATATTTAGCAAATTGTTATTTAACCTATGATTTCGGAGTATAATAGATAATATGAGTTCAAGTTCTTCCAGTTCTAGCAGTTCAACAAGTGAATCTAGTTCCTCAAGTGAATTATATTCTTCGAGTAGCTCTAGTTCCTCAAGTAGCTCCAGTTTATCAAGTAGCTCCAGTTCCTCAAGTGAATTATATTCTTCGAGTAGTTCTTCTTCATCATCTTCCTCTTTGTCAAGTTCAAGTAGTTCAAGTAGTTCGTCTTTTGGTTATAGTTCATCTAGTTCTAGTAGTTCAACAAGCAGTGAATCCATTGGAAACACTTCTAGTAGTTCTTCTTCAAGCAGTTCAAGCAGTTCATCTTCCAGTAGTTCTTCTTCTAGTAGCAGTTCTAGTAGTTATATTTTATCTCAATACAACCAATTAATGAGATATGGACAAGGAAGTGGTGTTGGCGTTTTATTGGCTGGAAGAAATCAACTTTTTGCAGAAAGAAGTGCGGCTATAGCGGGTATTTGCTTAGATGGTTCGGGAAATATTTATGTTTCAGATCCAATACGACATATTATTCTTAAAGTAACGCCTTTGGGACAAGTAAGAGTTTATGCTGGTAAGTCGGGAGAGTCTGGCAATAATGCAAACAATAGGGTTACGGCTACGGTTGCAAGATTTAATCAGCCAAAAGGATTAAGCGCAGATCCGAGTGGAAATATTATTGTAGCGGACACTGGAAATAATCAAATTAGACAAATAACTCCTGATGGTTATGTTACTTTGGTTGCGGGTAGTTCAACTGGGGCTGCAGGATTAGTAACTGGCGGAGGATCACACGCAAGACTTAATGAGCCCACAGATGTTACGGTTGATAACTCGGGAAGAATTTTTGTAGCAGACAGAGGTAATCATGCCGTAAGAATGATTGTCCCGGGAACTGCTTGGGTAAGTTTAGTGGCAGGTAATGGCTTGCCCGGAGATAGTTATGGCGTTGGAATTTATGCTCAATTAAATCATCCCTACAGTGTTGCCGTCAATCCTTCTGGAGTTGTTTGTATTTGCGATTCAGATAACCATAAGATTAAGATATTGGATAGGAATCTTAACTTGTTAAAATTTTCTGGAAGTGGAGTTAAGGGAGATTTTATAGGAACGGCGACAACTTCTCAATATAATGATCTTAAATTTTCTGACATAGATAGATCGGGCAATTTTTACGTTGTTGATTTTGACGAAGGCACTAACAGTAGATTGCTTCGTATTAATCAAAACGGCATACCCGGCATTGTTAAAGATTACGCAGGAACAACAGAAGGCTTTTATGTTGTAGGTGTTGGCGTTAATAAGTCTGGGCATCTTTATACTTGCGAATCTGTATATATCGAAACCGAATATACGTCATCTTCGAGTAGCTCATCGTCATCTAGTAGTTCAACAAGTTCCGAATCCATAGGGAATGTTTCAAGTTCAAGTAGCTCATCAAGTAGTTAATAAGATGGAAATAGTGAAGTTATTGAAGATGGAACGAATTTGGTTCATATTTGGGATTAAGTTGATAATAAACAGGCATTTGCAAGAAGGATTTTAGGTAAAAAATCTATAAGTATATAAGATAAGGACAAATAATTATGACAGACATATATAAAAGAAGTGTTTTATTATAATTCGAAAGAAGGATAACAAAAGATGCTTCTAGAAAGAATATAAGAATGTTTCTGGAGATTTAAAATGGCTACTAATCAAGTTGCTAAATATTATCAGGGTTATGTTTCTAGTGTTGGTAACAGCGGCGGAGTAATAGCAGGTCTTTTAGGCTTGTTAGTTAAAGGTTCTACCCACGTAACTGGTGCTTGTACTGATAATTCAGGCAATATTTACGTAACAGACGCTAGTAAGCATATTATCCTTAAAATAACCGAAAGTGGCAACATTATCAATTTAGCTGGATTGTCAGGAACGTCAGGTAATAACGGAAGTACTACGGTTACCTGTATTAATGCAAGGTTTAATTATCCTACTGGTATAACTTGCGATAAGAATGGCGATCTTTATATTTGCGACACCAATAACCACCAAATTAGAAAAATTTCCAATAACAAAGTAAGTTTAGTAGCAGGGGCAGCGGTCCCAGCGTCAGGAACAGCAGATGGTGTGGGAACGGCAGCAAGATTTAATAAGCCTTATGATGTTGATATAGATTATTCGGGTAAGTTATTTGTAGCAGATACGTTCAATCATGCAATTAGAAAAATAGTTGGCGGAACAGTTTCTACTATAGCTGGTCTTAAAGGAACTACCGGAAATAGACCTGTATGGGGAGATATGACAACGGCTGCGGGTATTCTTGGTACAGTGGCGCGTTTTAATGCTCCTTATTCAATTGCGGTTAATCCTAATGGTTATATTTTTGTTGGAGATACAAATAACCATGTAATTAAGAGAATTGATCAGGGCGGCATGGTAAGAATTTTTAGTGGATCTGGCGTATTTGGAACTACTCTCGGAACAGCAAAGACATGTCAGTATCAAGATTTAAAGTATTCCGACATAGATAGGTCTGGAGATCTTTATATAATTGATTTTGCAGAGGGTGGCGCAAGCAGACTTTTGAGGGTTAATGAAGAAGGCGTTCCCGGAGTTGTAGTAGATTTTAATGGAGTTGCAGGTGGTCCTTATTTGGTTTCTGTGGCTTGCAATCCAGCTTCCCATTTGATTGTTGTCGAATCAGATTATACCATTATTGAATATAGCTCAAGTAGTTCAAGTAGTATTGATAGTTCGAGCAGTTCGAGTAGTTCGAGTTCAAGTAGCTCAAGTTCTTCGTCTTCTTCAAGTAGTACAAGCAGCGAAAGTGTTGCAAATGTTTCAAGTAGCTCAAGTAGCTCAAGTAGCTCAAGTTCTTCGTCTTCTTCAAGTAGTTCGTGAGTCTAATCCATTTGTTCAAAACAAGCTCCGATATTTTAGTTAATATCGGGGCTTGTTTTTGTATAATATTAACATAAGTTGATGGGCCAAAAGAAATTAGAAAATCTGGTTGAAAAAAATGATTTCTTAGTATAATATAGTACTGTTTATTCGTCGAATTGAAATTGATCCAAACAAAGAAGAAATCAATGCAAATTATTAATCGAGAATTCCTTGCCGTTGAGAGTAGAACGTGCCATGCTTCAACGGTTGCTTCCTATAAGAACCAACCCATATATGCTTGGTTTGGGGGAACAGTAGAGGGCAATCCTGACTCTTGCATCTATATACAAATAGGAGATAAAGTTGCTCAATTGGGAAATCATGATAACATACCTAGGTGGAATCCTATTTTGTTTCCCTATGAAGATAAACTATATCTGTTTGTAAAAATCGGCGTATTTTGTGATAGATGGCAAACATTGATTTACGACATATCTAATTTAGAAGATCTATTTAGAGATAAACCTATTTCTTGTCAATTTTTGCCTGCGGGTTTAAATGGGCCGGTTAAGACAAAGCCTCTTGTAGATGGATGGGGTGGGATTTATTGTGGTTCTTCGGTAGAGACAGCTTGGGCTTGGGCAAGTTATATAGAAATTTATAGTATTATTGATGGCAAATTTCAGATTCAAGAACGTTCTCTTCCTCTTACTATTGAAAAGCCCTCTGTACCCACCTATCCTTATGGAATTATTCAGCCTGCTATTTGGAAGTTTAAGGGTTCCAATGATTTTCACGCCTTTTTCCGTTCTTCAAGAGGCATCGGTAAGATCTATTATTCTAGGGGAGAGCCCTCTGACGTTGGAACGATGAAATGGACCGATCCTATTTCTACGAACCTTGATAATCCTAATAGCTCTATAGATGTAGTTACAGTTGGGGACAGACTGTTCTTGGTTCATAATCCCTCTATGACTCGCAGAAGCCCCTTAATCTTAAGCGAACTCAAGGGGACCGAGACTTCTTACTCTAATAAGTTTGAAGTAATAAATGAGATATTTGAAGTAATAGATGAAATAGAAATTAGAGATAAAGTGCTATTGTCAGAACCCACCTTTACTGCCGAACTCAGTTATCCGTATATGATTGAACACGATGGCAAGATTCATATCACCTATACTTATGGGCGAACAAAAATAGAACATGTGGAGATAGAGATATAAGATGGAATTACCAGTTATAGTAGAATATGTTACCTTTAGAAAAGAAGGTGGATTTGCCATTTTAGCTGTTAACCTTAACGCTTATTCTTCGAAGTATACTAAAGAGCTGGAAGATGAAGTCGCCTCAAAATGTAAGCGCAATGCCTATAATAATTTCGTAGTTACTATCGGAATGCTTGAGGCCAATGAAAATCCCGTTGGAGGTCAGTATATTTTTGTCGGAGATTTTGTTAACCATCCCAAGTTTGGAGATCAATTTAAGGCAGAATTTTACTTTGCAGATGAGCCTAAAACCGAAGAAGGACTCAAAATGTTCTTGATGGATAAATTGCCTAATATTGGAGATGTTAGGGCTCGTAATATCATAGAGAAATTTGGAATCGATGGCACGACCGAAGTCCTAAATAATGATATAGAACAATTACTTCAAATCAATGGTATTACCGAACGCCGCCTTCCACCTATTAAAGAGGCGTGGAAGAAAGAGAAAACATTAAGAGAACTTTATATGTGGCTTAGCGACCATGGAATAGAACCGGCATTGGGCAGGAAAATGCATGAGATGTGGGGATCAAATGCCCTTAGTATTTTACAAGAAAATCCTTATCGATTGGTAGAAATTAAAGGTATAGGTTTTGTACGGGCAGATAATATAGCGCACAAGGTTCTCCCCAAAGTAAATGTTCCCTATAGGACTAAAGCTTGTATGCTGTTCGTTTTACAACAAGACCTGCGAAAGAATAGTAACTTATGTATACCCTATGAAGTGTTGAAGAAAACAGTTTTAGTTCTTTTGTCGGAATGCGATGAGGCCAATAACCTTAAGAGCGACATCAAAAAGCATCTTGAATATATTCCCATATGTATTAGAAATAGTTTGGGAGAATTTGTTGCAGTAAAGGACTTGCAATCTGATAACGGTTTTAGGTCTTATGTATATCTTACTCCGATATGGGAAAAGGAGAAATATATTGCCCAAGCTATCTTTAATTATAGAAAGCGTTCAAATGGCGAAGAAGTTTGTACGGAACAAGACTTGAAAAGCGCAGAGGAAGACGTAGGGATTTTTAGCGAAAAAGATGTTGTGCTAGACAATTCGCAGAAAGAAGCCGTTAAAAGTGCATTTGAGAATAAATTGACAGTAATAACGGGTCCCGGTGGTTCTGGCAAGAGTACAATTTGTCGTTGTATTTTCCATTTGGCTCAAGAAAAGGGATTGTCTGTTAGAATGATGTCACCAACTGGAAAAGCATCTCAAGTGTTAGCGAATAAGACGGGTTGTGGAGCAGCAACTATTCATCGCTCTTTGGGAATGATGCCCGGCGAAGAATATCCCAAAGAAGAGATAAAAGAAGATATTGTTATTGTAGACGAAGTTAGTATGGTAGGTATTGATACGATGTTTGCCATTATGTTTGCTATGGAAGGGAATTTGTGGGGCAATCTTATATTTGTAGGGGATTCTAATCAATTGCCTTCTGTTTCTCCCGGCAACTTCCTCTCTGATATTATTAAATCGAATTGTGCAAACGTTGTAACCCTTGATAAGATTCATAGACAGGATGAGAATAGTTACATAAGTGTATTGGCCAATCAAATTTCAAGTGGGAAGGTCGTTACAATTCCTGCGGAGGCTACGGACATTAAGTGGCATGAGGCTAATCCAGATGGTTTTGAAGAACTTATTTGCAAAGAGATTCAAAAATATCTTGATAGCGGGAAGGACATGGATGATCTTCAAATCATGGCTCCAATGTATAAGGGGCATTGCGGCGTTAATAAGTCCAACGAAGCAATTCAAGAAATGATGATGAAGATCAATAATACCGAATCAAATTGTTTGCAAAAAGGTTTCTCAAAATATTACATGTACGATAGGGTTATTCAGACAGAGAACAATTACGATAAGCAAATATTTAATGGAGATATGGGTAAAATCGTTTCCTTGGGAGAAGTCGTTAGAAAGCCCGAAGTTAGCGACAAGAAAGAAAGTTTTATTACAGTTAATTTTTATGGTGAAGATAAAGCATATTTTGGCGAAGAGATAGAGCAGCTTCGTTTGGCTTGGGCCATTACTGTTCATAAATATCAGGGTTCTCAGTCGCCATATATTTTCTTTGTTATGTCGTCGGAAGCCAGAAATATGATGACTAAGGAATTAGTTTATACGGCATTTACGAGGGCAGAAAAGTATTTGAGTGTTTACGGCAATACGGGAATGTTGCAATTGGCTCCTACAAGAAGTGCTATTCGCAAACGCTATACCAATTTGAATAAACTTATAAGGGAACATTCGGAGAATTGTAAATTATTACAGGTATTGGAGAGGAAAAAAACAGATGCAAACGCAAACGACAATAGTTAAGCATGGTCTTTCGTGGGTAACTGGACCAAATATGAATCTTGAATGTCCAGAATGTGGAGCCCAAGGAAACCCCGATCATAATATAATAACTTTTGAAATGGTTAAATTCAAGGATAAAGATACGGGGCGAGAAGAAGATATTTTGGCTTGCGGTTGCACTGTTTGTAGATGTGAATTTATTGTTAGTCGAAAGGAGGAAAATAATGAAAGTTAGAAGTGGTTTTGTAAGTAATAGTTCAACGAGTAGTTTTTGTATTTATGGGGCGTTAGTTTCAGACTCTATTCCGTATATTCAGTTAGATATTGTTCTTAAGAAATACTTTCCTAATG
>Ga0307380_10009956_pt1 | contig 12028 bp, 10 predicted proteins | sample UN3MG_FD_202239 | JGI IMG/M metagenome (GOLD analysis project Ga0307380, IMG submission 202239) | Soil microbial communities from Risofladan, Vaasa, Finland - UN-3 | ecosystem: Environmental > Terrestrial > Soil > Coastal area > Acid sulfate soil | place: Finland: Risofladan, Vaasa | collected... | reverse complement strand
GATACTGCTATGAAGAATTTGGAACTTATACTAAAGCAGTAGAGGCTTTTAAACAAGCAATCCGTATTGATCCTGATGATGCTGATGCCCACTACAATTTAGGAGTTGTTTATGGTAAACTTGGCTTCCATAAAGACGAAATAGAAGCATATAAACAAGCAATCCGTATTGATCCTAATAATGCTCATGCCCGCTACAATTCCTACTACAATTTAGGTATTGCTTATGGTCAACTTGGTTTCTATAATGACGCAGTAGAGGCCTTTAAGCAGGCGATCCGTATTGACCCCGATGATGCTAAAGCTCACTACAATTTAGGGGTTACTTATATTCTAATTGGAGATAGAAATTCAGCTTTAAATGAATACAAAATTCTTAAAGAATTAGATATTGATTTAGCAAATAAGTTATTTGATTTGATTTATTAATAAAGAAAAGTTAAATATATTGAAACTACAAATACTATATTTTCTTGGGAGGAGAAATATATTGAAAAATATTCTAAAAAATATAAAAAGTAATCCCCTAATACTTGGGATTGTGGGATCAGTGATTGGAACAATATTTATTTTATTGAGTATACCTGTAGCTAGATGCTTGTTAGAATTATTATTTTCTTGGTCTAATAGGTTTTCTTGCTTTATAATCGATACAATTATTAAACTAGCTATTAGTAATCTTAACGTTATTGGAATTTCTATTTTTCTTTTTGTAGTATTCATATTTATGGTAGTATTTTTATCGGCTATCTTGCGTGACTTCCCACTTAGTATAAAAAGGACAAGTGAAAAAAAACGACAAAATATACGATTAGGATATATATTAATAATAGAATATTTTATTTTAACAATTTTCGGAATATTTTTATTAAATTTACATTTTACATTAGAATCTCTGAATACATCCCAAAAACTAAGAATGGGCATAATTGCTCCCTATATAGACGACCAAAAAGAGAAAGAATTATGGTCGAAATGGTATTTGATAAGGTCAAAAATAGATTATATTAATTTTAACGATGAATTAGATAATATTGCTGAAAATAAAAATATTAAACTACCTAAATCATTTTACTAATATTTTTATAATAGAGATGAGTAAATATGAGTTTTATTTAAAAAAAAATATTTATTTTATCGATGAAGTTTTTGAACGCTTAGGAGTCGATATTACCAAATTAATAGAAAATTGGGCAGCGTATACGATTTTGGTTGCTATTTAGTTCTTCATTAACACTTAATTCTTTTAGGAACTGATAAATAATAGCAGTATTGTGGAGAGTGTGGGCAACCTGAAAGGTTGTCCAAGTAATGTGGGTAATTCTGAAGGAGCTATCTACATTACGTCACTATCCACAATCAGTGCTTTTATAAAAAATTTAATCATTTTAGACCTAATTCTGCAACTTTTGGTATTGTAGATTACTACAGAAAATATAACGTTTTTTGCATAACAGATCTTCCTTAGCGTGTTGAACACGCTAATACAATAAAGTCTATTCTGCAACACTAATTAATATAAGCGTTTTAAGAGTATTTTGTCAAAGAACAGCAACCATTTTTGTATACGCTGTGGAAAATTGTAATAATAATCGTAATAAACAAGATAAAGTTGTAATAAATATTTTTTGACTGGAGAAAACCTAAATAGATATTTTCATTATTTAATTGATAGGTAATTGCCAAAATATAACTATCTTGATTTTAAATAATTAGATGTTTTCAATCGTTTCTTTTTGAAAAGCGCTTTTAAATATTTAAGTAGTTTTTAATTATATCAAAATAATCTATTGTAATTATAATATTTACCTTGTCCCGCTATGAAACTTAAATTGATAATATATGGTTAGAATAAGAGTAGGGAGTATGCTTATTGATAAACTATGGCTTATATTTCACTGGACATTATTTATAGCACTTAAAAGAAAGATTTTTAAATAATTCATCAAAGTATTAAATTGTGAATATAGTTTAGTAATTTTGCAAGAATAGTATTATTTTTTAATTTCTTTTTGAAAGAGGTGAATTAATGATTAATGCAATTAATCTTGAAAAATATTTTTTCCAAATTAATACGCTAAGTAAATTTTATAGTTATTATAAGATTATGTATAAAAATGAACACATAAGAAATGAAATAAAAGAACAAGAACTTAAAAATATGTATAATACGGCAAAATCTATTAAAAGTCTAAAAATTGATTCACAAGATTTTGTAAGGAATTTTAGAAACAATATTGAATTAAAGGCAGATAAAGATATCAATAAAAGTATTGATTTTTTACGTCAACAAATACTTGTATCCACATTTTCTATATTTGAAAACTTTTTAGTTCATGTAGTAAAAGTATATCTAAATATTTTTCCAAAAATGCTAAAAAAAACTGAAAACGACCGGATAAAAGCTAGAGACATTGCAGAGCTAGAAGATATTAATTTAATATCTCAATATATTCTTGAGAAAGAGATTATATATTTTGATAGGCTAAGCCTAAAAGATAAAAAAAGGTATTTAGGTAAAAAAGTAAAATTTACTGAATATGATGATTTGTGGAAGTTAAATGACAAAGAATTATGGATAGAGATTAACGATAAAAGAAATTTGATTGTGCATTCAGATGAAACAATTGAACTTTCCGAAGAACAATTTGCTTCATATTTATTTTATTTTGAAAGAATAATCTTCGGAATCACATTATATGCAAAATATTACCAAAGCGTAGATTTCATTTTTGCAAAATACAATAAACAAATTCCCAGTAAAGAAAGATCGACGTTAAAATGGTAAATCCTTTTCTTTTATAAAAGTAATTTATATTAGTTAATTTTATAAGAAAAAAGCATTAAATCAATTTAACAATTTAATATTTTCTACATTTTAAAAACCTTAAATAGCAAGAATAATATCTTTGAATAAATTATCTATATATTTGCTATTTTATTTTAATATAACAATTTCTGCTTTTTTAGTACATGGTTAGAATAAGAGTAGGGAGTATACTTATTGACAAATAAGAGATTATAAGCATTTACACATTATTTAGAGCACTTACAGAAATGTTAATTAACTCCTTTAGTTTATAGATGTTTCAAATATCTTTGATAATTTGCTTCCAACTGGAAAACGTTAGGGGGAACCTGACATTTCCAGCCCTTTGGCTTTTGCTGAAGGGCTTTTTTTATTGAAAAAGAAGGATTTTTTATTTTAATGTCGAATCAATTAATTAGTATTACAAGTTTAAAGAGGTGAATTATGAACCAAGAAAATAATGATTCAAAAATTTGCCCCATTTGTGGAAGGCTAGCCCATAAAGAATCAAAGTACTGTATTTTCCATGCAGGCGCAGAAGAAAAAACTATAAAAGAATTTATAGAAGCACTAAAGGAATATGTCAATAACATTAAAAAAGAAGATAAAGATTTTAGCTTTGAAAGATTTATTTTTATCGGAGATATAGATTTTAGAAAAGATTTAAATGTTACTGTTTTTAAAAATGCTAACTTTAAGAAGGTAACCTTCGAGGGAACTACTTTCTTTGGGAATGCAAATTTCCAGGGAGTTACCCTCTTTGAGAATGCAACTTTTCAGAGAGATGCTTTTTTTAGAGATTCAACCTTCCTGGGAGATGTTGACTTTGTAGCAGCAGCTTTTGCGAAAGCTACCATCTTTTCTGGGGTAACCTTCAAGGGGAATTCAAACTTTATAGGAGTATATTTCCTGGGATATGCTGACTTTAGGGAGGCAACCTTCGAGAGGGATTCTAAATTTTGGGGGGTAACATTCGAAGGAGACGCTTACTTTGAGGAGACAACTTTCAAAGGCGATGCTGACTTTAGAAAGGTAAAATTCGAGTTATTAAATAACTTTATGGGTGCAAACTTCGAGGGAGGTGCTGACTTTGGTAATGCTATTTTTTCTTCTGGAAATAAGTTAAATCTTATAGTAAAAGGGAGCGGAGTTATCTCCTTTGAACACACTTTCTTAGAAAATATCTTTTTAGACTTAGATTTAGATAATGGAGTATTGATTGACTTTACCGATTCCTTATTAGGAAATACTAAAGCCCAGAAAAAACAAATCGAGAATCATATTCTACAAGAAAAAAATAAAGAGTTTTCTCAAGCCCGAGAGGTTTATCTTCTCCTTAAGAATAATTTCCATAGCATTGGAAGATATAATGACGAAAGCTGGGCTTTTAAAAAAGAAAAGGATATGGAAAGAAAAAGTAATTGTCATTTTAAGACTTTGCATAAATGGTTTTGGTCTTGCTTTTTAAATGGAATATTTGGATATGGTGAACAGCCGGGTAAAGTAATTGTATCGGCAATTTTAGTTATTTTGCTTTTTGCTTCTCTTTTTATGATATTTGGGATAAGTAATGTTGGTATCGAGTTTAATACTTCAAATAATTTTTTAGATTGTATGTATTTTAGCACTGTTACTTTTACCACTTTGGGTTATGGTGATTTTAGACCTCTTGAAGGAAGGGGAAGAATTTTAGCAGGTTCAGAAGCTTTTATAGGTGCTTTTATGATGGCACTTTTTGTTTATACCTTTGCGAGAAGAACAGGAGGAAGATAGATATGGATAGAATTAAATTACAAAAATGTTATGGTAGGTTAAAAGGACTAAAAGATATTGTTTCTACAGAAGATTATATACTTGTTGATTTAATTAGTGATTACAATGCAGTAATTGACGAAGTACAAAAAAATATTGAGGAAGATTTAGAGTCGCACAAATCAAAAAAATATGGTGAAGTGTATAGTGGTGGTCAGGTTTCTAGTAATTATTTAAAAGGTAAATTATTACAATTAATATCATTTTTAGAATATGGATACAGATTATCAGAAGAAGTGATTGAAATCGGGTCTATCTATAATTCGATTAAGGATGAAGAGCTAAAAAGTAGATGTGCTGATATTCTCACAGCTTCAAGTAATTTTGATAGAGTTATTAATCAAGCGAGTCAAGTGCTTGAGGATAGAATCAGGACAAAATCAGGCTTGGATAGATCATTTGTTGGAATAAAATTAATAAGTAAAGCTTTAAATGCTGATAGGTCAAAATCGGTTTTAATTGTTTCTGAAAATAATGAAGAACATGAAGGTTTTTGTCACATTTGCAGGGGAATTATGCTTGCCTTTAGAAATCCTACACATCATTACCTTTCTGATTCATTTCTAAGAGAAGATGCTTTAAAATTTACTGCATTTATAGATAATTTATTAAAAATATTGCAAAAATGTAAGGTTACGAGTAAGGTAAAATAAAGAATATACAAAGAACAATAAATATAAATGAATGAGGATTTTAGCGTCTCTTTCTATCTAACAGGAAGTGTAAACATATTAAAAATGTAGAACTTATTTTAAGCTTCACCCTATTTTTTTAATATTTAACAAATATTAATTATCTCTTCTAAATTTTGATATACTTTTTCAGTTTCATCACGCATACAAAAAGTTCGAAAATCGTTCTGTCTGGCTCAACAAACCCTTACCATTAAAGCCTTTCAGGCATTTTGCTGATGGGCTTTTTTATTTTAAAATATTTTACGAAAAAAGAAGGATTTTTAATAAGTTGTATAGTATATATAAAATAATGACTAAAAAAATTTAATAAGAGTATTTTTCATCTAAGCAGAATATCTATCATATCATTATACTAAAACAAGTACCTATATTATCTAAGATCAATCTTAAGATTAACACTCGTTTCTCTATCCCAAGAGACCCACTAAGTAACACATCCTAACTATACTAACCAACCAACCATCAATCTTCTATCATTACTTAACTTAAAGCCAAATATCTTCTTCTGGATGAAGGTAACAGGAGAGACCTTTTCTTTAATAGAAAAGGAGCCGAAGAGGCAAGATACTCAATGTATCTAAACTTTCAGGCTAGAGGACCGCTACCGGACAGCACTCTGGAAAGCTTCTATAGAAGCACCGACGGGGCAATTCCTAATTAATGAAAAATGCCTTACAAAGTTTACTTAAAGAGATATTTCCTAATTTCTTTAGGGAGAATCTTTCAGGTAAAAAGGTCAGAATAAGGAGGCAATATAATTATTCTTTTGTTCTGTCCTTTTTTATTTTTATAAAAATAAAAATATATCGATAAATTATAATTATCTAAAATAAATTTTAATTCTAGAAGGAGGATGATATTTATGAAGAAAATAAACTATCGTGTGTTCTTAATTATTTTATTCTTGTTATTAGTAATAAATCTCTCAGCTTGGGCAATTGATTTCTTTGAGCTCTGTGAGTCTGGAACACCAGAAGAGATTCAAAAAGCGCTTCAAGCTGGTGCAAACATCAATGCCAGGACTGAATATGAAGCAACTCCCCTTATGGTTGCAGCATTGAGTAACCCAAACCCAGAAGTGATAAAAATTCTTCTTCAAGCTGGTGCAAACATCAATGCTATAGCCGAAGAAGGTATAACTCCTCTTATGTGTGCTGCAGCAAATAACCCAAACCCAGAAGTGATTAACGCTCTTCTTCAAGCCGGTGCAGATCCTTTTATCACTGACAACAAGGGTAAGAGAGCTATTGATTATGCCCAAAAAGGAACGAAAAATTTTAATTTGTTAGCTCAGTCAACCAGCGGAGAAGAGAGTGATAAGGGAGTTCAACCAACCTCAGAAGGAGAATATTTTATTGCTTTAGAATGCTTAGATACTCCTACTAATGATGAAGTAAACGAAACTATAAAGATTATAAAAAATCGTCTTGATTTGTTGGGTTTTTCGGAATCAATAATTAGAAGATGCGGATTTGGACATATTTTAATGGAATTACCAAATGATTTAGATACTGTAAAAGTAAGTAGTCTGGTTATAGTGCCCGGATTTTTAGAATTTAAAAATGATAAAGGAGACACTCAGCTAACTGGAGCCCATTTAATAAATGCTAAATCATCATTTGATCAATTTAGTCGATCTGTTGTTTTAATTGAATTTGATAAAATTGGCGCTAAAGAATTTGGAGAAGTAACCAAAAATAATGTGGGGAAAGTTTTAGCTATTACTTTGGATGGGAAAGAAATATCTGCTCCTGTAGTCCAGGAACCAATTCTCGACGGAAAAGCCCAGATTACCGGAAAATTTACAATAGATAGTGCAAATAATTTAACTATACTTTTAAAAACTGGTGCTCTTCCAGTGCAGTTAAAGATCTTGTGGTTTGAAACATCAGCCACCGATAAAGTCCAGGAATTTTTAAAGATGGATGAGAATGAGAAGAGGAAGCAGTCAGCCTTTGAAGGATTATTTGGCGGGATAGAAACAATATCTGGAGAGACATTAATAAAGTACGATGGAGAAATCAAAGGGCTGGCCGGTCTCCAACTTGATACAAATCCATACCAAAACGTTAACAGATTCGGGGAATTCAATCAAGCTATGATGATGGCAGGAATTGACAACCATTTCCGATGGCCATATAAAGCAGAGCAAAGAATTCTTGATACAGAATATGGGATGATGATTTATCATACAAGTGAACCTTCTGATTTCTTATTTCAAGTATTTGAAGAAAAAGAAACTAGGAGAGTAATATTAATTGCTTTGAGGCTACAGTTATATTGGGATATTAGAGACAAATACGGTTCTTTACTAGAAACTGTTATAGCACTAATTAATGGAATAAATACTGCTTGTGGGATAAGGCTCGATAAAGATGTTGATTATAGTATTGTGAAACAAATGATTCTGGGAGAGACAGTGCTTGTGGTAGCAGGGGAAAATTATGAGATATTATATGGATATTTAAACATATCCTCCCAAGCAATAGAATGGGAGGAATCCTTTGATCTCTCATCTAGGCACCATCTATTTGTCCTTCTTGGTCTCAGCAGATATTCTGACAAGCTAGATGAACAAGTTAAACCTGCTTTGCCGAATTCAGAAGATCCGGAACAGGTAGCCTCTCAGCTTCCACCAACCACTTACTTTTTAGAGGGTAGTTTGCATTGTCCCGAGACAGGTGGTTATCCTTGTAATGGTTGCAGTTCTGCGTCAGGTTATATTAATCATTTTAAAGGTTTCAACGTTCTAACTACCAACGAAGATTGTTACGTTAAATTAACCTATAACAATGGAGATTATATAGGGAATCAAAATAATAGTGAAGTTACTATCAAAGGAGAAAAATGGTTAGGGTTAGAAGACGAATCAGTAACAGAATTAGTTAAAGAAATAAATAAGGGGAATATTAATTTTGAACCAGCAAATAAATTTGTTGAAAGAACAATGAACTTTCACGGAGATCATTATCAATACGAATTTGCCAACGAGGGTAGGGAATTTCGGTTATACCTTTCCAGAGACCGGGAAGAAGCCTTCAAGGCGGTACCCTGGCAGAATATCATCATCGAAATAAAGAACAAAGAAACGAATAAGGTCTTTACCTACGAGTTTGAGAAAGGTATTTTCCCCCTGGCATACGCATGGAGTAACGGAGTGGCCAATTATGGGCAATGTGTATGGTGGGCAGCTAAAAGATGGGTTGAAGAAGTAGACTCAAAGACACTGTTTCCTTTTTATCCTTCTTCTCCGCAAGCTTTTAACGTGAAAACAATTGATTCTAATTACCAACCCAAAAAATATGATGTTCTTATCAATTATAATCCAGGGGGACCACCCGAACATTATGGCTTTATAGAAAAAGTGGATGGCGATAAGGTGTATATCACCCAGTTTAATTTCATACCACCAGGTGAAGTTTACAATCATATTCTAAGGGCCTGGAACGGAAACGCAAGGAGCCTTTATTATTCCAACAATCCTCATGATGAATATTACTTTAAATATTATTATAGGAAGTGAAATGCAGGGAAACAGGCTATGTTAATTAGGACAAGGAGGCAATCTTGCTATAAAACATAGAATATCAATATTATCAATATCTTGCAGAGGAATATACCGCTTTGTAGCAGGGAATGATGGAATTGAGATAAAGGTAAACAATACCATTAATGTCATCTAAAACTATCCTTTCAAAATTGATACTGATGCCAGCGTATCATCTTTTATGAGTTATTTTCCGTAGTTCCCTTTCAGATATTACTTTTCTATCCATTGGATCCCCAATTTGTTCAAGACTATCGATAATACTTTTTTCAAGTTTTAATAGATTTAGAATTTGTGTAACCCTTGCTCTTGAGATATCTTTTATTCTGGCCAGTTCTGCTTTATTCTTTGCTTCACCCGAATCAATTATTTCCTTATATTCTTTGGCCAAATAGATAGGATTTCTATATGTTTTCTTAGTAGAGGAAGGTTTTTCAACTGCTATTTGAAAGTAAAATTTAAATACAAAAGTTCTGTCTATGTTACAGTCTGGGGAGCCAGACAATAACCAGCCCTTTGGCAATTTACTGAAGGGAATTTTATAAAAAAAGAAGGATTTTTAATAAAAATGTAGTATATCAAAAATAAGGATAAAGTAAATTAATATTTATGCTTTGAAAATATCGAATATTTTAAAACCAAAACCAGAAATATCTAAATGAATATAAGTTAGAGGGAAGCACTTGAGATATTCATATCTTGCAATAATAGAATGTATAATTATTTGAAAAGATATACGAAAGTGAGGATGAAATAACATGCAACAACAAGTAATATTAATATTAATTGGATGGTTTATGGGAGTTTTTAATACTATTGGATATGAACTATGTAAAAGGTATCTTGATGGAAAAAATTTAAAGACTGCAATATTAAGTGAACTTAAAGAACTTTTACCAAGATTGGTTCTTGCTTATTACGTTCTTATTAAAAAAACGGGAGATTACAATAAGGAAAACTTACAATGGGTTTATAATAATTTATCATCATATGAAGACAAAAGTAAAGCACTTAAAATTGAATCCCTAAAAGAAAAATTAGGAAAATTATTAGAACAAAACGATATGCTCATAAAGAGTATTATAAATTCTGAAACTGCTAAAATCGAAGTTGAACATATAAAAAGTATTACTTTGTCTTTTAACAAAGAAAGTATAGAAAAATTTTCATTATTAAGTAAAGAATTAAGATTAATATTATTTGATGTGAGAACAAAAGTTAATATTATGAATGAATTGGCTGATAGAATTAATTTTTTCTTTAAACAAAGTTTTGTACCAGGAATGTCAGATAAAAATTATGAAATAATTGATAATAATATCATATCCAATTATAAGGTATATCTTATACAGAGTAAGGTAGTTGTTGAAAGAATAAAAGAGATATTTGAATTGGAAAAAAAGCATAAATAACGAAAAAAATTAATTATGATTTATTAGAGAATAATCGAATTTAAATAATTAAAAATTATATTTTTATAACTCGCAATAAAATTTAAAGATTATTAGGAAATAAATGAAAGAATATTGCTTTAAAAAAATATATGAAACTATTAAATTTATTTTTACAAATTTAATTATTTGTGGAATTGTTATTGGGGTAATTTCTGGATTAATAGTAACATTTCTTTTTTACACACCCAAAATTAGCTTAATAAATACAAGGGTAAAAATTGAAGATGATAAATACTATTTTGACTTTATATATGAAAATAAAGGGCAAAGTCCTGCAATTAATATTGAATATATAATAAAATATGCAACCTTATATAAAAATGAAATAATTAGAAATAGTGAGCTCCAGGAAAAACAAGGAAAAATTGAAGCAGGAGACGTGCTTACGTGTAGTCATAGTATAAAAATCACGAAAGAAGGAAAGGACATTTTTGAAAACAGTGAACTGCTTATCCTATGTAAAGTAAAATATGAAGATAGCAATAAGTTTAGAAATTTTATAAATACGAGAGTATTAAACAATCAGTATTACACATATAGGTTGACATTTTATGATATTTCAAAGAAAGAAAAATACCTATCAATGTTAACACTTGAAAAAAGAAATGAATTTAAGAAAATAATTGATGAATGGATTGAAGAATAAGAAGTACATTTTGATATGGATTGGTCGCCTATATTTAGTAATTAAGTAACTCTTATTTGGTTAGAATAAGAGAAGGGGATATACTTATTGATAAATAAGGGATAATAAGCAATTAAACAGGATTCATTGTGCTTGACGGAATGCTATTTAACTCCTTTAGTTTGTTGATATTCTGCAATTCCTCAATAATATCACCCCAACAAAAAGTTCCAAACCTTTCCAATAGGGGGAGCCGGATAGGATTCGAACTTTTTAATTTAAAAATTATTACAATGAAAAATTAGTAAGTACTTTAACAAAGATGAATAACTATCTTTCGGAGAGACTTTGCACTAGATTAAGAGAGCGATTTAGTCAATTTTCCCAGATTTCCGGAGATGCAGCCTTTATCAAGTTAGATATGAAGGTAGTCTCTTCAGTCTTAGAAGAGATTATTAATGAGATGCCAGAATTAGTTATTCCGGAGAGGAAGGGGATTGTGGATTATATCAATATAGAACATGATTATTACGAAATATGGGAAAGGATTCTTAAAAGGTTAGAGATAATAATAGGGGCTGTGTAGATCCAAGTTGCTAATGCAACAGTTTACTAAAAACCTCATGTGGCGTTAAAAATTCTAAAGTTTTCCGCGGCCGGTCATTTAACATATCTTGTGCTTTTTTGATGCTTTTAAGTGGAACTTTTGAAAAATCTGTACCTTTTGGAAAAAATTGCCGAATCAAAGCGTTGGTGTTTTCATTGGTGCCTCGTTCCCAAGGTGAGTGCGGATGCGCAAAGTAAACTTTAATCTGAGTACTCTTGGTAAAAAGTTTATGTTCTGCCATTTCCTGGCCTTGGTCATAGGTTAGAGAACGCTTTAAGCCCTTGGGAAGATGCTTAAATTCTTTAGCGAAAGTTTCTCGTACGGTGGTAGCATCTTTATCTTTAAGCTGAACTAAGAAGGTCATACGGGTGGTTCGTTCAACTAAAGTACCCAAGGCTGAACCATTGTTATGCCCCATGAGAAGATCGCCTTCCCAATGGCCAGGAATAATGCGGTCTGCTATTTCTGCAGGACGTTCTT
>Ga0307380_10009955_pt1 | contig 12029 bp, 16 predicted proteins | sample UN3MG_FD_202239 | JGI IMG/M metagenome (GOLD analysis project Ga0307380, IMG submission 202239) | Soil microbial communities from Risofladan, Vaasa, Finland - UN-3 | ecosystem: Environmental > Terrestrial > Soil > Coastal area > Acid sulfate soil | place: Finland: Risofladan, Vaasa | collected... | reverse complement strand
GGTATCTGACACATCATGCACGCTCGATGTGGAGTGCTACAAAATCGACAAGATTACGGGCATCGGTTCCGATCTTTGCGCGACAGCAGCCACCACAATCAACTCGCTGGTATTTGCTTCGGTTCCGTTCACGATCACGCCTGCGGGATTGTCTGCCGGTGACGTGTTTGATGTCAGGATCGCGATTGCTTGCAATGACGCGGCCACAGGGACAGCGGTAACGCCGACGATCGCGGCAATCGATTTACTGTGCGACATCAAGGGCTGATGAATGGCCAGCGACGGCGAAATCGGCGTTTTCACGCCCGAACAAGCAAGACTGCTCTGGCAGGATTACCAGACGCGGCGACAGTTGCAGCCTCACGTATCAAAGAACTTTCCGCAACGTCGTGAAGTTCAGGACGTTTCCCCGCATCGTGTGTTTATTAAAAACACGACGGCGGAAGTCATCCCAGCGTATGCGTGCGTAAGGGTTCTCGGCACGGAAATCGTCGGCGGCAGAACGACAATCACGGTTGAAAAGCCAACGGACACCGAAGGCCAGTTCCTGTTTAATTCTCAGTTTGAGATTAAGGTTGAGTCAGACACGGAAGCTGGCGTCGGTTGGGCGTATCGTTACGGCGTGGTGGTAATGCTCGGCGATCCACCAACAACGGCAGGCGAGGCGTATAAGCCAATCGTTAGCAGTTGGGAAGTCGAGGCCGGTGCCGGGCCGTTTGTCGTATTCGGCGACCACAATGTAGATCCACGGGGACTGATCGGGCGAATAAATGCGAGCGGCGGCGGTAGCGGCGAAATCATGTACTTTACAATTGACGAAGTGAACTGCCCTGGCGATGGCAATTGGATCGTGACACCGACGCACTATTCCGGCGGCTGCAAAGCTCCACCCGGTGCCGATCCTTATACGGGCGAATACATAGTAGTCCCGCGAGACTGCCCGATGCCTGAGATGCCTGACGAGCTATTAGACCAGGAAGGGATTGCGGCCAGAGTTTACAATTTGGAAACCTGCGAGCTGGAATGGCGAGAGATCGACCATTGCCCAACGATAGGCTGTTAAGTGTCACGATTCGGCAGACTAATAAACGCAGGCTTCGGACGCTGCAAACACCGCGTGTTGGGCACCTGCGTTGATGCTGCTGACGGCTGTTGTGCGGGCGTTGCTTGTGCGATCTGCGTCAAACTGCTGGACAGTTACGGCGAAGTGGTTGACGGTGCTAGCTTCGCGTGGGACGGGTCGGGATACAGTGGGAGCGTCGGCGGTTTCTCGTTTGAGTCGTACTGGCTGGACAACTACGGCGACTGCGAATTCCATGTGATTATCACGGCGGGTGGATACATCGAGCCGATTCATATCATCAAGACAAAAGGCGAACCTTCACCAGTAGGCCACAATCAGGGGTGTTCACCGAGTCCGGGTCCGGTGGTTAGTAATGACCCAGACGAGGCTTGCTGTATGAATCCAGAAGGGGAAACAGAAGTTGATGACGGCGACAACACGTACACGATGACGTGGGGGCCAGTCGATCCGTTGATTCTTGCCCGGCGACCTGTGATTACCTCGGCATGTGCTCAGATCGATATTGCCATTGTCGTGGATGACACCTCGTCGATGGCGTCTGTTATCTCGTCGCTACAAACAGAAATCGGGAATCTGGTTACGGCGGTCGATGCGATATCCGATTCGTTTCAGTTTTCGCTGATCACGTTCAAGGATACCACGACCCAAACTGTTTCGTTCTCGATTAACAACGCGGCAGCGATCAACGCAGCAGTAGCAGCGATGACGACGGGCATGGGCAACCAGATCCCGGAAGCGTCCGACATAGCACTTAATGAAGCGGTGGTGCAATCTGGCTGGCGGGCGGCAGCTCAGAAGGTCATCGTACTAATCACAGACGCACCACCTGGCGGACTGGATGACGTAGCTGATCCGGCAGACGTGACGAACCTGAACGCGGGTGGAACTGCTGCGGGCGTTGCTGATCAGTACATGTACTGCATTGGAGTCGGAACAAACGCGGCCATGATCAGCGCGATGACCTCGACGGCTGCGGCTGCGGTTGCGACGGGCGGTGGTGGGAAATACGAGACGCTAACACCGGGCAACATCGTCACAAACGTGATCGCACTGATTGATGCGTTGTGCCCGCCAGTGACTTGCCACGAGCGGTTCTGTGGTGATTGCGATTGTGCTCCGAGGCAACTATGTCTTCAGGTTTCTTCAGACGGTTGCAGCGTGACGAACATAATCAGCCTGGCGGAAAACTACGCAGACCCGGATTGCCCGTTGCCGGTGTGGGATCTTGATTTTACCTGCGGTTATTTTTCGTTCGAGGGGCAGTTGGCGCTAGTTCGCGACGAATACACGGGCGACTGTATTCTGCGAATGAGTGGGACGCGAGGCGGTGCGGTGGATGAGGAATCGCAAGACTTCGCGATCACAGACTGTGCGGCGTTGAGTGCCGAGTTCACACTGACGGAAGATTATGTCGATTACCTAATTACGATATCCCCAGCGGACTGTGATGCGTGCGAGCCGGATTTTTTCTGCTGCGAAATTCGCCAAGACACTAACGTAACGCTTGACGGAGGATGGTTGAGCGGCGGAGATCCCGGCTGTATTGCCACGACGATAACCACGGCGGGCCTCGGGTCACCCCGCTCAGTTATCAATCCCGCCGTTGACGTTGGGCCTCCGCAGGGTGAGGGCTACGTACACCTCATTAACTATATAATCAGTCCGTCACCAACCTGTAGTGAAACGGACATTGCGCGACAGGTGGCGATCTACAATCAAGGCTCGGGTGGCCTGTACCATCCGTCGATCGACCCGAACATCGTCGGCCCTTGCGAGTGGTACTTGGCTGTGTACAGCTCGGACGGCCAGACGCTAATCAGCATTCAACTGCAATACACACAATGCTGCCAGGACCTCATACTGGGGCCAGCGTCGTCGTTTCTGAAGACGTTGTTTTTTCCAGACGTCGATTTTGGCGGCGTGCTGTATGATTTGACAATGACGAACCACAACACAATCGCAATACATGGACCGGATTGCTGATGGCTGTCACGGAAAAACGACTCGTCGACGGGAATTGGATACGCACAATCGACGGCATTGTGGTCTCGAAATCGCCCGGATGCAAAAAGAGCACCACACAACGCTCAGCACGCGGCGGCGTGGGCACGGAACTAAAAAACTCACTGGCATGGATTGCGAAAATCAAACCAGCTACAGCAACATGCAACTGTCAAAATCTCGCTGCGGAGATGGACAGGGAAGGCGTTAATAAGTGCCGTGAGCGTCGTGAGTATTACCTTGGGAAAATGCTGGAAAACAAGACGGCAATTGTCGAGGCGATGAAATCTGAGGGCGGCGTCAACGGGATACTCGGTGCGGTTGCTGGAGTCGTCCCGCATATGATCGCAGTGGCGTGGATCGGGCATAAGTTTGATGCGGCGTGTGATGCTGCTGAGGTAAAAAAAAAACCGCCGACGCCGAGGCCACGGAGGCAAGTGGCGGGGAAGTCATTTGGTAGTGCTTTCCGAAGTCAAGGCGTTCCCCGTTTCCTTACGTCACAGCAGTTTCAGATTGATATCAAAACGCTCGTCGGGAAAATACCACCTGACGTGACAGCGATTGCGGGCGTGGCTCGGTCTGGCCTGTCAGCCGCCACAATGATCAGCATGTATCTTCATTTGCCGATGTTCACGGTTCGGCAAACAGCTAACGATATCACAGCGACTGGCAACGGTTGGCGCATTGGGAAAAATACTCACATTCATCCTAACCGGGGTCGCGTGCTCGTTGTGGATGATACGGTAATGACCGGAAACAGCCTCCGGGCCATTGAGCCGCTACTGCAACGCGAATTCCCCAACTACCTGACCGCGACTGTTTATGTGAATCCGTTGGCAGTCAAGAAGCCAGATATCTGGGCGGTTGACTTAGCATGGCCGCATCTGCTGGAATGGAATTTATTTAACAGCGTTCTGTCGCCGAACATGGCATGTGACTTCGACGGGATTCTCTGCCGTGATTGCTTGCCTGGACAGGATGACGACGGCAAAAACTATCTCGACTTTATCAACAACGCGAAGCCATTGTATCTGCCCCGCAAGGTGCCAATCCCACTGATCGTCACAGCACGGATCGAGAAGTACCGACAGCCAACAATGGACTGGCTGAGTCGTCATCGCGTGAAAGTTAAGCGACTGATCATGCACCCGGCAGCAACGCTTGCCGAACGAAACCGAGACAACATTGCAGCATTCAAATCCCGGCACTTTCAGGCCTGGGCAAAGACGCACCGGGCATCGCCCCCGCCTTTGGCGTTCATCGAATCGGATGACAGGCAGGCTCAGCAGATCGCAGCAATATCGAAGTTGATGGTTATTTGTCCCGGCAGCGGAAGGGTGTACTAATGCGAACAGTCTGTCTAATCGCAAAGGGGCCGAACGCCATCCATGCTGAAGCCTATCGCAACAGCGGCGATGCAATTGCGACAGTGAATGATTCCGGTCGTTACATTAGCGGGCCAATTGATTACGCATTTGCGAGCGATGGACTTGCCCGACTGCGTGAGACTCAGGAGAGAATTAGCCGGATTGTCACCCCTTCCCGTGCGTTTGATTTGCCGGACTGGTATCAACCACAAACGCACATCACGTATTCGGACAGCAAGTGTTGTGGTGACGAGTCGGCACTGAGGGAACGAATCACCACAGGTGGAATTTGCCACCACCACACGACGACGGGAGCACTTCACTGGCTGGCAAAGGTCCAGCGGTATGAGGTGATCCGAATTATTGGAGTTGATGGTGGCATGCACTATGCACCGCAAGCTCTGGTCAACGCTCCGGCAATGCTGCAACTTCGGAACACACTCGGCAAGACGTTTCTGACCGACTGGAAGTTGATCACCGAAAGACTGTGCGGGCTACTCACAGAATACTACGGGACAAGGATCGAATTCTATGCGTGATATCGATTTCATCATCCCCGCAAAGGGGCACAGCGAGCGAGTCAAGGAAAAGAACTGGCGTCCGTTTTATGGGCGTCAATCGCTTGTTGACATTACGATCACAAAACTGCTGCAAGCGGGGGTGGACACTAAGCGGGTGTACGTCTCCAGCGACAGTGAGTCAAGGTTACGGCAGGTGTCTGAGAAATGGGGGATGCACACTCTGTTGCGTCCGGAAGGATTGTCTGATAATAACGTACCACTGACAGATTGGATTCGCGCTATCACTGCTCAGGTGCCAGGGGATTCAGATATCGCATGGTGTCAGGTTTGTGATCCACTGTTCAGTGATCATCGAACCTGTATTGACTTATGGGATCAGGAAAGAATTTCTCACGATTCTCTAGTCGTCTACTATCCGTGGCGTGGGTATTTAATGACGGCTGAACACCAGCCAATCGGCTGGGCATTTGGCGAGCATCACACACCAAGCCAGCAACTCCCACAATTTGCTACAATGCCGTTCACTCTTTCGATATTAAAGCGGGCAGCAATCGAGGCTACTGGTTACCATATCGGTAGAACTCCGTTTTGGTTTCAGAGTCTTGGGAATCACATCGACATCGACACAGAGCGTGACTTCATCCTTGCTCAACAAGCCTACAAGGCATCAATATGAAAACCAGCCAATGACCTACCACTTAATCCTGAGTGCCGTATCTGCCGTCAGTGCCGGGGCTGTCGTAACGTCTGAATCAATTGACGCCTGGGGCAAGCTCGGCAGCGTCGGCATCCTGGGAGCGCTGTGCATCGGGTTCGGGTATTTGCATTTTCGTACCATAAGGGAACTGTCTACCTCGCACCGGGATGCCGTTAAAGAAATCACCAACGAGCTACATCGGCAGCACGAGTCGACCCACGCACTGTTGAGCGTACTCGTGAATCGCGAACTGGAGGACTGATCGCCCTGCCAGTTTTCTGCGGATCAAGTAATTGACGCGGACTATAGACGCCGCTATAGTGTCAGCATGAAACGCAAACAAAAAACGTATTCCGCGAAAGAGGCGGCCAAGCTCACGGGGTATTGCCATTCGATGCTCTGCCGGATCTGTCAGAATTCTGGCGGGAAAATCGGCTCGGCGGTGCATATCTCCGAAGTCGGCCTGACCGTCTGGCGATTATCTTCGAAAGATATCTCGACGCTGAAACACCGTAAAACATTGAGTTTGACGGAAAAACGCGGAACGAAGTAAAGAAACTTCGGCAAATAGTCGATCAGTCTATAGACATACGATAGACGGGTATCTATAGTCTCCCTTGTCAGACACGAAACACAAAACAACGAAGGCCAAAACGATGACAAGCCACACACTGCAAGACACACGCGGAAATAAAGCACGCTTCGACATGTTCAGCAAAATCAATGGCGGGCATGTTCAGATTGTTTACCTCGACACTACTGGCCGCAATTTTTACACCGAAAACAAAAACACAGCCGATGCTCGCAAGATGTGGTCGCGGCTGGTTAATCAGGACGGCTACAAGGTAGTTTGAACCGAACCACGACGCCGGGCGGCAATCGTCGCCCGGCACTTTCACCGGCCAGTGAGACGGCCACAACATTGGAGATACTACGATGACAGACGAAACATTCAACGGCACGGAATCTGACGACCTTCAGGATCTCGGAGGCGGCTGGTATGAGGCTGCGGACGGCACGACGATATTTTCACCAGACCCAGCACACGACACAACGGGCAACGGCACCGAGTCCCACTACGATCTGGCCCGTCAATTGGAGATGCGGGGTTATCGGGTTGATCCCGACGAGGAAGACAACGAGCACAGCTACGTGCGGTTCGGCGAGTCTGATGACATCATCGCGGACATCCTCGGCGACGAAGTGGCGACCGTAACGAATCGTTAGCACGTTCTCCACCTGGTCTGCCCCGCGCCAGGTGTCTCATCAAAGCGGGGCGAAGGAATCAACTGATGAAAGTCGATACTCCCCTGCTGGTCGAGAGACGCGACAGGATCGCCAGATACTTGCTTGCCAACGGCAAACAGCGTGGGCTAACGCTGGCGGCTGAACTCTCAATCCCGGAATCGGTGGTAAGTGGCCTGCTGAAACACTGGTCGGAGCGGGGGCATTTCAAACGAGATCACGGCAGATGCTGGACGGTGACGGTGCTGGGGCTGGCACCGCCTGAAGTCGTCCCGGACGTGGTTCCGCCGATGAGCAAGTGGTGGCACTTCTGCGACACCTGGGAGCCTGGCGATCAGGTGGTGGAGACAATCGATGACTGACACACTTTTCACGCTGGCGGTTCTGTTCGTCGGCACCTGTTTTTCAATTGCGGCGGTCTGTCATGATCGCAAATTTTAGGAGCGACGGAATGCTGGTTTTCAACAGAAAAGTCGGCGAGACAATCGTAATCGGCGACATCACAATCACTGTGCTGCAAAAGGGCCTCAACGGTATGAGGCTCGGCATTGAGGCACCAAGGAACGTCATCGTGGATCGTGGCGAGGTTGATGCGTCACGGCGTCAGCAGGCCGTGATTGAGGCGACCAGAAAGCGACTACAGCAGCCACCGGCTACAGACCGCTAACGAGTAGCGGGGGCGGCAGGCCACTGCCTTGTCGGTGGCTGTTTTTACACATTAACGAGAGGAAGAATTATGAACGACGAACACGTTACGGAAATCATGGGCGAGCTATGCGATCTGATCGTGGCAAAGTATCCGGGGAAATCGGTTTGTGTGGACTGCGAATCATGGCACCACAGCCACGGAACGGATCACACTACCAGCTGTCGCTATGGCGTCGGCATCCTGCCCGGACTTGACGGGAGCAAATGCTCCCGCCTGTATTTCGCGACAATCGCGGAGGTGCGGGAATGGATCACGACTCACAAAGAGGACAGCGTCACTGTGTAGGTGACGTGTCGGCGAACTCTCCTGGCAAAGCGGGGCGAGCCGACGAATACAGAAGGAAAGAAACTGATGGCGAAGAAAAAGGCACGGACACCGTCGAACGTCCCGTCGAAAAAACGGATGAAGGACATTGCTGATCGGCTCTGGTCGCGGGCGGTGCGTGATGACTGGGCCTGGCGTTGTGCGGTCTGCGGCAACCAGCCCTGTGAGGCACATCATCTTGTGCCACGGCAACATCAGGGCACGCGGTACGATCTGACGAACGGAGTCGCGCTGTGTGCTCACTGTCACCAGTTCAGCAAGGATCTGTCGCCGCATCAGAACGCAGCAGGCTGGATGAAGTGGCTCAAAGAAAATCAACCTGAGCGACACGACTGGCTGTCACTGAACCTGCGGCCAGAGTTTACTGGCACGACGAACACGATCTACTACTGTGATTTAATCTGCGGTTTTCGCGAATATTTCGAGGCTGACGAATTCGAGCGGCTCGTTGGCATTCGCTTTAATCGGTATCTGCTGGAGGACTACGTGTAATGACGACAAGCTACGAAACGTTTCTGAATCGCAAGTCTCAAATGGCGGACGGCGACGGATTCACTCCGACGTTTATTCCACCGATGGCGTTCGGGTTTCAGGAGCATTTAATCAACTGGAGCTGTGAACGTGGCCGCGCTGCGATCTTCGCGGATTGCGGACTCGGCAAATCATTGTGTGAGCTAACATGGGCGGAAAACGTACACAGGAAAACTAATCGTCCCGTGTTGCTACTGACTCCGTTGGCGGTTGCAAATCAGATGCAACGCGAAGCCGCTAAGTTTGGAATTGAAGCGGCGGTGAGCGCGAGCGGGCCAGCTCCGGGCGTCGGAATCACAGTGACAAACTACGAAAAACTCCAGCACTTCGATCCTGACGACTTCGCTGGAGTCGTCTGTGATGAGTCGTCAATTCTGAAATCATTCAGTGGGCAACGTCGGAAACAGATCACGCGGGCAATGTGCAAGATGCGTTATCGACTGCTGGCAACGGCAACCGCAGCCCCGAACGATTACGTCGAGCTGGGGACATCATCCGAAGCGTTGGGCGAATTGTCTCACAGTGATATGTTGAAACGATTCTTCAAACAGCTTGACGACAAGGGACAGAAAAAAGAGACCCGCGATCAGTTGCAGGCTGAGAAGATAATCGAGGACGACGCCAACTACTTTCAAAAGCTGTCCTATCGAGTCGCTCAGACGATCGGGCAATGGCGGCTGAAGCATCACGGCGTGGATAACTTCTGGCGCTGGGTTGCGTCGTGGTCGGTAGCCTGCCGAATGCCTTCCGATCTTGGATACAGTGATGACGGGTTTATTCTTCCGCCGCTGACGGAAAACGATCACGTTATCGCGGCACTGACTCCGCCACCTGGCTGCCTTTTTAATATGCCAGCCATAGGACTCGGTGAAGAACGAGACGAGCGCAGGCGGACACTCGATCAGCGTTGTCAGTATGTCGCGGATCTGGTTAACCACGACCGCTCTGCCGTGGTCTGGTGCCACATGAATGCGGAAGGCGATCTACTGGAAAAACTCATTCCGGGATCGCGGCAAGTTGCCGGGAGACATTCAGACGAACACAAAATCGAAGCGTACGACGATTTCGAATCAGGCAAGCTCAGAGTGCTGATCTGCAAACCAAAAATCGGCGCGTGGGGCTTGAACTGGCAGCACTGCAATCACGTCGTGACCTTCGCCAGTCACAGCTTTGAACAGCATTATCAAAGCATCCGGCGTTGTTGGAGATTCGGACAGGGCAGTCCGGTGACGGTGGACACGGTTTGCACAGAAGGCGAAATCAGAGTGCTGCAAAATATGAGACGGAAGGCAGAGAAGGCTGAAACGATGTTCACGGCGTTGGTCGCTCAAATGAATAACTCAACGACGATCAAACGCGAAAATCTTTACACGAACGAAATTGAGGTACCACAATGGCTGTGAAAGAATCCGTCATCACTGACGAATATGCAATTTACAACGGAGACTGCATCGAGGGGATTCAGGCACTGCCTGACGAGTCGGTTCACCTCACGGTTTACTCACCGCCGTTCGCGGGGCTGTATCAATACAGTTCTGACGATCGGGACATGAGCAACTGTCTGGACTTCGAAGAGTTCTTCGATCACTACGCTTTTGCAATCAAAGAGCTATCGCGGGTAACGATGCCGGGGCGAATTTCAGCGGTCCACTGTATGGACATCCCGTTGAGCAATTCTGGCTGTGATGCGTTCTTCGATCTGCCTGGCCGAATCATCGCGGAGCATGAAAAGCATGGCTTCGTTTATGGTGGACGCCGGACGATCTGGAAGGAACCGTTAATGGTCCGAAATCGCACGATGATGAAAAGCCTGCATCACAAAACATTCTGCAACGACACAACGCGGACCAGTATCGCCAATGCGGACGTGCTTTTGATGTTCAGACGCAAGGGAGAAAACACGGTTCCGGTCGTGAAAGATTTTGGAATCATGAGCTACGCTGGAGAGAATCAGCCGCCGAATGATCTGCTGAAATATCGCGGCAGTGGGATCGTCGGCGACCAGAAGGGCAACAAGTTTTCGCAGTACATCTGGCGGAGCTATGCGTCATCAGTCTGGATGGACATTCGCATCGACCGAGTGTTGCCACACAGAGACGCAAAGGAAGGCGAGGACGAAAAGCACGTCCACCCGTTGCAACTGGATGTCATCGAGCGGGCCGTGATGATGTGGAGCAATCCGGGCGAGACTGTACTGACTCCGTTTCTCGGCGTTGGTTCTGAGGCTTACGGCGCTGTGATGTGCGGACGCCGGGCAATCGGGTTTGAGCTGAAGTCGAGTTACTTCGCGCAGGCCGTAAAGAACATGGAATCACTAAGCGTGGCCGTCACTCAGGCTGACGAGTCACCTTCACTGTTTTAAGTTTAAGGGAACAGAATGAACAACAAAACAATCTATTGCAGGATCTGCCGTCGCGACACAACCAGCGACGGCAGCCGATGCCTAAGCTGCAATACACCACGACGGCGGGCGGAGTCGTCCAGGCCGCTGGTGATTCCGCAGTGTAAGAAATGCGGGTGTGGGCAGGTGACAGAAATCGAACGGATGCGGTTTGAGTGCCGTGGGTGCTCGTCGATTTTCGGCGTGGACGACAGGCTGATTGCGGCGGAGTCGATCATTCAGGAACAGCCGGACAGGCGGCTGAGCGCGAATCATCACAGGCCGCGAAAAAAAGATTGAGTTGATTCAATGTTGACTGTGCGGCGTGTTGCTGTACTATGTTTTTGCCGGTGTAACGGACTGGCAAAACTAAAACTGTCTCGGGGTTCCCCCGAAACTATAGCCGCATCTGAGAGACCGTTACTCTCTCGGGTGCGGTTCTTTTTTTTGGAGTGTGAAAATGGAAATCCACAAAGGTAAGAAGATCCAGCCACGAAGAACGCTACTGTACGGCGTCCACGGCGTGGGGAAATCAGAGTTCGCTTCGCAGGCACCGGGCTGCGTTTTTCTGAATCTGGAAGACGGGCTGAACGACATCAACTGTGAGTCGTCCGGTGTGCTGTCGAGTTTTGAACAGATCATGGACGCGCTGCGATGGCTGGCTGAATCGGACCACGGATACCAGAACGTTTGCATCGATTCGGTCGACTGGCTGGAGATGATGATCCACAAAGAGGTAGCGCACAAAGCTGGCAAGCCGTCGATTGCTGACATCGGGTACGGTGCCGGATACAAGCAGGCACTGGCGTTGTGGGACCGCGTTCTGTTTGCGCTGGAATGGCTGCGCAAGGAAAAAGGAATTGGCGTCATCCTGCTGGCTCACGCGGACATCAAACGGTTTAGTAGTCCAGAGCAGGATAGCTACGACCGCTATCAACCTGCACTGCATGAGACGGCATCCAGCCTACTACAGGAGTGGTGCGACGAAGTGTTCTTCGCAAGCTATCGTGTCATGATTCGTAAAGAGGATCAGGGATTTAACAAGACGCGCAACATCGCCGTTGATGTTGCGGAGCGATACATCAGAACGACTGAGACGGCAGCAGTGCTGGCAAAAAACAGACTGGACATGCCACCAGAAATCCCGTTCCCACGGCATGGCGGATGGGC
>Ga0307380_10009953_pt1 | contig 12030 bp, 8 predicted proteins | sample UN3MG_FD_202239 | JGI IMG/M metagenome (GOLD analysis project Ga0307380, IMG submission 202239) | Soil microbial communities from Risofladan, Vaasa, Finland - UN-3 | ecosystem: Environmental > Terrestrial > Soil > Coastal area > Acid sulfate soil | place: Finland: Risofladan, Vaasa | collected... | reverse complement strand
TTTGGGCATCAATATCCGAAGGCTATAGTCCGCCAGCAGCCAGCCCTGGTCCCCTTTAAATAATACGCCTTTGAACAGTTCTTCCCTGTTAAAAGCCTTTGCTGGCATTCCAGGCTTTTTGCCGCCGTCGTACCAGTAGACCTTGACGGCCGGGCGCCAATCATTCTCCGGGTGATCCCATTCTGCTGTAAGCCACTGTGGGCACGTATCAGTGCTAATCGGTGTGCCCGCGGCTTCGCATGTCGTGGGTAATGTCAAATCAAGTCCCCAATACGCCATGTCTATCATGTGGCTGCCCATATCACCGATCTGTCCGCTGCCGAAATCCCAGAAGCGGTTCCATTTCAGGCAACCCCCGATATAACCTGGATTATACGGATGGAACCGCGATGGGCCGACCCAAAGGTCCCAGTTGATATTATCCGGCACGGGTTTGACCTCCGGCAGGTAGCTTCCACCCTCCGGCATCCGGCTGCACCAGACACGGGCCTCGCTTGGTGTTCCAATCGCTCCATTGCGAATTAATTCCACCATCCTTCTGTAGTTGTCGCTGGCGTGAATCTGGGTGCCCATCTGTGTTGCGATCTTATTCTTATTCTTCAGATATGTCTGGCGAACTATATGTGCCTCCTCTACCGAGTTGGCAAGAGGCTTTTCGCAATAGACATGCTTGCCGCGATTCATCGCCCATACATTGACAAAGGCATGGGTATGATCGGTGGTGGAGCACACAACTGCCTCGATATCCTTCTGCTCAAGACACTTTCTCCAGTCGGTGTATGTCTTGGCCTTTGGGAACTGCTTGGCCGCTGCGGCGAGATTCTCCGCATTGACATCACACAGGGCAACGATATTCTCATCCTTGACGTTTTTTAAGTTGGCCCCGCCGCGTCTGGCGACGCCGACGACTGCGATATTGAGCTTTTCATTCGGCGACTGCCCGGCCTTGAGTATACCCGACTTCAGGATCACTAATCCTGCTCCGGCTATGGCTCCACCTTTTAAAAATGTACGACGTTTGATTTGATGACTCATAGTATATCTCCTTCATTTGCATTTACCAAACTGATAGAAAGTATGACTTCACTTATGCCAACAGAATAAACGATAAAGCCCCCAACTTCAAGATTATTTAAGGCTTTAACTACATTTAATTGCCTGTCAGTCTTGACACTACTCCTGTAAAATGGAAATCTCAGATAGAGGAAAAGTTGTTGATATATGAACGAAAACGGTTTTCTATCTATTGTGGGTGGATTTGGTTTGGCCAATCATTCCATGTTGAAGACGGGGGCTGTAAAGGATGAATTGCAGAAATGATTCGATCGGGACCGTGATGGTTTCATCGAATCTAATAAAGAGTGAGTTTTAAGGCATGAGTGCCTAAAGGAAAGGGAGGGTATAGTGGAGCTTTATGTGATGGCGGGCGAGGTTAAAGAGGCAGTATTAAATGTTAGGGTGATTTGAAAGGGGGTATTAAACGAGTATGGTACTAAGATTTGTTGTGAATCCATTCTAAATCTCCGCAATTATCGAAATGCCTGCGTACACTTGCTGGCCGATGCCGACCTTTATTTTTGTATCCTGTAACTTGGGCAAGACGACATCTACTTGTGAGCCGAACTTGATCATTCCTATTTTCTGTCCCAAAGCCAGCTCATCACCTTCTGCTACATACGCCACGATCCGTCTGACCAGCCGTGATGCTATTTGAATCAGGCCGACTTTGCATTTATCATTTTCAATAATCTCAATCAATCTCTCGTTTCTGTATGGAGCAGTCTCTTCTTTCAAGGAACTGAAGCTTCCGGGGATATGTTTGAAGTAGACGAGCTTCCCCTTGATTGGTGCCCTGGTTATATGGACATCCAAATAGCTCATTCCTATTGCGATTAAATAGCCTTGCTCGTTTCTCAGGATATCTGTTAGCGGCTTTGAGAGTTTCATTTTCTCTCTGCCCTTCGCTGAAAATGGAATGTTACCCTTTTCGATGTGCTTAATATACTTGATGGTTCCATCTGCAGGGGCCAGGATTATATTTTCCCCTTCAGGGGAAACTCTATCGGGATCCCTGTAAAACCGAACAGCCAGGGCGGATAGAGAAGTTAAAATAATTAAAATCGAGCAACTTATTACTTTAGATAGTAGATTCATATCGAAATATGATGAAATTATACTTATAGTCAAACCAACAAGAATGCCTATAATCAGAGCGCCGATCAAGACACCTTTCAGATTCAATTCCCATTTATAGGCCAAAGGAAGCAAGAGCAACTGGGCCAGAACCAGACCAATAACGATATCTTCCATTTTCTGTCTTAAAATCCTCTTCTGTACCAAAAATAAGGAGCCATGATTAGTTCAACAATAAAAGGTAACGGATCTTCTTTCGAAAAGACTGCAAATTCCTTTTCCCCTCTCATTGACTTAAGATAATCTCTAAAGCTCAAATGCTTTTTAAGAATCTCTGAAATTACGATAGGGACATCTGTCAATAATCGTACCCATTTAATATTTTCTTTAAATGTTTCCACTGATACCGGCTTATTGTTAATGTCGCTAAATAGAAGCGAGGAGAAATTTACTCCTGCCTTAGAACCTAACGTATGCCAACCCCACGTCCGTGCGTTAATTTCTATCAGTTTGAATGTGTTATCATCGTTGTCATACATAAATTCCACTTCGGACAGACCATAATAGTCCATCTCTTTCAATATCCGCACTGAGGTATCTTCCAGTTCGGGAATTTCACATGTGACTGCAAAGGTAGTTGCATTACCGAAATCCATGGGATGCTGACGAGTTCTTTTGGCGATTATTTTTGCTTTTACCGTGCTGTCACCGAAAAGCGAACAGAATGAATATAAATTATTTCCACCTCCTCTAATCAGTTGCTGCACCATAATTTGTGAGCTGTCAATTATTGAAGTCATATATTGATAAGCTTTTTTCAATTCATTCTTGTCATTTGCCTGAATTGCCTTGCGTTTGGTAATCGAAAAAAACTTTTCTTTCACAGTTGGCTTTAGAATAACCGGGAAATCCAGGTCTGTCCGATTCAGTTCTTCGATATTTTCGGGAAAGAATGTCTTTGGGACAGGTATATTAAGTTGCTGTGATAATTGATATGTAAGCTTTTTATCATAGGCAAATTTAGTAATCTTCCATTCCGGTGTTGGTATTAAGTAATATTTGGCCAAACGGCTCTTGTATTTTGAAAGAATATAAACAGCTGTGTCAGAAGTTGGATAAATGACCCAGTGTTTAAGCTTTTCCTCAACTGCTAACTGCTCCAAAAACCCTATAAATGCTTCGGTATCTGTCAATGGGGGGCATTTATAACACTTTCGTACAAGATTTGAAAAGCGGCCGATACAAAAAACTTGGTCAACGATGATGACTGGGATTTCGAGAGGAGCTAAATTCCGGGCAATACCAAGACCCTGGAAGTCACCACCTATTATAACTGCACCGTTTTTCAACATTTTGCGCACACTGCCACCTGCTATTTTTTCATTATTTCCCTTAGAGCAAGAGCTGTCTTGTTTAGCCGAGATGATGGTAAGCAATTTTCCCCATGATTTTTGCTAAAGGCAGCGGCGTGTGCTTTCCCATAGTCCTTAGCAGTTTATGCCTGAAATCGTTTTGTTCCAACGACATCGTTCCCTTTATTTTCGGATAATAGAAATAAGGCAGATCATACATTTTCGCGCCCCACCTTCTCTTAAAGTCAAGTAATCCCTTGTTGTCAATCGGCGTCTTGCCAAAGTCACAATAACGGTATCCTTCCAAACACGCCATTTCTATAGCCCGCCAAAAAAGAAGATGATTGGGTCTTGAAGGTAAATACTTTGGAATAGATCCTATATGCTCCAAAGAAACCGTATCTTTAAATTTGAAAAAGATGAGACCAGCTATTGCGGTTCCATTCAACTCAGCCAGTAGCAGTGTGAAATAACCTTTTGAATGTAATATTTGCCACATATTCTTAAATAATCTGTGTGGCTGAATCGGAAAACCATGTTGTTTTCTGGTTATCGCGTGTATGGAATGGAACTTTTTTATGTCTTGTTCAGATGAAGCTTCTCTAATTTTGACTCCACATCTCACTGCCTTTCTTACCGTGCATACAACAGAGTCTTTGTGGAATCCTTTCTTTACTTTCTCAAAACCACCTTCAAGATCAAAAACATGATTTTTATGGTAGTTATGACATTCCAATCTGTCTCTACTAACCAGATCCCGGCATTTAAGAACGCGAAGCTCATAATAGGAAGCTGAAATACTCTCAAGTTTGCTAATTATTTCATCAAGCAGCTTGGCAAAATCTTTCTTGTTATCCACCAAAGGATCGCAGTAAGGTGTGAATGGCAATGATACAATTCTTGTTCCTGTCAACTTGCTTTTAACAATAAAGCAGGGGATAGCTGCCCGAATGTTGTTCTTCTCATCCTCCAAGACAAAACACAATGGCATCGTATGCCTATAAGTAAGGGCAACTACTCTCATCCACGAAGAGTGTTGATAAATAGTGCCGTACGGATGGTTCTCAACAAATGAATCCCATCTTGTGTCATTTAATGGATTAATTTCTATTACCTTATCTGAATTCATAATATTAGTACAAGTAAGCCACTATACTGTGACTTTCACAGATGTAGTTTTTCTCTGTCATAGATAAGTATGGCCAGATATGATACCTCAGTATCCGTTTAGCTAATAATCTTCCGCAAGGTGTCTAAACTATCGTTCATATCCGGATCGTTTACTTTCCGAAAATCCTAAGCAAAAAGTCTGTTAGAGCCAGGCAATCTAAGTCATGGGTAGTTACAAAAGCACTTCTCATTCCATCCGGCCATCGCCAGTATCGCACGAGTGGATTCGAATTTTCTTCGATCCTGCTTAAAAGGCCTCTCTCATCCTTTGTATTAAAGGCCTCGTATTCATCTAAAAAAATAGAATATTCTTTATTGCTATCCGATACTTCGTAAGGGAATCCTTCATCTCTCAAAAAATAGAGCAGCATTTTTGAGCACTTGGGATGAACTCCTATGCACGGCTTCAGATTTCCCGATTCGACGAAGAAATCCCTCGCCTCAATTGAGTGATAATCTTGATAAAAGGGTGCTTGTGAAGTTTCAGTGTCAAGATTTCTGCTTAGAACGGTTGCTCGATCAGCGCATTTACAATGAATCTGATATCCTTTCTGAAGGACTTTTTCAAAGGTGAATCTGAATTGACTTTTTTCCTTCCACCATTCTGCTATTTCTCTCATGCTAACAATCCAGGTACCATGCTTGGAATTTGTGGCCTTATTGAGCAGGTCCTCCATGGATTTTTTACAAATCTGAAATCTTTCAGGATGCAACTGCAAAACAAAAATATCACCTCGTCGATAAGCCCTTTCGAGAATCTCAGTCCATATGTCTTCAATTCTATTAGAGTCCTTAATACCAAGCCGATCTATTAATATTTCATCATCTGGAAGTGTTATGGGAATGCTAACTAATTCACCCTGTAGTCGAGGAATTACTACATTATTTTGAGCATCAAGCGGGTTATAAAGTAGATGAATAGCATTTGCCATGAAATGTCTCCATCTGGACAACTGAGAACTAACGAAGTCATTCCATATAAATGTCTCATTACTTTGCCATAACAAATTAGTTTTTTGAACGGCTTCTGTTGTTTTATCATTCCAGCTCAAATAAGGTGCCCGAAAACCATTAGGAGTTAATTTGAATTCTTTGAAAACATCTTTAGCTTTCATTATCTGGGCAACCTGTTCCTTTAAGCTTAGAGGTTCAAAATTGATGTGTGTATAACCATGAATAGCCATTTCAAGGCTTTCATTCGATAAGTGACTTAAAAATTTATGGTGCCTTTTCAGAATGATAGCTGGTATGATTATAGTGGGTTTATACTTGTACTTTTTTCCGGCTTGCTCTATCTCTCGAATTGCCTTTTTCATTTTATTCCCAAGGAGGTCGAACCTTCCGATGAGCATTCCGATGCGCAGAATAAAACCGATGAATCCTTTTGTACTGAGAACAAATCTTAGATATTCAATTAATTTACTTGTTCTTGGCATTGTTTGATCATCACTAATTATCCGGCAACAAAGCGTTTTATCTCGTGTACGACATACCTAATCTGTTCTCCGGCCAATTCCGGAAACATAGGCAAGGAGATTAATTCGGCTGCGCATTTTTCGGCTACAACGAAACTGCCCTTTCCTATGTTCAGATTTTTGTAGGCATCCTGAAGATGTATCGGTACTGGATAATGAATCCCGCAATGTATGTCTTTTTGTGCCAAACTGCTTATAAGCTCTTCACGACTCCGAACGCGGATAGCAAAGATGTGGTAGATATGCTTGGCATAATTAGCTTCTAAGGGTGTGATTACATCATCTACATCTGCCAGAAGCTCGTAATATAGTTGGGCGTTTTTCCTTCGCGCTTCATTCCATGCGCTAAGATGTTTCAATTTCACGCTCAGCACAGCTCCCTGGAAACCGTCCATACGGGCGTTCCAGCCGATAATGGAGTGATAGTACTTCCTGGCCTGGCCGTGATCACGAAACATACGCATCTTTTCAGCCAGTTCAGCATTGTTAGTCACGATAGCACCGGCTTCCCCGTATGCCCCCAGGTTTTTGCCAGGGTAGAAACTAAAACACCCCGCATCCCCGATAGAACCCGCTCGCCGTCCCTTGTATTCAGCTCCGTGTGCTTGGCAGGCATCTTCAATAACGAATAATCCGTGCGCTCGTGCAATTTCTGTAATGCGGTCCATATCAGCCGTTTGGCCGTACAGGTGAACGGGAATAACGGCCTTGGTCTTGGGCGTGATGATTTTCTCAAGCAGATCAGGATTTATGTTATATGTCTGCTCATCAACATCAACAAATACCGGTTTAGCGCCGCAGAAACTGATGGCTTCAGCAGTTGCAATAAATGTATTGGGTGTGGTTATAACTTCGTCGCCCTGACCTATCCCCAGGCCCAACAGGGCCATCCACAGCGCGGTTGTTCCACTATCAACGCCAATCGCGAACTCACATTGGCAAAATGAGGCAAAATCCTTCTCAAACTCCTCGACAAACGGTCCCCCTGCGAATGCCGTATTATCCAACACTTGTTGCAAGGCACTTGTAATCTCATCCCGAATGGATTCGTACTGAACTTTAAGGTCGAGAAATGGAACTTTCATTACTTGTGGTTTTCCTTTCGTTGATTTTCCTCAATATCCGCTCAGGATTCCCTGAAACGACAGTACTCTCAGACACATCCTTGGTTGCTAAACTTCCTGCTCCTGTTATAGCTCCCTCACCTACGATAATGTACGCTGAAGCGGAGCGTTTGAGCCAACAGAATCCTTTCTTATATCAATATAGACATAAAAAACAAATCTTTTTCTGTGAATAGCTTTAAATCGAGAGAGATATTGTTAACAATTGCAATTTTATCCTTCATATATTGTTACTTTTTTTCTTCAATAATAGGTTTCCGAGGGCTTCGTTTCCTAATGCAATTTGACAAATACCGCCCTACTGAGCATATGATGGCAGCAGGGAGAAAACAAATAGTCAACAGCCGTTTGAGACCAGATTTGTAAAAACCGGTCTTATAGTATACATTAGCAAAGGTTCGTCCGAGTATACTTTTTGATAAAGTTATATCCCGAAAATCTGACAGCTTACGTAATCGGTTGACGCGAGAGTCACTTTTAGAGATGTCAATTGATGTAAAGTCGAAATCGTTCTCATATTCTATATCGATAAACCTGGATTCTCCCGAGGGAATAGACAGTGTGAGGCAAAGGTCACTATCAGATATTTCATATGAATGTGGCTTGCCATCAACTGTGACCTGCCGAATTGATGGTGAGAATGATTCCTCTTTTCGGACATAATAGGCCATATCACGTTTCTGCGTGTTCTCAAGTTCAATGCTTCTGCAGAACGCGCGAACATCGTAGTTACCATCACTGCGTACTCTTTGAATATATAGGTGCCGAGCAATATAACCTAAGCTTTGCCACCTAACCTTTGGTTCGATGTCATTAATCATTTCCGCTGTTTCATTGAATGAATCGATACCATCTTTGAAAAGATCGTGATGGTTATGATAACAGATAGGATTGCCAAGAAACAGGTCGATAGCAATATCTGCTTTCGTTCTTTCTTTAGGCCAGTATCTGTCAATAGTTGCAAAGTTCTCGAAGTCCAGAATGGCAGGCTTTAACGAAAACAAAGGATCATTCGGTTGCTCTGAGCCTAAGGGCGATTGGGCAGCGTTCGAAGTCGCTAAGAAATTATATCTTTTGAGCAATCCCAAGGTTTTAGCCGGCGCGATACTGTGGGGAAAGACCATAACGGAATCATAAGAGAGTCCCATCATGTCCTGAAATTTCTCCATACGCGCAATAGCTTGCTTGATATTCGCCTCATGTAAATTCAATGGTCTTGCGGACCAGGGATCTTCCTTATTTGTTTCGTACTTGTAAAACTCATAATGATCGTGATTATTGCCGTGGACGCATATCGAGAATCTGTCCGGATGCTCTCGAAAAAGTGACACCACATCCTTTTCGTTACGGTCATAATTCCAGGGAATGAAGCCAATAGTTGTGTGGAAATTTACTTTTTCCATTTCCTTCAGAAGTCCTTTATAACTTAGGAAACCGTATGGCTCTCTCAGCCAGGGATCATCAATAGTGAGATTAGCATAATGCCCGGGAGTGTGCCAGCACTTCTGCCCACAGGCATATCGCAAAAACATTACCAAAGGTGCAATCTCAAGAAAGTCCTTCTTGGTAAAATATGAGATTGATTCATCGGATGTTTCCAAATGACCGATCTCTGTCAGAAAAAACACCTCTTGTCCGTTAAGCACAGTCTTGACGAATATTGGCAATATGGCCTCTTCCTTAGCACTCGTAAGGTAAATTATTGTCTCGACACTTGAAGTTTCATCTAACGAAAAGTAATTCGCCCACTCACATGCGAATGGAATGTCCAGACCACCAAGCTGCCGGGTAATACTTTTCGACTCCGAAAATTTGTAGAATCCATGAAATGGGACTGTTATGGAGCTTCTGCATCCCGTGATCTTGTGACCAGACAATGTATCGAGTAAGCCTGAATCCACTTCTGGAGTTACGCCTATGATCATCAAAGGGCGCCTTTTGCCATCTTCGCACTTAATGGCAGACATTAGATGCCTTATATCGGGATTTGCCAAAGCTCTCGCTGTAATAACTATTGCTTGTATATATTTTAGCTTTAAAGAATCTATAAGCTTGCGGCTATCTTTACCCTCTGTAAATAGGCGTATCACATTCAATCCGCAAAATGTGCACGCAAGCTCGAACTGGCGTGTAGGAGCTGTTTTGCCTGCAGAAACATCTATAAATAGTACTTGTTCACGACACATAAAGGACATTTAACAAATTCAATATAGACCCAAACTCCACTAATCATAGTCGATAAATAATTTTGTCAAAAAAGTCAATCATCATTTCACAACGATTTTGATAGTAAGCAAACTTTTCATCTAAGTTTTCATAAGAAGTCGCACGGTTCTGATAAATCAACTTTCAGATCACAGGACAACTGTTTCAATCTCGAATTCAAAACTATGTCCCTTATATTTTTCTCAATCGGATCTCCGAAATCTCTGGTATCTTTGTTAGATGATCTTAGTAGTTTTAAGACTTTATCTTTTATTTTCCCAACCTTCTATCCCAATGTTGTTGGCTTTTATCTCATTAGACTTTTCAATTGCGTCTAGGATATCCGATTTGAAGACTCTTTTCAGTATTTTCACATTCGGCATAACACAATGGCCACCAATAACTCCCGGGAAGTACTTGACGGGTGGCAAGAAATTAATCTCCTCATAAAAAGAAACTATTTCATTATAGTCAAGATCAAGTCTGGTGCAATACCTTTCGATTTCTTGTGCCCAGACTATCAGATGCCCAAAATATGTTGTTTCTGTAAGTTTAGCTAATTCAGTGGCTTCTGGAGAAGACAATATCTTGGTTTTCAGTCCAACGCTCCTAAAGTGTTCAGCAGCTTTCTGGCTGTCTTGTTCTTCGACACCTCCAATAAATTTTGCGTAGAAGGGAATATCTTCGCTCATTTTCACATGTTTGCCACGTATTGGACTGTGGACCACAGGTTTGCCAACTAGTTTATGGATATGCCGTGTCGTTCCAGGAGCCACAGTGCTGTTAATAATCGTCAACGATGGACGGTATTTTTCAATATAATCAACACATGTGCCAACAAAGTTATCAATTTGAAATGGATAACAAATGTGTAAAATGTCACATGTTCCATCTAATTCGACAGGATGGACATCCACACCCACTGTCTCAAACTTCTTACTAATTAAATCAAATAGCGGCTTTCCGATTTCACCGAGTCCTACAACAACAATTTCACCCTTCATTTGTGCCCTTTCTCTGAATCTGAGTTATCTACTTCTGCTACTGTCTACCTTTGTAGCTGGGATTATAGCAATTTTATGAATTACGTGCGCTCAACAGCCGGACGATTCGTTGTTTACGGATTAATTATCCTTCCCTCAAGGTGAGCGCTCTGTGGTGAAGCGCATATATTTCTTGTGATCCGTACTACTTCACAAACACAGTTCTGTCTGGAAGCAAAGCATACAAAAACGGGTGAACTTACCAGTTCCATCTCGCGTTTCTTTTGGGAACGCCTGTCTACAGTAACGAATCGATGAGATCGTAATATACCGTCTTATGATCTTCCCATGCAAACTCCCGGTTAAACGTCCTAGCATTCGATACAAGTAGTCTGCGTGCTTGCTGATCATTGTAAAGGTCGACTATCTGCTCGGCAAGCTCCGTGTGATTGCCAGGCTCGAAAAACCTGATCATCGTTTCGTCAAAGTAGAACTCAATCGTCTCGGTTCTTGACGAAATAACTGGGATGCCAACCTTAACATATTCGAGCAGCTTGACCGGAAGCATGTAGCGCGTAAACACATCCTTGAGAATAGGTACAACGCCGATGTCGGCTTGCCTAATAAGCGAGGAAAGTTCCTCCAACGCTACCTTGCCATCACTGAACTTTACATAGTTATTGAGTCCCTGATCGTCTACTATCCGTATAAGATTCTCGCGATTGTCACCATCCCCGACAATAGACAGTTCCACATTTGGAATTTGTTTTTTGGCAAGTCCCACAGCACGAATAGCTATTTCTAATCCATGTCTCCGTGCAAGCGTTCCGTGGTAGATCAGGCGGAACTTGTTGTCCGGGATACGCTCGGCAGAACATGAGGCACCAAAAATCCGCGAATCGGGAAGATTAAGCAGAATACTGAACTTCTCTTCGGGACACCCATGACTGACCAACACATCGCGATGCGGCATATGAACGGCAATAGCGTTGTGGGCAAAAGCGATGCTACGCAGTTCAATCCAAGTAACGAGCTTGATCAACCAGTGTCGCTTCTCCACACCAAACTTGGACATAAAAAGTTCCGGCATAAGGTCATGTACGTCGAGAATAACCTTTGCGCCGCATATCTTTGGGATCAAGGCTGTGAACACCATGAAATCAGGCATTGTGTGGACTTGAATGATGTCATAGCGATTCTTGTAGTAGAGATAGGTCATCAGGAGGAAACCACGAACAAAGAACGAGAAGTACCGGGTCAAATAGAGAAGTGTACTGTTGCCGCGATACCTGCGGACCGACAGCGGGTAGAGCTGTACCCCATTGAATGTGTGTTGGTTCGTCCTATCCTCTTTCAGACAGATGAAATCCACTTCGTCTCCGCGTGCAGTGAGGACCTCTGCTTCACGGCGTACTCTTGTATCTGTGGAATAATGAGTGAACGCCAACATGCAGATCTTTGCCATTGTATCTTCCTAATTATGTGCCTTAAACCACGGCCTCTGGCCGTGTGACCCTCTGAGCTTATAGCGTTCCGTGGTATAGTTGAATCGTGTAGACTTCTCCATGGTCCATTGGGGCATGGATGG
>Ga0307380_10009952_pt1 | contig 12030 bp, 9 predicted proteins | sample UN3MG_FD_202239 | JGI IMG/M metagenome (GOLD analysis project Ga0307380, IMG submission 202239) | Soil microbial communities from Risofladan, Vaasa, Finland - UN-3 | ecosystem: Environmental > Terrestrial > Soil > Coastal area > Acid sulfate soil | place: Finland: Risofladan, Vaasa | collected... | reverse complement strand
AATCTTTCTCGCAATCTGCCTGACTTTTACCATGACCTACGGTGCCGGCGGCAAGGGTACGAAGATATTCGAAATTCTGATTAAGACAATCGTCAGTATGATAGTACTTTGCTTCATCGGTGTTGTCGCCAAGCTCAGCATCGAAGGGAAGATAATCTGGGGCGAAATTCTCAGCGGCCTGGTTCCCGACCTGAGCCTTTTCATGAAACCAACCGACAAAATCATGCCCCACATACTAAAAGTCGGCGAGCAGTTCCGGCCATTCTGGACCAATATGATCGTGGGTCAGCAGCGTGACGTGATGATCAGCGCCGCGGCAACCGCCGTCGGTATCAACATGACGTTTCTGCTTCCCTACTCGATGCTGCGGAAGGGCTGGGACAAGTATTTCCGCGGCCTGGCGATCTTCGACCTGTCAACAGGCCTGTTCATTCCCTTCATTATTGCAACCGGCTGCGTCGTCATAGCATCGAGCAGTCAGTTCCATTCCATACCTGCACAAGGTCTTGTTGCCGATGAGCCAGGCGGCACAATAACCGTCGAGCCTGCCGCGAACCTCGTCAAGCCTTACAACGGATTACTTGGCAGTCGTGTCCGCCACGAAACCGGTATGACAATGGAAGAGTGGGAGAATCTCCCGTCCGAACAGAAGAAGCAATACTGTGAAGCACTTCCGCATGCAGATAAAAAAATGGCTGCGATGCTGGTCAAACGCGACGCCTTCAACCTGGCCGATACACTGGCACCGCTGATAGGCCCTGTTTATGCTCAGTACGTCTTTGGTCTCGGTGTCATGGGCATGGCGATGGGTGCGGCGACGATGCTGATGACAATCAATGGTCTTTGCTTCTGCGAGCTTTTGGGAAGGCCGCCAAGGGGCTGGACACAGAGAATCGGAAGCCTGATGGTCTCGGTCGGGGCGCTCGGCCCGTTCTTCTGGAAAGAAGCCGCGCCATGGCTGGCCGTGCCGACATCGGTCTTCGCGATGGTGTTGCTGCCGATCGCATACTTCGCGTTCTTCCTGCTGATGAACCAGAAGACCTTCATGGGCAAAAACATGCCTACCGGAGGCAAACGCATCCTCTGGAACGTCCTTATGGCGCTGGCCGCAGGTGCAGCCGCATTCGGCAGTGTCTGGAGCCTCTGGTCGAAGCTGCAGTGGATCGGAATCGCACTGCTTGTCGGCTTTATCGTTCTGTGCATTATTGTTCATGTCTTCCGTAAAAAGCCCGAGACGGCATGAGGCCCGAGCATTGGAATAATTTGCTGGCCGTAATCAACGGCGAGTCGGTTGAGCCGTTGCCGGTCGGTTTTATTATCGACAGCCCCTGGCTTCCCGGCTGGGCCGGGGTTTCTGCGCTCGATTATTACTCCAGCGAACAAATGTGGTACGAGGCCAATCTCAAGGCCGTGCAGCAATTTGGCGATATCATTTTCCTGCCGGGCTTCTGGTCCGAATTCGGCATGTGCACCGAGCCGTCCGCGTTCGGCTCCAAATGCTCCTGGCAGCCAAACGAAATGCCTTACGCCGACAAGATCCTCACCGACATCAAGTCGGCCGGTTCGCTCTCCAAGCCGAATCCGAAGAAAGACGGCCTGCTGCCCTTCACGCTCAATCGCCTCAAGCATTACCAGGGCCAAATCGAACAGCAGGGCTACAGCATCAAATTCGCGGTCTCTCGCGGGCCTCAGAACATCGCTTCATTCCTCGCCGGAAGCACTGAATTTCTGATGGCCGTCCGCACCGACCCGGCCGAGGTCCATAAACTGCTCGGGACGATAACGGACTTCATTATCGAATGGCTCGAACTGCAAATCGAAACCTTCCCGTCCATCGACGGCGTCTTTATTCTCGACGACATCGTGGGCTTTCTGGGCGAGCAGGATTTTCAGCAGACGGCCCTGCCCTATCTGCAGCGGATTTTCAAGTCGTTCGATGTCGCCGTGAGATTCTTCCATAACGATGCCGCAGGGCTTATATGCGCCCCGTACCTGACTGAGATGGGCGTGAATCTTTTCAATTTCAGCTTCCAGCACACGCTGGCCGAGATGAAAGAGCTGACAAACAATGCCGTCACGCTGCTCGGCAACATCCCCACGCGGGATGTACTTGCAGCAGGCAGCCCCGACGACGTTCGCAACAGCGTCAAGGCCGCTCTCGATTCGGTTGAAGATAAGAGCCGCATCATCCTTTCGTGCGGCGGCGGCATGCCCCCCGATGTCCCGACAGAAAATATCGAAGCCTTCCTGTCGGCGGCAGGGCACAAATAATATCAAAAATTAAATATCAAAGTGTAAAATTAACTCTTGCCGGGCTTACCATTCCGGCGCTGCCAGCGCCTGTTTCGTGGGCAGGCTTCTGCACATTCTCTTTATGATGCGCTGCGCCCTCTCGGCGTCCTCGGGAGATAGAGGCTGGTCCGTTGAGCCTAAAACATCCCCCATAACAGGCCCTAATAATCCCTCATCCTTGCTGCCGCCGGACCTCGAGCGAAATATGGAGGACAAGCCTCCCCCGCCTCCACCGGTACCGGTGGCAAGCCACAGAATACTGTGGTCTTCAACGTCAATCATCGTCGCCGAGATCGATATTTCTTCGCCGAAGTGGGGTATTTTAATAGTAAGAACCACCGGTACATCGAGAGCCAGGCCGGCCTCAACCGCTCCTTCGGGCGTAGTCAGGTCTGTTATTTCGTCTTCGGCCTCCTGCTCGGCAAGCGACGCTCTGACCTGGGCCCGGCCCATCGGGGCATAGCCCCGTTCCAAAAGCTCGATCGAGAAGAAGTCGGCAATTTCATCCATGGCGACCTCGCTTGGCACTGCACCTTCGACGGCTACAATCGCAACCTTATTCACAGCGCTAAAATCATAACCGGCACGAAACGAGCTTTCCTGTTGCGAGCGGCAGCCGCCGATCAAAGGCAATATCAAAATGAAAAGTGCAAAATGCAAAATTGTAGAAGTCGTCCCGGAGGGACTCCATAATTTCGATTTTTGATTTTTAATATTTGCTTTTCCAATGATTTTCATGATTTATATCTCCGAATCAATAACCTGAATAATTGCCCATATTGCCCATGTTATCATTTTAACCACAAAACATGAAATCCTAAATTCAAGACTCAAAACGTTTAGGTCATTTGCACATTTGAATTTAGATATTGTTTAGAATTTAGCATTTAGTGCTTAGAGCTTCTTCCTTTTATATCGGGTTATAGCTGACATCTGTGTAGCCGGGCTGTTTATGCGGCCGATTCGGCCATTTCAAGGCGTCGAATATAAACTCGCTGGCCTGGCGTATCATTACCGCAGGCATGCACGGACTCATCTCGAACGAACCGACGATATCATTGTCGTATTTGCTCAAAATATCCAGCAGATAATCCCAATTTTCCCGGGGCAACCCGCCATGCAGGCCCGGCGGCACATGGTCGTCTATATGGCCGTAATTATCCGTCAGGTGCAGATGAGCCACGTTCGGGGCCAGTTCATCCACATATTGCCTGAATGAATATTCGCCGTCCACGTTGGCAAAACCGGTATCAAGGCAGAACCGAAGGGATTCGAACCTCTCGCGGGCATGTTTGAGCATCGGCAATGGGCCGCTTTCGAGGCATAATTTGACATTGTTCTGCTCAGCCAGCTTTACCACTTCGGCGGCAAATCCGCAGCCGTCCAGCTCCGGCTCATCCGGAATGCCAAGGCTATGTAAATTCGTTACTATACTGGCATTAAGAAGCTTGGCGCACTCGATCTGGTCGTTCCATTGCTCTACCGTCGGATTATCATCGCGAGAGCGCATCGCCACCAGCATATCCTGTGTCGCCGCGGCCAGCCTGGGCCAGTTACGCCTCTCGTACCGGCACTCGTGCTGGCCCTTGATATTGGGCCATAACTCGATCCCGAAGCCCAGAGACTGCAGGTACTGGCACTCCTGCTCGAAGGAAAGGGGGTGCTCGCGCCCCCAGAATATCATAGTTGAAACAACGTACCTGATTCGCATTATCACGTCTCCATAAGCTGCTACGACCTTCGCCGGGACGAGTCCGGCTGATAGACGCACTCTATAAAGCGTCAAACAACTATTATTATCGTTCAAAAGCAGTCCCATATTCACTCTTTGTTGAAAAATAGAGCATTTTTTAGCCGCCCCAGAGCCGCAAACAACTTCCCGGCGACCTTCTCTTTTTCCCGCTACCTTGCAGGGGATTTTGAAATTGGCTTTGTTTGGCTTTGAATTGGCTTTGTTTTTTCGAAGCCTCCAACCACTAAAATCTCCGTAAACCATTATCATTACTGACTTAGCGCCAATTCTATCCTCCGGCAAATTGGGTTTGTTTTTTCAAATGTACCCTTTCAACTCGTTTCGGGTTTCCGGTTTCCGGGACAACACCGGGCAACAGTCATCCGGACAAGGCACCGGAGTTGTCGTGCTTCGAGTTTCCGGCCAACGGCCTCCATAAAACCTGTCCGGCAATTCCTTCCTGACGGATTGGCTTTGTTTTTTCAAATTAACCACGAATTAACACGAATTAACACCAATGACCTACACAAGATTGGCTTCGATTGGGTTTGAATTGGCTTTGTTTTTTCGCCGTCTCAAAGCATGAAATTCTTCATAATCACCTTTCATCTAAATACTTAAGCTTATTTTCATCCACGAGAAATTGGCTTTGTTTTTTCAAATAGAGTCAAAGGTGCAGAGGCACAGAGAGTCAAAGGCACTGAGGAAAATAATGTGCAAAAGAGCAGCGGTCCAGAGCAGACTGTAATAACTTTGTACCTGTGTGCCTTTGCCACTTTGTGCCTATCTTAACCATTCTCCATTCTCCTTTCTCAATTCTCAATTCACAATTCGAAATACTACATACGAAACATGATTGACTATGAACTACGAAAAATGAACTGTCTACTATACCATTAGTTATGTACATATTATACTACATGACATGTTCTTTGTAAAGTTAAATATAAAAAATTCTCCGTGACTCGTATCGCTTAGAGCGGATAGCGTGAAGCATAATTACTGTGTGTCGTGTTGTCATGTCGAGCCCGTTCGGCTACGCTCAGGATAAACTGCGTCGAGACATCTGGATTCTGACTAAACTTGCTTTTCGTACGGAGCCAGATCCCTCCGCTCGGCTCCGCCTCGGCCGGGATGACAAAGCGTTTCGTAGAGCGAACAAAAATATGTACCCCCTATTGGGCAGGCGTAACCCTTTAATCCGGAAACAGGTAAACGTGCCTAATAATTCCTATAATTCTCTACCCGTCTTTTTTGTGGATGTGAATTATGGTACAGGCATATCCGCCCTTTTTAAGAAATCGTAAACCTACTTTAACACAATACAAAAAAAAGGATGAAAATGGCCATAACAGCATTTTCCGAACAATCGATTTATCCTCCAGCAATCTTTCCGCCATTTTTGCAGTCGACTCAGACGTAACATCCTCGTACACAACATCACAATTATATTTGTCGATTACATCTTTAATCTGACTCAAATTGGGGGCTTTCGGGCGGACAAGCATATGCATGACATATTTTTCGATTAAATTCTTAAAGGGCTTGTCAATGGTAAGAGTAAAAAGCGAAATGGTCCCGTTTGTTCTCAATACTTCATGGCATTGGTCAAATATTCTTGAGAAAGACTGGACAGTCACATCCTGGGTCACTTCTACCATGTATATTTTATGAAATTTTCGCGAGATAATTTTGGCAAATTTGGGATTTGAAGTAGATGTGAAAGACTCTGCATTCTCATAAAAGAAAAATGCTTTACCACTGACGGCATTCACTTTGTCTGCATGGCTAATATGAACCTCATTTAGATCGATACCCGTGATAGCTCCGATATGGGGGTACTTCTTTAGACAATAATTAGCTAACCCGCCAAGTCCGCATCCGATGTCTAAGGATGTTATCGCCGGCTTTTGGCGGAGCATGATTCAAAACAAGCTCAAGTTGTCTTACCGCCGGGGGCACACTGGGGTATTTATCCCAAATCCCCTGCACAATGAGATCGCCCGACTCCGGTACTAAAAGTTCATTTATATAATTCAACCACTCGTATGTTTTAACAAGAGTGTCGTTAACCGCGGTTCGTAGGAGAAGATATGTCCCTTTAATTCTATTCATTTTCTAATTTCCTTATACTTATCCTACAGTTTAGGTGATAGAGCCTGGTAATCTCATGAAAGACTGTCTCTGCCGGTACAAGAAGTTCCCGTTGCTTGTTCAAAACGCCATAGCGTCCGGCCCGTCAAACAACTCGCCGGGCGCCTTAAGGCACATAAATTCAAGTAATATCCACGCTCACGCTGTCCTCGCCTATAGTCCGTCGCACGGTCATTATCCATCAACCGCAGCCGTTAATCAAGCGAAACGATTATTTGAAATTTCAGATTGAAGATTGTTCTCTGTGCCTTTGTTCCTCTGCACCTTTGTGCCAAAATTCCTGCAAGGATGGACCTTTGAAGCTGCTTTCAGCCGACAATCGACTATTCACCAGCAACTATTAACTATTTACAGCGTATCTCAGGAGGTTCACCCCGTGAGATAACAAAAGCCATTTCTATAATAATGGCGTATCTCACGGGGTAAATGTTGATAATAAATCTTGAAAAAAAGAAAAGAAGTAAAAAAACTCGTATTGTGTGGAATTTTCGTGACCGGGGGGGGATTTTCTGCCTTTAATAGGTAGAATAGAAACCCCTGCTTTCGCAGGGGCAAGCTTATCCCCTTAAAAAGGGGATTTAACGCCGAAGAAAGGAGGCGTATGATGCTGAATGGAAAAATTAAAAATCAAAGATCAAAAATCAAAAGTTCAAAATCCCTTCGGGATGGCTCGCTTTTCCTTGTTTCCTGCATTCTATTGGCTCTTTTATTGTTTTCCGAGCCGGTTATAGCGGCTAAAACGCGGTCCAGCAGCAGCAAATCCAGCAGCTCCAGTAAACAAACCCAGCAGGCTTCGAAGCCGGCCCCTGCGCCTAAGGCAACATCCAGATCGACCTCTTCGAGCAGTTCCAGGAGCGTTTCATCCAGCCGGACGCCAAGCAGAAGCACTTCCAGCAGAGCTATAACCAGCAGGGCGCCCAGTAGCAACAGCTCCAGCAGGGCTATAACCAGCCGGGCACCCAGTAGCAGCACATCCAGCAGGGCTATAACGAGCCGGACGCCAAGCAGCAGCACATCAATCAGGGCGATAACCAGCCGGGCACCCAGTAGCAGCATCTCCAGCAGAGCCATAACCAGCCGGGCTCCCAGTAGCAGCATCTCCAGCAGAGCCATAACCAGCAGGGCACCAAGCAGCAGCATATCCAGCAGATCCATAACCAACCGTACGCCCAGTACAAGCACATCCAGCCGGTCGATAAGTTCCCGGTCGACGGCTCCGAGCACGAGCAGCCGCATCAGTCCGAGCATATCATCGCGTATCGGCAGTTCTATCAGCCCGAGCAGTACACGAACCACTACCACAAACAGGCCGGCGACGAGCACTCGCAGCAACACTTCGACTTCGCTCAGCACGAGCAGCCGGATCAGCCCGAGCATAACCTCGCGTATCGGCAGTACAATCAAGACAACAAGGCCGTCTGTTCCCAACGGAGCCAATCAGCCGGCTGCACGCTCAAGCGGAGCTTCGCGTATAGGCAGTTCGAGCAGTCTCAGAACGCCGCCAGCCTCGAATGCGAAGAAGCAGCCGACGACAAGCCCACGCTCGCGTATCGGCAGTTCGATCGGCACACGAAGCTCCTCAGCTCCCACAGGAGCAAAGCAGCCGGCTGTAAGCTCAACCAGGCCTTCGACTTCGCCCAATGTAAACAGCAGCCAGTCGTCGCTCCGTACCGAGCGCAGCCGAAACATCGGCAGTATAATCGGCAAAAAAGAGCCTTCGGCCTCGATAACGAACAAGCAGTCGGCCGCGGACCAGCGTTCTCTTACAGTGAAATCCACCTCGCGTATCGGACGGACGATCGGCACGAGAAGCACTACCAGCGGGCCGGCGGAAAAAGTCGCCGGCGTTCGCGAGCCTAAGGCCGCGACCCGCGAAACCGTCGGCAGCGCCGCCGGCAGGACAATCGGACGACCGGCAGGCCGGGACACACGCATCGGAACGGAACAGACGCGAACCGATATCAGCACCGGGCGCAAAGATTTGAGCCTAAGAGACACAAGCGTCGCTCCCTTGAGGGGAAGTTCAAGACCGTCGAGGGTAATCCTGCCGCAGGATCGGAATCGGACGACCTTAGCCGGAGGTCGTACAGCCGGCAGTTTAAGAACAGCCTCGACGAGTCTGCACACTTACGATACGCTCAGGCCCTCTCGCGTACTCTATTACGACCGGCCGCATTTGATCAGCCACTCTTATCACAATGACTACGTTTACAGAGACTACTACGACCGTATCCGCAGCAGGACCATCTGGCCGAGATTTCGCTTCGCGGTTCATTATGATTGCGGGCCATGGTTCACATTCCGGTATGTATATCCGTATTATCATCGCAAGTACATGTTCATCAGCCTGGGCGGCTACTGGCCTCTCGGTTACAGATATACCCGCTACTACTGGTACGGCTGCCATCCCTATAACTGGTACGGCTACTATCCCATCGCCCGCGAGGTCCGCGGCACGAATTACAATTACTATACGTACAACTACTACACCGACGGGGACGGCGGCTACCAGCCGGCACAGACGGTCAACTCCGAGATTTTCGAGAACATGGCAGAGCAAACCGCCGAGCCCCAGGAAGCCACTCTGGCGGACGTTTACTTCGAAGAGGCCGTCAAGGCTTTCGAAGTCGCTCAGTATAATACCGCCGCTTTGAAGTTCGCCAAGGCCGTGGAGCTGGCGCCGGAAGATATGATTCTTCCCTTCGCCTACGCCCAGGCGCTTCTGGCAAGCCAGCAATACTCAAAAGCCGCCGAGGTTCTTCGCGGGGCACTGGCAAAAGTCAGCCCGGAAAAGGAAGGCGTTTTCTTCCCTCGCGGTTTGTATCCCGATGAGGAATCGCTTCTCAAGCAGATAGACCGGCTGGCCGAACGGGCCGCGCAGTTCAGCTTCGACGCGGATCTGCAACTGCTGTTAGGCTATCAGTTGCTTGGGATAGGCCAGCATGACAGGGCGGTCGAGCCGCTGATGAACGCCGGCAACGATCTGGAAAATGCGAAAGCCGCCGCGGTACTCATGGAGCTTCTGGAGAAAATCAAAACGACTAACACTGAACCTGAAACTCCCGCACCGGCTGAAATTCCAGCGCCGGCACCGATCAAAACTCCTGCTCCGGCACCGGCACCAATCCAATCTCCGGTTCCGACGCCGAATGAAGCTATCGTTCCGAGCACGGCACCGGCTCCGGTACAAAGCAAGGCATCGATTATAAACCGCTCCAGAGCATTGGGCGGGGCGATGCTTGTCACGAGCCTGTGCGCCCTGGGCACGAGCGTCGGCATCGGGCATTTCGTCCGGGGCTGATTCGCCGGCGGCAAGTAAGGGCGGTTCGCGAACCGCCCCTACAGCAACAGGAGGTGCAACGATGAAATCGCTCACACGGAAAGAAAAATCAAAAATTAAAAATCAAATATCAAAGTTGCGGAATCATCGCTCTGCGATGATGAATTCCTCGATTTTGATTTTCCTCACGTTGCTATTGATCCTTTTTGTAATGCCGGCGCCTGTTTCTGCCCTGGCTGCCGAGAGTTGGAAGGAATTTGCCGTCTGGCCGACGACCGACGATCAGGAGTCCCCCGACATAGACGGTGACATTGTCGTCTGGCAGCAATTCGTCGAAGAATACCAGGACTATGACATTTACGTTGCGGATATGAATAATCCGGACGATTCGCTGGCTGTTATCATCGGCGACGCCAACGACCAGATGAGTCCGGCGGTCTTTGCCCCCTTCGACTCCGCTCAGGGTGAAGGCCTTCATGCCGAGCGAAGACGAGGCATCGTCGTCTGGCAGGACTACGTCATCTGGGAAGGCTCGGGCGACTGGGACATTCGAGCAAGTGACCTTTCGACTTCGCTCAAGGCAGGCGATAGCGAGCGGGAGCAGCCTGTAATGTTCGCCGTCTCAAACATCTTCGGCAACGACGAGCAGTCGCCGGCCATTCACGGCAACATTGTCGTCTGGCAGGATGGCGCCGAGGGAGATTACAACATATTCGGCGCCGACATTACCCACTTAGAAAGCCCGGCGGAATTTGCCGTCGCCGATTTCGAACGTGACCAGCAGAGGCCCGCCGTCTATCGAAATACGGTTGTCTGGCAGGATTCCTATTTCGGCGATGAGGACATTCTCGCCGCCGATATCTGGCAGCGAAACAAGCCCGCCGAATTCGGCGTTTCGCTGGACGAATTTGACCAGCAACATCCGGCCGTCTGGGGCGACATCGTCGTCTGGGCGGACAATTACTTCGGTGACACGGACATTTACGCCGCAAAGTGGCACGGGCTTCCAGCCCGTGGAATACATGGCCAAGATGGCCATGCCACGGGGATGGACATGCCACTTCCCGTCGAGTTCGCCGTCACGGCAAACGAATCGGAGCAGACAAATCCCGATATCGACCGCAACATCGTCGTCTGGCAGGACAAGAGAAACGGCGACTGGGACATATACGGCTACAACCTGACCACCCGGCGTGAATTTCAAATCACCGATGAGCCGCACGACCAGACCAACCCGGCCATCAGCGGCAATACGGTCGTCTGGGAGGACAACCGCGATGGAAACTTACAGATATTCGCAATCGTCCTCGACGGCCCCGAAGTAGCACGATGCACATCCAAACTAATGGGCGACGTAAACGGCGACTGCAAAGTCGACTTTATCGACTATACCCTCATGGCCTCACAATGGCTCGAATGCAACCTCGAACCAGAAGAAGCCTGCCTGCCATTTTAGAAACCCTGCAAAAGTCCCTGCCCGATTGCAAAAACATCAACCCGGCCATATCCAATAATCAATCCTCAACGTGGTGTAATTCTCACGGATTTCCCCCTGCTGATTTTCTCAAGAGCGGCAAACTCCGCGCCTTACTGTTGATCCTAAATTAGCCAGCCTGATTGCCAGGAACAAAAGACGGACTCAAGGCCAAAAACCTTGATTAGGAGCCAAATCGACGACCTCGGCCGGGGCCGTACTATGAAGCTCAAAAATTGATTGATATGACCTACGCAATATCTTATTTTTACTTGATTTAGAAGTAGTAAAAGAGTATCATAGTATTTTGTAACGAGTACGTGTTTAGGGTATTAGGAGAGAATATGAGTGGCCAAGCTTTAAAAAATCCTCCGATTGTAGAAGCGTTTGTTGAAATTAGATGGGAGCTTAAAGAAACGACACCCCTTGGGAAGTATGACCCCCATTATCAATTTCTATTAGGTGTATTTCATAACAAAATTAAATCAGAGTACCCTCATCATGAAGAGTTACCAGCATCTAAAATACCTGATGATATGTCCGGTCATGTGGTCAAACATCGTTTTAGAACGAGTGAAGATGATTGGCCCTTAGTCCAAATCGGACCCGGAATAATGACTGTAAACGAAACGAAGAAATATGATACATTTGATTCCTTCAAACCTAAAGCAATTAGTGCAATGAATATTCTGTTTGATTCCTATCCTAAAAGGGAAGAATTGAACATAACCACTTTAAGGCTCCGGTACATTAATGCTCATGAATTCGACTTTTCTGCACAAAAAGTACAAGAGTTTATTTCCAACGAGATGCACATAAAAACAGAAATACCAAATTTCTTTCTGGTAAAAAATAAAATAGAAGAACTTCCCATAAGTTATTCGCTGAAAACTTCATTGAGGTGTAATGAACCTCCAGGTATTGTATCATTTTATGTTGATACCGGACATAAACTTAAAAAACGAGCAATACTATGGAATCACATATTTGAATCTACAAAAGAAGATATACCTAATATGCCAGATAATTTTGAAGAATGGCTTCAAGCAGCCCATGATGTGATTCACATTTGGTTTGGTGGTGTAATTGATGGGAATT
>Ga0307380_10009950_pt1 | contig 12032 bp, 9 predicted proteins | sample UN3MG_FD_202239 | JGI IMG/M metagenome (GOLD analysis project Ga0307380, IMG submission 202239) | Soil microbial communities from Risofladan, Vaasa, Finland - UN-3 | ecosystem: Environmental > Terrestrial > Soil > Coastal area > Acid sulfate soil | place: Finland: Risofladan, Vaasa | collected... | reverse complement strand
GCGATGGCTCGCGATCGCCGCGGCGCAGGCTGGGTGGCGCTCGGTTTCGTCGCGGTCGCCGCCGCGCTGGCGGCGACCGTTGCGCTGCCGATCCTGATCACCGGCCACGAAGCCAGCTACCTATCCGGTTTCGCGGTTCCCGGTCTAGGGGCGGAGCTGACCTTCACCGTTGACGCCCTGAGCGCGCTCTTCCTGATCCTGATCGTGGTCGGGGCGCTGATCGCCACCCTCTACTCCATAGACTACATGGAGTCGTACCCGGAGCAGAACCTCGCCCGCTACTACGGCCCGCTGCTGCTGTTCATCGCGGGGATGATCGGCGTGGTCTGCGTCGCCGACTGGTTCTTCTTCCTCATCTTCTGGGAGTTCATGACGCTCGCCAGCTACTTCCTGGTGGTGTTCGAGCGCGAGAACCCGGTTAACCTGCGCGCGGGCTTCAAGTACTTCCTGATGACTCACGCCGCGAGCGCGCTCATGTTCGCGGCGGCGATCATCACCTGGAAGGCGGGCCCCGTGCACCAATTCGGTTTCGCCTCCGCGCAGGTGTCGCTGGCGGGCATGGCGCAGGCGCGACCGTGGCTGCTGCACCTGGTGCTGGCGATGTGGTTGATCGGCTTCGGCACCAAGGCGGGCATGTACCCGTTCGGCGACTGGCTGCCCGACGCCTACCCGGCCGCGCCCTCCAGCGCTACCGCCGTGTTTTCCGGTGTGATGAGCAAGATGGGAGTTTACGGGATTGCCCGCGTCTTCCTGTGGCACGCCTTCCCGGCCCTGAGCGCCGACGCGGTCGTCGCCTGGGGGCTGGTGATCGCCGCCTTCGGCGTTGCCTCCGCGGTCATCGGCAGCATCGCCGCCGTCCAGCAGAATGATTGCAAGCGCCTGCTTGCATTCTCCAGCATCGGTCAGATGGGCTACATCCTGATGGGTTTGGGCGTTGGGCTTGCGTTTCTGCGCCTGCCCGCACCGGGGCCGCTGTTCGGGGCGCTCGCGCTGCTCGCGGCATTCTACCATCTGGTCAACGACGCCGCTTTCAAGTCCCTGCTCTTCCTCAACGCCGGCAGCATCGTCTATGTCACCGGCACCCGCGACCTTAACCGCGTCGGCGGTTTGGCTGCGGTCATGCCCGTCGCCGCCGTGACCGCGGGCGTCGGCGCGCTGGCGCTGGCGGGCCTGCCGCCGCTCAACGGCTTCGTCAGCAAGTGGATGCTCTACCACGCATCCATCGTCGGCGGCCTGCACTATCCGGTGTTCCTGGCGGTGGGTCTGATCGCCCTCATGGTGAGCGTGGTGAGCCTGGCGTACGCGATGAAATTCGTCGGCATCGCCTTCATGGGCAAGCCGGCCGCAATCGCCGGCGGCCGCGGCCGCGGCCTGCCGTGGACGATGACGACCGCGCAGGTGCTGCTGGCGGCGGTCTGCGTCGCCCTGGGGCTGGCGCCGGTGTGGGTCGCCCGCGCGATCTACGGCATGCTGCAGGCGCCGGGTCTGGAGCTGGCGGCGCCGGCGCAGATCCTGGCGGGTTCGAACTGGACGCTGCAGCTGGTCGCCGGCCGCACGGTGGCAGCGGCGGCGTGGAACCCATTGCTGCTGCTGGGCCTGCTGGCGGGCCTGATGGTGGTCAGCTATGGCATCATGCGACTGGGTGGGGCGCCGGTGCGCGTGGTGGGCACCTGGTACTGCGGCGAGGAGCACGCGGACGAGCTGGTGCGTTTCCGCGCGCAGGGGGTGTTCGCACCCTTCAACCGTGCGTTCGCGGGCATTTACCCGCGGGTGCGGCTGCCGCGGGTTGCGCTGCCGGGCTGGGTCCCGCGCGTCTTCGACCTCGATTCGTGGCTGTACGCGCCACTGGTGCGCGGGGGCGGGCGGCTGGCGGAACGCTTGAGCCGCACCCACGTCGGCATTCCCCAGATATACATGCTGTGGCAGGTGATTGGCGTGATCGTGGTGCTGGCGCTGCTGTTCCTGGTGGTGAGGGGTTAGGCGTTCGCAGGCTGGAAGCCTGCGCCACAAAGGGCTTACAGCCCTCGGGCGGCTTCGCCCCGGGGCAGGAGGATATGAGAACGATGTATTTCTCAAATAACGGGCTGCTGGCCGGCATCAAGCAGCGCGCCGGCCGCGGGTTCATAGAGTCGCGCGAGCCGGTGGACCGCACCCTGTACGTGCGGCTCGACAAGGAAGCGATCGTGCCCATGGCGGACTATCTATTCAACCAGGTGGGCGCGCGCTTCCTGATTACGGCGGGCACCGACCGCCGCCAGGCCCACCGCGGTTACGAGATCAACCACATCTTCGCCATGGACGAAGACCACGGCTACGTGTGCCTAGTGGCTGAGGTTGATCCCAACGACGCGAAGATTCAATCCATCACGCCGGTGGTGCCGGGGGCGGGGTGGTCGGAGCGGGAGTTCCAGGATCTGATTGGGGTCGAGGCGGAGGGCCACCCCGACCCACGGCGGCTGGTATTGGCCGACGACTGGCCGGCGGGGGTGCACCCCCTGCGCAGGGACGTGGCGTACGACCTCAAACCGCCCGCCGACGAGGGGGCGCGGGTGCAATTGAAGGAGCCGCCGCCGGGGGCGACCGTGCTGCCCATCGGGCCGTTCTTCCCGGTGCTGGAGGAGCCCGCGCAGCTCCGCCTGTTCGTGGACGGGGAGCGGGTCGTCGGCTGCGACTACCGCGGGTTCTACAACCACCGCGGCATCGAGAAGCTGGGCGACACGGTCCTCAACTACAACGAGATCCCCTTCATCGCCGAGCGCATCTGCGGCATCTGCGGCTTCATCCATTCCAGTTGCTACTGCCAGGCGGTCGAAGTGGCGGCCGGCATCGAGCCGCCGCCCCGCGCGCGCTACATCCGCAGCCTAATGCTCGAGATCGAGCGCGTCCATTCCCACCTGCTGTGGCTGGGCATCGCCACCCACATCATCGGCTTCGACACCCTGCTCATGCAGAGCTGGCGCATCCGCGAGCCCATCATGTGGCTGTGCGAGCAGATCGCCGGCAACCGCAAGACCTACGGCATGAACATCATCGGCGGCGTGCGCCGCGACATTCCCAAGGAGCTTCACCCCAAGGTCCTCGACGTGCTCGACAAGATCGAGAAGGAAACGCTGGCGGTCGCCGACGCCCTGCCCGGCGACTCGACCCTCATGCTGCGGCTGAAGGACGTCGGCCCCCTGACCTATGAACACGCGCGGGCGATGTGTGCCGTCGGGCCGACGGTGCGCGGCTCGGGGCACCCGCGCGACGCGCGCGTGGATCATCCCTACGCCGCCTATCCCGAGCTCGAGCCCAAGGTCTGCTACCACGACGAGGGCGACGTGTTGGCGCGCACCCTGGTGCGGGTGGAGGAGACCTTCGAGTCCATCCGTCAGATTCGCAAGGGGCTGGCGGAGATGCCGGAGGGGCCGCTGGTGACGCCGATTGAGGACGAGATTCCCGCCGGCCTCGAGGGCATCAGCATGGTCGAGGCGCCGCGCGGCGAGGCCATCCACTACGTGCTGACCGGCGACAACAACCGCCCCGAGCGCTGGCGCGTGCGCGCGCCGACCTACCCCAACCTGCAGTGCATCCCGGCGATGGTGCAGGATCAGGAGATCGCCGACGTCCCCATCACCCTGGGGAGCATTGACCCCTGCTTCTCCTGCACCGAGCGGGTGGAGGTGGTGGACGTCGAGCGCGCGCAGACGCGGGTGTACAGCAACGACGAGCTGCTGGCGCTGTCGCGCGGGAAGAGCGAGCGGAGGAGCTAGATGGGTTACCCGCTGATAGTGGGCATCGTCCAGGTGCTGGTGGTGCTGCTGCTGTCACCCTTGCTGGAGGGGGTAATCCGCAAGCTCAAAGCGCGCATTCATTCGCGCCAGGGGCCGCCCATCATCCAGCCCTACCTGGACCTGCTGAAGCTTTTGGGCAAGGAGGACCTGCGTTCCACGGGGAGCCTGATGTTCCGCGCGGCCCCAGTGCTGGTGATGGCGGCGGTGCTGCTGGTCGCCCTGCTCATTCCCATGGGCGCCGGCGTTCCCTTGGGGGGATCGAGCGACCTCATCGTTCTGCTCTACATCCTGACGCTGGCGGGGGTGGGCGTCATGCTGGTCGCTTTCGCCTCGGGCAGCCCTTACGCCGCGGTCGGCGGCAGCCGGGAGATGATGATGATGCTCACCACCGAGCCGGTGATGGCGGTCGCGTTGGTGGTGGCGGCGCTCAAGGCGGGCACCCTGCGCTTCGACGGCATGGTCGCTTGGCAGCTCGCGCATCACCCCTACGTCTCCACCGTCATCGCCGGCGCCGCCTTCTTCCTGGCGCTGCAGGCGCAGGCCGGCAAGCTGCCCTTCGACATCGCCGAGGCTGATCAGGAGATCATGGGCGGGCCGTTCATCGAGCTCAGCGGGCCGCGGTTAGCGCTGATGAAGTGGTGCTTCCACATGCGGCTGCTGCTGTTCTCGGTGCTGCTGGTGCAGGTGTTCGTGCCGTGGCCGGACCTGGGGGCGGCGGCGCTCAACGTCGTCGCGACCCTGGCCAAAGCGTTCGTAGTGGTGGTGCTGGTGGGGCTGATAGATGTCGTCAATCCCCGGCTGCGCATTGACCAATCCATGACCTACTTCGCCCGCGTCATCATCTTCGCGCTGGCGGCGATTCCGTTTACGATGATCGGGAAGTGAGGAGGCGCCGATGTTCACGAGCAAGCTCAAGGAAGCGCTCATCTGCCTGCGCGCGGGGAAGGTCACGCTGCCCTATCCGCTGGTGCCGATGGAGAGCCCGGAGGGCTTTCGCGGGCGGGTGGTGATAGACGTCAACCGGTGCATCGGCTGCGGCGGCTGCGCCGAGGTCTGTCCGACGCGTCTCATCCGCGTCTCCGATCCGTCGCCGGAGAAGCGCGTGCTGGAGCTCGAGCTGGAGCGCTGCGTCCACTGCGGACGCTGCGAGGAGGTGTGCCCGGAGCAGGCGATCACCCTCACGCGCGAGTTCGAGACCGCCACCAACGACAGCCACCAGTTGCGCATTCGCGCCGAGATCTTCATGGGTCCCTGCCAGCGCTGCGGGCGCTGCTATATCCCGCCCACCGCGCTCGACGAGATGCAGGTCACCGGCTTCCGCCAGCCGCAGCCGGAACCGGAGCGGCAGGCGGAAGCCAGGTAGAGCCGATGTCGGTCGCGAGAGGAATCAGCTCACATGTACAACGATAGCTTGATCGGCACCCTGAGCCTCATCATGATCATCACCTCGGTGAGCGCGGTGGAGGCGCGCAACCTGCGGGTAGCCGCCATCGCCTACCTGGTGCAAGCGCTGCTCATCTGTGCGCTCATCCTCACCTTCGCCGCCGGCAACCCCACGCTCTACTGGTGGGCGGGGGTGGCGTTGATCACCAAGGCGATCATCACGCCGTGGCTGCTGCTGTCCTACGTGCGACGCACCACCGATCGCGAGGTGCGCGCCATCATCGGCTTCGGCCCGTCGGTCATCCTCGCCAGCATCATCCTCGTCAGCTTCTACAAGCTCACCCACGCCCACGCCGATTTCCTGGCGCCCACCACCGTCGCCACCCACGAGGTCTTTCGCACCAATCTCGCGGTCGCGCTGACGGTGTTCGTCATCGGCCTCTACGCCATCTTGTCCCGCCGCGACGCCATTAAGACCGTGGTCGGCTTGTGCCTGCTGGAGAATGCGGTGCACCTGAGCCTGATCAGCCTGGCGCCCGGCATCCGCGAGACCGCCCTGGTGGGGATCGCCACCGAGGTCGTCATCACCGTCTATCTGCTGCTCTACATCATCTCCGGGATCTACCAGAAGTTCGGGTCCACCGACACTTACAAGCTGTCGGAGCTGCACTGGTGAGAACCACCAAGGCACAAAGGCACCAAGGAAGCGTGGGGGCGCAATTCATTGCGCCCCGTCCAAGTGGGCGTGATGAATCACGCCCCTACAACCGGCAAACGAGGAAGCGTACATGCCTAATCAGGTAGTGTCAATACTACCCGCGCTGCTGCTGATGGTGCCGGCGGCGGCCGGCCTCATCTGCTACCTGCTGGGGCGAGTGAGCATCGCCGGGCGCAACACGGTGGTGGTACTGGGCGCTGCCGCCACCACCGGCATCGCCTTCCTCATGCTGCAACAGGTGCTGGCCCGCAAAACGGTGCTTACCACCTGGGGCGAGGAGCTGCGGGTGGACGGCCTGAGCATGACGCTGGTGCTGGTGATCAGCGTGGTGGGGCTGCTGGCGTGCATCTACTCCATTCGCTACATGCGCCACCAGACCGCCATCCACTGGCGCGACATCACCGAGCAGCGGCTCAACACCTTCTACGGCCTGCTGTTGGCCTTCATCGCCACCATGCTGTGGGGGGTGGTGACCAATAACATCATCATGCTCTACGTCGCGGTGGAGGCGACCACCATCGCCTCCGGCCTGCTGGTTGCCTTCTACTGGGACCGGCGCGGGCTGGAGGCGGGCTACAAGTACCTGATGTTATTGACGGTGGGCATCACCTTCGCCCTCTTCGGGTCGGTGCTGATGTACGCGGCCGCGGCCTCCCAGCCCGGGCTCTCGGGCGCCGGCGCGCTGCTCATCACCCGCATCCGCGAGGTGGCGCCGGACTTTCCCCGCAGCATGGTCATCGTCATCGCGGCGCTGCTCATCGTCGGCTTCGGCACCAAGGCGGGCATCGCCCCCTTCCATCCCTGGCTGCCCGACGCCCACGCCGAGGCCCCCAGCCCGGTCAGCGCCCTGCTCTCCGGCGTCATGCTCAAGATGGCGATCTACGCCCTCGCCCGCACCGTCACGATCTTCTATCCCACCTGGCCGACCATCACTGTCTTCCTCGTCGGGCTCGGCGCCTTCACCATGGTGCTCGGCATCGTCATGGCCATCGTCCAGACCGACATCAAGCGCCTGCTCGCCTACAGCTCGGTGAGCCAAATGGGCTATATCCTGATGGCCTTCGGCATCGGCACCTATCTCGGCTTCTACGGCGGCATCTTTCACCTCGTCAATCACGCCATCTACAAGGCGCTGCTGTTCCTGAGCGCGGGCGCCATCATGTACGCCACCGGCATCCGCAGCATCCACGACCTGGGCGGCCTGGGGCGCAAGATGCCCATCACCTCGGCCTGTTTCTTCGTCGGCGCGCTGGCTCTCAGCGGCATGCCGCCGTTCAACGGCTTCATGAGCAAGATCACCATCTACCTCGCCGCGGCGGACGCCCACATGTGGTGGGCGGCGGGCATTGCCATCGGCACCGGGGTGCTGACGCTGGTGGTGCTGGTACACGCGGCCTACGCGATTTTCTGGGGCCGGCCGCAGACCGATCGCCTGCACCTCGACCAGGTGCGGGAGGTGCCGGCGTCGGTGTGGGCGCCGATGGTGGCGCTGGCGCTGTTGTGCCTGGTGCTCGGCGTCTATCCGCAGCTCTTGTACCCGCTGCTCGATCGCGCCGCCCGTGTCTTGTTGCCGGCGGGGCAGACGCTGATCGCCCTGGGGAAATGAGGCAGGGGCGCACGGCCCTGCGCCCCTGCGAAGCACTGTCGGGGCGACCGTAGGGCAGGAGCTTGCCTCCCGCCCCGAGAGAGGTTAACACAAGTGAGCATTCTCAAATCGCTGTCGGCGAAGGTGCTGCCCAAGTCGCTGTGGGTGTATCACACCAACACCGGCGCCTGCAACGGCTGTGACATCGAGATCATCAACGTCCTCACCCCCTACTACGACGCCGAGCGCTTCGGCATCAAGCTCGTGGGCTCGCCGCGCCATGCCGACGTCTTGCTCGTCTCGGGGCCGGTAACGCGCCAGGTGCTGCCCGCGCTGCGGCGCCTCTACGAGGCGGTGCCGAATCCGAAGCTCGTTTTCGCCTTCGGCTCCTGCTCGGTCGGCGGCGGCATCTGGTATGACAGCTACAACATCATCGGCGGTGTGGATAAGGTGCTGCCGGTGGATTTCTACGTGCCGGGGTGTCCGCCGCGGCCGGAGGCCATCCTCTACGGAGTCGCGGTCGCCCTCGGCCTCGCCCCGCCCAAGGTGGAATTTCAGGACCTGGCCCAGGACGTGCCCCCCGAGCTCGAGGAGGCATTCCGCAACGCCCGCGAGCGCCTGGAGGCCTGTGCGGGGGGCCCCGCGCGCCCAAAGGGATGACGCCTCTCGGCGTCCGGGGGTCGAGAAGCGAAGATGGCGCAGGGGCACAGCATGCTGTGCCCCTGCGCCATCTTCCGGCGTACTGCCCACCCATGGCGGCCCTTCGCCTTGTCTTCCTTGTCGTTTAGCTCCATAATGGAATGCGGAGGGACAATCTGGCAGCGCCCGCATCAGCGCGCAAGGCAGCCGCTTACTTGAGAGCCAGAACCAAGGCCACGGTTAAAGGCATCGTGCAGGGGGTGGGTTTCCGCCCCTTCGTGTACCAGCTCGCGCGCTCGCTCGATCTCGGCGGGTGGGTGCGCAACAGCTCCGAGGGAGTAATCATCGAGGTCGAAGGGGAGAACGGGCGAGTGGAGGAGTTCGTGCGCTCGCTGCGCGCGCAGGCCCCGCCGGCGGCCGACATCTCCGCCATCACCGTGCACCCGCTCGCGCCGACCGGGGAACGCGAATTCACCATCCTCGCCAGCGCCGGCGAGCAGCCCCCCGAGCCGGTCATTCCCGCCGACATCGCCACCTGCGCGGACTGTGGGCGCGAGGTGCGCGAGGCCGGCGACCGGCGCTTCCACTATCCCTTCACCAACTGCACCAACTGCGGCCCGCGGTTCACCATCATCCGCGGCATCCCCTACGATCGCCCCCACACCACCATGGCGGCGTTCCGCATGTGCCCGGCCTGCCAGGCGGAGTACGACGACCCTGCCGATCGCCGCTTCCACGCCCAGCCCAACGCCTGCCCGCGCTGCGGCCCGCGCGTCGCCCTCGACGACCGGCCGGCCGCGGGCGGCGACCCCGCCGCGCCGGTGCTGCGCGCGGGGGAACTGCTCGCCGCCGGGCGCATTGTCGCGGTCAAGGGGCTGGGCGGATTCCATCTGGCATGTGACGCGCGCAATGCGGACGCCGTGCGCGCCTTGCGCCGGCGCAAAGGGCGCAGCGACAAGCCGTTCGCCCTGATGGTACGCGACCTGGCGGAGGCCGGCCGGCTGTGCTCGATCAGCGACCAGGAGCGGGCACTGCTGCAATCCCCGCAGCGCCCGATCGTCCTCTTGTGGGAGCGCCCGCAGAATGGCATCGCGCGCGAGGTCGCACCCCACAACCGCTACCTGGGGGTCATGCTGCCCTATACCCCGCTGCACGCGCTGCTCTTCGAGACCGCCCCGCCGGCCCTGGTCATGACTAGCGGCAACCTCGCGGAGGAGCCCATCTGCCACCGCAACGACGAAGCCCGCGCCAAGCTCGGGGGCATCGCCGACAGCTTTCTGACCCACGACCGCGACATCCACCTGCCGTGTGACGACTCGGTGGCGCGAGTGGTGGCCGGCCGGCCGATGCTCGTGCGCCGCTCCCGCGGGTATGTGCCGCGGGCCCTCGCTTTGCCGCAGGTGGCACCGCCGGTGTTGGCGGTCGGCGGGGAGGAACGCAACACCTTCTGCATGATCGTCGGCGACCGTGCCGTCGTCAGCCAGCATATCGGCGACCTCGACAACGTCGAGACGCTGGATTACTTCGAGCGGGGGATCGAGCATCTGGGCGCGCTCTTTCGCTGGCGCCCGGAGATCATCGCCCACGACCTGCACCCGGAGTATCTGTCCACCAAGTACGCGCGCCGCCGCCGCGACTGCCGCCTCGTCGGCGTGCAGCACCACCACGCCCATGCGGTATCGGTCATGGCCGATGCCGCAGTGCAGGGCCCGGTGCTCGCGGCCTGTCTCGACGGCGCCGGCTATGGCCCCGACGGGGCGGTCTGGGGCGGCGAGTTCTTGCTGGCGCGGCTGACCGGTTTCGACCGTTGGGCTCATCTTGCCTACGTGCCCATGCCCGGCGGCGCGGCGGCGGTGAGACGGCCCGCGCGCATGGCGCTGGCATACCTCATGCGAGCTTACCCCGATGACGCGGAGCTGGTCGCCCGGTCGCTGATGCCGGACCTCGAGCCGCGCGAAGTGACGGCGGTGATGGCGCAAGCTGCGCGCGGATTCAACTCGCCGCCCACCTCGAGCATGGGGCGGTTGTTCGACGCCGTCTCGGCCCTGCTTGGCATTTGCGCCGAAGCGACCTACACCGGGCAACCGGCGGTCGAACTCGAAATGGCAGCGTGGCAGAGTGTAGGGGCAAGGCATGCCTTGCCCCTACGGCTGGACACCTCTGTCCGCCCCTGGCAGATTGACCCGGCGCCGATCATCCGCGGCGTGGTGGACGATCTGCGCGCCGGTGTGGAGCGGGCCGAGATCGCGGCGCGGTTCCATTACACCATCGCCGCATTGATCGGCGACGTGTGCGAGCGCATGGCCCGTGACACCGGGTTGACGCAAGTGGCCCTGGGCGGCGGCGTGTTCCAAAACGCCTACTTGCTGGAGCTGCTGGCGAAGGATCTGCCGCGGCGCGGCCTGGAGCCGCTGCTGCACCGCCAGGTGCCGCCTAACGACGGCGGCCTCGCCTTGGGGCAGGCGGTGATTGCCGCCGCGATATCAGTCGCGGCTGGGGGATTGGCTCCATAATCTCCGGATTATGGTGCCTGTCCCCATTTCTGCAGAAAGGTGAGACGCGGACTATGTGCCTGGCCATCCCGATGAAGGTGGTCTCGATGGAGGGCGGCCGCGCCATTGCGGAACAGGAGGGGGCGCGACGGGCGGTCAACGTCGGGCTGCTCGACGAGGTCAAGACGGGCGATTACGTCCTCGTTCACGCCGGCTACGCCATCGCGCGCGTGGACGAAGAAGAGGCGCTGCGCACCCTGGAACTGGTGCGGAATCTGGCGGAACCCGCCGCTCCCCCGGGGGCCGATGATGAGGCACGTTGACGAGTTCCGCGACCCGCGGGCGGTGACCGCGCTGGCCGCGGCCATCAACCGCATCCCGGCGCCGCGGGCGCGGCTGATGGAGGTCTGCGGCACCCACACCATGGCGATCGCCCGCTACGGCCTGCGCGAGCTGGTGGCGGCGCGCGCCGAACTGGTGGCGGGGCCGGGGTGCCCGGTGTGTGTGACCGCGCAGGGGGACCTGGACTGGTTCTTGGAGGCGGCACGGCTGCCGGGGGTGGTGGCCGCCACCTTCGGCGATATGATGCGCGTGCCGGGGAGCCGTTCGACCCTGGAGCGGGAGCGCGCGCAGGGCGCGGACGTGCGCGTCGTCTATTCGCCCGCCGACGCGGTGGAACTGGCGCGGCGCAACCCCGAGCGGCAGGTCATCTTCTTTGGCGTCGGCTTCGAGACCACCGCCCCGGCGGTCGCCATGTCGGTGCTGGAGGCGCGCGCCAAGGAGCTGACGAACTACCGCGTGTACTGCGCGCACAAGCTGATTCCACCCGCGCTGCGGGCGCTGGTGGAGGCGCCCGATGCTGCGGCTGCGCCGGGGGCAGGTGCGGCGGTGAATGGCTTCATCTGCCCCGGTCACGTCAGCGTCATCATCGGCAGCCGCCCCTACGAGTTCGTGGCGCGCGAGCATGGGGTGCCGTGCGTGATCGCGGGGTTCGAGCCGGTGGACGTGCTGGCGGCGGTGCGCATGTTGCTGGTGCAGATCGCGGAGGGGCGCGCCGCGGTCGAGATCGAATACGGGCGCGTAGTGGCGCCCGCGGGCAACCCGCGAGCGCGGGCGGTGGTGGAGGAGGTGTTCGCGGTGGCGGATGCGCGGTGGCGGGGGCTGGGGGAGGTGCCGCGGAGCGGGCTGGCGTTCAGCGCCGCGTACGCCGAGTTCGATGCGCGCCAGCGGTTCCAGGTCACCCCCGCGCCGGCGGTCGAGCCCGCCGGGTGCCGCTGCGGGGAGGTGCTGCGGGGCGTGATCCTGCCCGCGGAGTGCGCACTGTTCGGGGGGCAGTGCACGCCGCGCAGTCCCGTCGGCGCGTGCATGGTGTCGAGCGAGGGCGCGTGCGCCGCACACTACCGCTACCGCCGCAGCGGGAGTCCGACATGAATGACGACGTC
>Ga0307380_10009949_pt1 | contig 12032 bp, 9 predicted proteins | sample UN3MG_FD_202239 | JGI IMG/M metagenome (GOLD analysis project Ga0307380, IMG submission 202239) | Soil microbial communities from Risofladan, Vaasa, Finland - UN-3 | ecosystem: Environmental > Terrestrial > Soil > Coastal area > Acid sulfate soil | place: Finland: Risofladan, Vaasa | collected... | reverse complement strand
CGAGAGTGCTGCTGTTGCTGCGGTCGCCCTTCGGGCTCCCTCCGCAACAGCAGCGGGAACGTTACCCATGGCGGCGGTTCCACCTTATTCCATGCTGGAAACTGTCCAGCGCATGGGGACAAGCTGACTTGAACCCATTTGCGGAATGCATCGTAGAGTTCATTTTCGGCGGCAGCCTGTATAGATGCAACAGCCGTTTGGACAATTGAAGGATGACTTGTCCTGCCGAAAGGCCCGCCCCAAGCTTTCTTGATGTCGACTAAACCAGCCCCTCTAAGCTCAAACTTGGCGCTGGTGACACGCTGAATATCCCAGCCCGTCCTCTTGACTGCAGTCTGATTAGTAATTCTGCCACTCGAAGGAAGAACCTTGAGCAGTTGTTCCGCATCCGCTGAAAGCGCCATAACACCCTCCTGTCTTAAGCCCTAACAATGTTTAGGCCGATCCGCTTAACACCCCAAGCCCGGTTTGGAGTTCCGTATAACACACCATTGATACAGCCGCCCGGAACTAAAGCCCTATGGGTCGCACGGAAATATACCCGACAGTTCGGCTATTGTCAATACATAACGTCAACGGCTCCAGGTGACTGGGTGACTATGGCGGCTTAAAATTGGGTTTTACATTGCCGATGGGAGGGGTATGCTAGCCCCCCCCGAAACAGGAGGTCTTACATGAGATTGGGCGGCCCCCCCTTTGCGAAGTTCACCGATCCGGAAAGCTGGATTGCCTCGATTGCGGCCAAGGGCTACCGCGCCACCTACTGCCCTGCCGGTCCCGAGACTGACGACGCGACCATCCAGGCATATGCCAAGGCCGCCCGCCGGGCAGACATCGTCATCGCCGAAGTGGGCGCCTGGAGCAACCCTCTATCCGCCGATGCGGACGCCGCCAAGGCGGCCTTGGAGAAGTGCAAGGCCATGCTGGCCCTTGCGGAAAGGATTGGCGCCCTCTGCTGCGTCAACATTACCGGTTCGCGCGGCGCCCCGTGGGACGGGCCCCACCCGCTCAATCTGACGAAAGAAACCTTTGAGATGATCCTTCAGGTATCGCGGGACATCATCGACGCGGTCAAACCTGTTCACGCGTTCTACACGCTCGAGACCATGCCCTGGATGTACCCGGATTCCGCCGACAGTTATCTGGAGTTGCTCAAGGCGATTGACCGTCGGGCCATGGGCGTCCACTTCGATCCCGTGAACCTGATTTGCAGCCCGCAGCGGTATTTCGCCAACGCGGAGTTGATCCGGGATTTCTGCCACAAGCTCGGTCCGCATATCCGTTCATGCCACGCAAAGGATATCCTGCTGTCTGCACGGCTGACCACGCATCTGGACGAAGTTTGCCCCGGCAAAGGCAACCTGTGCTACCGCACGATGCTTAAGGAACTGGACAAACTCGACCCCGACACGCCCCTGCTGATGGAGCACTTGAGCAGCGAAGAGGAATACGATCAGGCCGCCACGCACATCCGATCTGTGGCCGATGAATTGGGGTTGACCCTGTGAGTTGTAGGTCGGGTCAACAGACCCGACGGTTGAGCCTGCGACTAAGGATGTCGGGTCTGTTGACCCGACCTACGTGCTGGGCATCCGGTTTATGGCACCCAGGGCTACCGCAGCGGCGCGTGGCCGAAACGGCGGCGGATACGGTTCGCTTCTTCCCACAAATCATCGTCGAGGTGCAGGAACTTGACGAGCGAGGCCGTCGAGGCGCCGAGGCATGCGGCCACGTCGCTCGTCTTCCCTTCCATCGCTTCGAGGAAGTCCAGGACCTGCGCGGCCGCCGGAAGATAGGCCTCCGACTTCTGGCTGATGCGCGGCCAGCCGGGATCGGCGAGCGCGCGGCCAAGCGCGCTCGGCACGGATGCGCCAGAATTTTCCGGCAGGGCCTCTTTTGATGTCACCCCGAGCGAAGCCGAGGGGTCTCGCCGTGGTCGTTGCCGTTTGGCAATTTGCACAGCGAGATTCCTCGACTCGCTTCGCTCGCTCGGAATGACAGCGTTTTCGCTTCGCTCGCTCGGAATGACAGCGTTTTCGCTTCGCTCGCTCGGAATGACAACCTTTTCCTGCGTGCCAGAAACTTCTGGCACACACCTTGGCACGGCCGGCCGTGGCACACTTACCGTCTGGCGGACGCGGAAAGCGATCGCGCGGCGGAGTCGCGCCAGGGCCCGGTGGCGGTTTTCGTGCTGGCTCCGGCGCTCCGTCGCGGTGACCACGACGCCCGTCGGCCGGTGCGTCAGGCGCACCGCCGAGTCGCGTTTATTCCGGTGCTGACCCCCCGGACCGCTCGAGCGGTAGGTCTCGACGGCGCACTCGGCCAGGAGTTTCTCGTCCGGCTGAGCCAGGAAGATATCGCGGCCCGGTTTCATGGCGCTCGGTCGAACCTCCGCCGCCGCTTCCGCGGCGGCCTCACAACCGACCGCGGCGGGTCTTCGCATCCGCCGCCGCTCCCGCGGCGGCCTCGCAACCGGCCGCATCGGCCACCGCCCTAGCGGTTCCCCTCGCCGAGGCCCTGCTTCGTCAGGTACTCGTAACTTTCCTTGACGGCGGTCATCATGTCGGTGGCGCAGTCGTCGAGTTCGACGACGAGCCACTTGAGGGTCTTCGGGTCGGCCGCCTTGACGATGGCGGGAATGTTCATCTTGCCCTTGCCGACCGCCGTGTGAGGCTGGTCGCGGACGAGCGGCCCGTCCTTGATGTGCAGGCTCGGCGTGCGTTTCTTGTGATCGGCGAGGAACTTGACGACGTCCACCGCGCCGAAGTTGCTGGCCCAGTAAACGTCCAACTGGGAGAAGATGCCGGGGGCCCTTTCGAGGAAGAGGTCGAGGCCGAGGCGGCCGTCCACGCGGTCGAACTCCCACCAGTGGTTATGGTAGCCGAGGCGGACCCCTTTCGGCAGCAGGACCGCCGCCGACTGGAACGCGTCGGCCGCGCGGCCGATGGCGTCGAGGGTCTTGAAATCGTCCCCTCCCTTGCCGGTGATCATCATGGAATAACCGAGCATCCGGGCGGTGTCGAGCATCTCGCCGACGTTCTCGCGCGTCGGGAGGCCCACGTGAGCCGACGAGGCCACGAGGCCCAGGTCGTCGAGGACCTTCCGGATCTCCGTCGGCGAATGGCCGTGGAGACCGGCGAACTCCACGCCCTGGTAACCGAAGCCGGCGATCTTCTTCAGCACGCCGATGAAGTCTTTCGCGGCTTCGTCGCGCACCGAGTACAACTGGACACTGACAGGCGCCATCTGGCTCTCCTTAGGCGGGCCCCACCCCGGGGCCGAAAAAATGGCGTTGTCCCCCAACGCCGAGGGCGTATTATAAGCATCCGGCGGCGCGACGGCAAGAAGGTGCCCGACTTGGCGCGATCGCCCTGGGAGTTCGCATGGACGCGCGGACGCTCGAACGGCTGGAGTTCCGAAAGGTCCTCGACCGGATCGCCGGCGGGTGCATGATCTCGCTCGGCGCGGGCGCGGTCCGCGCGCTGGAGCCGACGGCGGACCTGGAGCAGGTCCGCACGCGCTCCGGCCGCATCGCCGAGGGCGCGGCCATCCTGGACGCCGGCGGCGATTTCGGCCTCGAACGGTTCGACGACCCGCGGGGCGTCCTCGACCGCGCCGCCATCGAAGATTCGGCCCTCGCGCCGGCGGAACTTCAGACCGTGGCGGCCATCCTGCGCAATGCCCGCGACCTTCAGAACGTCCTCAGGCGGCAGCGCGAGGCGGCGCCCTCGCTCTGGAAACTCGCCTTCGACCTGGCGCCGCAGCCGGAACTCCTCGCGGCCATCGAGCGCGCGATTCAGCCCGACGGGTCCGTCGCCGACGACGCCAGCCCCGACCTCAAGGAGATCCGGCGCGAGCGCCGCCGCCTCCAGGACCGCATCCGCACGCGACTGGAAGCGATCATCCAGAACGCGAACCTCAAGCCGTACCTGACGGGCGACTACGTCACCGAGCGCGCCGGGCGGAACGTCATCCCCGTTCTCGCGACCGAGGTCGGCCGGGTTCCCGGCATCGTCCACGACCGATCCGACACGGGCCACACGCTGTTCGTCGAGCCGCAGTTCGCCGTCGCGATGGGCAACGACCTGAGGGCCCTGGAGTCGGACGAGGAGCGCGAAGTCCAGCGGATCCTCCGGGAACTGACGCGCGGCGTGCGCGACCAGTTGTGGAACCTGCGGACGAGCGTCGCGGTGCTCACGGAGTTCGACCTGCTGCGCGCCTGTGCGCGGTACGCCCACGCGCGGCGGATGACGGCGCCGGAGTTCGGCGACGACGGCGTCCTCAGGATCGTCGGCGGGCGGCACCCGATCCTCGAGGACGCGCTCGCCCAGACGGGCGGCGAGGTCGACGGTGGCGAGTCGCGCCGCGGCCAAGTCGTGCCACTCGACTTCGAAATCGGCGGACGCCTGAGAACGATCGCCATCACGGGCGCGAACGCCGGCGGCAAGACGGTGGCCCTGAAGACGCTGGGTCTCGTGTGCCTCATGGCCCAGACGGGCCTCCTGGTGCCCGTCGGCGAAGGTTCGACCTTCACGCCCCTCCGCGACGTGCTCGTGGACATCGGCGACGAACAGAGCATCGAGGCGAACCTTTCGACCTTCTCCGGCCACATCCGCCACATTAACGAAATCCTCTCGGTCGCGGGCGAGCGGACGCTCGTCCTCCTGGACGAGATCGGCGCGGGCACCGATCCGGCGGAAGGCGGGGCGCTCGCCTGCGCGATCCTCCAGGCCCTCCACCGGCGCGGGGCGATGACGGTCGTCACGACCCACCTCGGCCAGGTCAAAGGTTTCGTCCACGAGCAGGACGGCATGGAGAACGCCGCCGTCCAGTTCGACCCGGAGACGCTCGCGCCGACCTATCGCCTCGTGATCGGGCAGCCGGGGGCGAGCCACGCCCTTTCGATTGCGCGGCGGTTCGGATTGCCGGACGAGGTGCTGGCGACGGCCGAGGGGCTCGTGGACTCGAAGGCCATCGAGATGGAGGGCCTCCTCGCGCGGCTGACGGTGGCGCTCAAGAAGGCCGAGGCCGACGCCGAGACCGCTCGCCGCGAGCGCACCGAGGCCGAGGAGGCACGCAAGGAACTCGCCAAGCGGCTCGAGGAACTCAAGCGCGAGCGCAAGGAGTCCCTGCGCAAGGCGGTCGAGGAAGCCAAGGGCCTCGTCGAAAACACACGCCGCGAAATGGAGCGGGCGCTCGAGGAAGCACGCCGCACGGGCGCTGATGCCGACGCCGCGAAGCACCTCAGGCGAAAGGTCGAGGAGAAGCGCGCGTCGTTCAAAAAGAAAGCCGGGGAACTGGCCCCCACGCCGCGCGCCGCCATCCCCCTCTCGCAACTCGAGGTCGGCCGGCGCGTCTGGGTCGAGACGATGAAACGTCACGGCACCGTCGCGCGCGTGGACGCGCGTCGCGGCAAAGTAACCGTGGACGCCGAGGGCCTCAGCATCGAGGTCGCCGCCGGGGCGGTCATGGAACCGGACGCCCAGGCGCCAGCACCGGCGCCGGCGCCCGGCCGGACGATTGTTCATCGCCCCGCATCGGTCGCGTCGGAGATCAGCCTCCGGGGCCTGCGCGTTGACGAAGCCCTGCGGCGGCTGGAGACGTACCTGAACGAGGCGTGCCTGGGGGGACTCGGGAGCGTCAGGATTATCCACGGCTTCGGGACGGGCGCGGTGCGCGACGCCGTCCACGCGATGCTTAAAAAACATCCGCTCATCGAGTCATTTCACTACGCCGAGCGCCACGAAGGCGCCCGCGGAGCGACCATCGCCGTCCTCAAGTGAGTGCGGAATGTAGGGTGCGTGCAAAGCACGCACCCTACTACAGCTCACAGCCAAGAGAAAGTCGCTTCAGCAGGGCGTCACCGTCCTTGGGGTCGCGGTTGAAGAACGTGCGGAAAAGGCGCTCCTCCGAAATGACCTTGATGAGAACCCTGCGGGTTATGTAAAGCAGAAGCATATACCAAGTTTCCACCTCGTCGGTCTTGCAGGCGCCACCATGGACAATCCTTGAGCGTATGTCATAGATGATCTTCACCAGACCGAAGTGGCTCATTCTCTCTCTCGCGTTATTTGGATAAAGAAGCCAGGCGATCCGCGAGGCCAACTGAGATGTCACCCCCTCGTTTCCAAGAGAAAGAAGCGACTCCAGGGAAATGGCCAAGGACACATAGCGGTGCGGCATCTCGAGGCGAAAGGCATCCTGGAAGAACTGGAAAGCGCGCGTCAGTCTCGCGCCGCGCCCATAGTCTCTGGCCTCCAACTTATCGACCGCGTGGCGCATGGCATCGCGAACGCCCTCTATAAACCAGGTGGCGCTCTGCCGCTTGTCGATTGTCACCACAGGCCTGGCTTCCTGCTGCGTCTCCGCCAAACGCGCTTCCGCCAATTCCTTTGCCTTACGTTCGACGTTTGCATTGCCTGCCCTGGTGTAGCCTCTCTGCCTCTTGGGATCAGTGTCGAGGCCCAGAAACACCTCAATCCGACATAGTTGCGAAAGCCTGCCCCATTCCTGCTGGACCTTGTCCAGGGCTTCCGCGACATCAACTGGGTCGGACATGTCCCATGGGCGATGTACGTCGGGGTTCCAGTCGTGGTGCATGCACTTGGCCCCCTCCAGACAAACACTTGCAGGCTTGCCTTCCAGACAGAACCAACATGAATGCCAGAAGCCTTCAGGGACATCCTCGCCAGGATTGGCGAAAAGCCTGACACACTCAAAGAGCCTACGCAGCAATCCATCTGCAACCATCTGGTGAAAAAGGGCTGGAATGAACTCGTTTTTAAGATTGGAGGATGGCGTGGGAACTGCTGACAAGGCAATGGTGTCGGCACTCGCCAGCACGCTCAGCACATGATCGTTGGACTCTTTCTCCTTTGCCGCGTTGAGGAGCAAACGCCGCATTTCCGGCAGCATCGGCGCCACTCGAAAACTTGGCTTGAGATTACATCCCGGCCACTTCTCAGGCACTATCCACTGCGGCACGGGTGTTACGAGGGTCCAATGCTTCGGCATCAACGTAGCCCTTTTTCAAGCAGTCTTTGCAAGAGCGGCACCAACGGCGGAAGATCGTTCTGAATGGTATCCCACAGAATCCGAACCTTGATGCCAAAGTATTCGTGGACCACCACGTTGCGGATGTCGCGCATGACTTTCCACGGAACCTCAGGACTTGCCTGCATCACTTCGGGCGGCACACGACTGGCGGCCTCGCCGATCACCGTAATGTTGCGGAGGACCGCATCAACGGTCTTACTGTCCGCCGCGAAACCGTCCGCCCCCATGCCCGCGGTATATTTTTGAATCTTGGCGATGGCTTGGAGGATGTCCTCGATTCGCATCGTCCAATCCCTACGCGGCATGAATGGCCTCCTTCAGGATCCGTTTTCGCATCGGTTCGCGCAGGGCTTCCGGAGTCGCCAGGTCAACCGGGCAACCGAGGATTTCTTCCAGAAACTGTTTCAGGCGTATGAAGAGGAAGAGACCGACGGGCCGGCCCTCCTCGAAGTCCACCAGAACGTCCACGTCGCTGGCCTCGACCGCCTCGTCACGGGCCACCGATCCGAAAACGGCAAGCGACTTGACCGAGAATTCCTTAAAACTGTCCCGGTTCGCCGCCAGGATTCTCAAGACGTCGTCCCGTTTCATGGCCCACCTCCCTCTGTATCTTTACCAAGGGAACCTCCCTCCATCAAGGGCTTTCCGATGGAAGATCGAGAATCACCTCCGCGAGCGGGCGCTTCGGGACGTGGTGGACGCTCGCGGCGTCGCGATAGTAGGTCACGTCGCCGCCGGGTTTGGCGTCCTCGAGGACGCACTTTTCGGCCGGCACGCCGAGCGCGACCACGAGGAGGATGGTGTAGCGTTCGGGAATGCTGAACGTCTTCCGGATGGCCTCGCGGTCAATCGCGCCGAGCATGCATCCGCCCAAGCCCTTCTCGGCAGCCGCAAGGAGCAGCGACTGGCAAGCGATGCCGTGGTCGCACCCGGGATCGCTCGCAATGGCCGTGTCGCCGAGGACGATGACGTAGGCCGCCGGCCGCTCGCCCTCGGCCGGTCCGCCCCAGCCCTTGAGGGCGCCCGCCCACCGCAAATGCGGAAAGAGGGCTCCACACCGACCGGGGTCGCCGACCAGGATGTACTTCAGGGGCTGGCGGTTGGCGGCGCTCGGCGTCCGGCGGGCGATATCCACGAGGTATCGCAGCCTCTCGGGCGCCACATGCCTGGAGGAATCGAAGCGTCGGTAAGAACGGTTCCGGACGATGAGTTGTTCGAAGTTCATAAGGCCCCCAAAAAAGTTCCAGGTTCCAAGTTTCAGGTTCCAAGTTAAAGGCGAAACATCGCGAATGCAAGCGAAGGCTTTCCGTCCGCGTAATACGTCAGTTACCGTAAGCTCTTCCGGGACTGGCCGAGTCTGCCGCCGCGCCCGCGGCGGCCTCGATAACCGTAACTGACGCCTTACCGGTCCGTTGACTTAAACTTTGAACTTGGAACTTTGAACTTTCGTTATTCCTTGACAGCCGTCGCGGCCGACAGTAGTAGAGCGTTACGCTCGCGCCGCGGCGGGCCGGGAATACTCTATGGCCAAGAATGTGGTGATCGTCGAAAGCCCCGCGAAGGCCAAGACGATCGAAAAATATCTCGGCAAAGAGTTTCATGTCGAAGCCTCGATGGGTCACGTGCGCGACCTGCCGAAGCGGCAACTCGGCGTGGACATCGAGCACGATTTCCGCCCCGAGTACGAGGTCCTGGCGGGCAAGGAGAAGTTCATCAAGTCCCTGCGCGCGGCCGTCAAGAAGGCCTCGGCCGTCTACCTGGCGACCGACCTCGACCGCGAGGGCGAAGCCATCGCCTGGCACCTCTGCGAGGCGCTGGGCCTGGACCCCGCTGCCACCCAGCGCGTCGTCTTCAACGAGATCACCCAGTCGGCCATCCGGAAAGCGTTCGCCAATCCCGGACATATTGATATGAACAAGGTCCAGGCCCAGGAAGCCCGGCGGATCCTGGACCGGCTGGTCGGGTACAAACTCTCGCCCCTCCTGTGGAAGAAGGTGGCCAAGGGCCTGTCGGCCGGGCGGGTCCAGAGCGTGGCCGTGCGCCTCGTGGTCGAACGCGAGCGCGACATCCGCGCGTTTCAGGCCGAGGAATACTGGACGATCGGCGCGATCCTCCACCGGCCGGACGACCCGGAGCGGCCGTTCAAGGCGAGCCTCGAGGCGGTGGACGGGCAGGCGTTCCGCCCCGGAACGTACGATGCGGCCCACGAGGTCGGCGAGCGCCTCCGCCGCGCCGCGTATCAGGTCCGCGAGGTCGGCACGAAGCGCGCCCTGGAGCAGCCGCCGCGGCCGTTCATCACGAGCGACCTTCAGCGGGCCGCCGCGACGGCGCTCGGCTTCAGCGCCAAGAAGACCATGACGATTGCGCAGCGCCTCTACCAGGGCGTGGAACTGGGTCCGGAAGGGTCGGTCGCGCTCATCACCTACATGCGGACCGATTCGTACCACATCGCGCCACAGGCCGTGGCGGCCGTGCGCGATCTCATCGCGAAAGAATATGGCGATACCTACCTTCCAGAAAAGGCGCGGTACTTCAAGTCGGCCGCGCGCGCCCAGGAAGCCCACGAGGCGATCCGGCCCACCGAGGTCACGCGGACGCCGGAGAGCGTGGCGCAGTTCCTGGGCCACGACGACGCGCGGCTGTACGAACTCATCTGGCGTCGGTTCGTCGCCGGACAGATGAACCCGGCTGCATGGGACGTCACGGACGCCGACCTCTCGGCGACCGATGGTCCGATGCAGGCGCTCCTGAAGGCACGAGGCCGGGTCCTGGTATTCGAGGGTTACAGGCGCGTGTGGCAGGCTCGCGGTGGCGAAGGCGACCAGGAACTGCCGCCGCTCGCCGCCGGCGATCCGCTCACGCTCCAGGAACTCCGGGAGGTTCAGCACTTCACGGAGCCGCCCGACCGGTTCAACGAGGCGTCGCTCGTCCGGGAACTGGAGAAGCGCGGCATCGGCCGGCCGAGCACCTACGCGGCCATCATCACGACCATCCAGGATCGCGACTACGTCCGGCAGCAGAAGAACCTGTTCCTCCGGTGCGAGAATTACCCCGAGTGCACGTACACCGTGCCGTGCGACCTGGCGGGCAAGCCCATGTGGCCGGAGGCGCACGCCGAGACGAGCACCCATTGTCCGCAGCCGCTCGTCAAGAAGGAAGGCAGCCGCTGCTTCTTCGCCACCGACCTGGGCGAGGTCGTCACCGACAAACTGGTCCAGCACTTCAAGACCGTGATGGATTACGCCTTTACGAGCCACATGGAAGATGAACTGGACGACGTGGAGGAGGCGAAGATCCCGTCGCTCCAGGTCATCCGCGAATTCTGGGAACCCTTCTCGGAGGCCTTGGCGCAAGCCGCGACAGACATGGAAAGCACTAAAAATCAGCCGGTCGAGGACGCCGGGCCGTGCCCGGACTGCCAGAAGCCCCTCGTCAAGCGGTTCTCCAAGCACGGGGCGTTCCTCGGATGCAGCGGGTACCCCGACTGCAAGTACACGCGGCCCCTCGAAGCCAACGGCGAGGCGCGCCCCGAGCCCAAGGCCACCGAGCACAAGTGCGACCTGTGCGGCGGCACGATGATCCTGCGGCAGAACCGGCGCGGCGAATCGTTCCTCGGCTGCGGCAACTACCCGAAGTGCAAGAGCACCCTCCCTGCGGACAAGGACGGCAACCCGATCCGGCCCCAACCGACCGGCGAGACGTGCGATAAGTGCGGCGCCCCGATGGTCATCAAGAGAGGCTCGCGCGGACCCTTCATGGCCTGCTCGGCCTATCCGAAATGCCGCAACGCCAAGTCGCTCGACAAAGGCGGAAAGGCCAAGGGCGGCCGCGGCGCGAAGTCGCGGGCGTCCTCGGCTGAAGCAAGTCCCCGGGGGCTTCCGCCCCCGGCTCGAAAGAAACCCGTCGCGACCGACCGCACGTGTCCGGACTGCGGGGCGAACCTCGTCATCCGCACCGGACGCCGAGGACCGTTCCTGGGTTGTTCGAAGTATCCGAAGTGCCGGCATACCGAGGACGTCCCGCCGGATCTGGCTCTCAACAACGGCCCGGAAAACGCGCCGGAAGGCGATTGACCGTGCGCTTTCAAAAAATGCTTGATATGCTTGCGGTCGGGCTTAAGGTTGCTTGGGCCGACAAATGCTCGACGGCCCGGTCCGGGCCGTCGGCTCAAAAGGAGTGAACCGCTTGAACGTCATCGTGATCATGCTTGATTCGCTCCGGCAGGACCACGTCAGCGCGTACGGTTGGCCCGAGTGCCCGCTTAAGACAACCCACCTAGACGCTTTTGCGGCCGAGGCGGTGGTTTTCGATAACTGCTACCCCGAAGGTCTGCCGACGATTCCCGTTCGGACGGACCTGATGACGGGCCTGTCGTCGCTGACGAACCGGACATGGCAGCCGCTGGTTCCCACCGACATGACCCTCACCCAGATCCTCCGCCGCACCGGCTACCTGACGGCCATGGTCGCGGACACGTACCACTACTTCGGCTGGGACATGAACTTTCATCGCCAGTGCGAGGTCTTCCATTGGATCCGCGGCGCGGAGTACGACGGCACCAAGGCCGGTCCGCTGCGGCGACTCAAACTCCAGGACCACATCACCGACCGCATGCCCAAGGAGTGGTTGAGGCTGGTGGAGTCGGCCCTGCGGAACCTTGAGGATCGCCGGGAGCCTGAGGATTTTCCGTGCTGGCAGACCGTGGACCGCGCCATTCAGGTGATGGACGGCGCCCGCCGTGACGGCCGGCCGCTGTACCTCTGGATCGACACGTTCCAGACCCATGAACCGTGGTGCCCGCCCGCTCGGTTCGACACCTTCGGCGACCCGGCGTACCGGGGCCCGAAGATCGTGCTGCCCCCCGGCGGGCCCGCCAACGCCTGGGGCACGCCCGACCAGATCGCCCGCATCCGAAGCCTGTACGCCGGCGAGGTGGCCTACGTGGACCACTGCGTCGGACGCCTCCTGAAGGGCAT
>Ga0307380_10009948_pt1 | contig 12033 bp, 8 predicted proteins | sample UN3MG_FD_202239 | JGI IMG/M metagenome (GOLD analysis project Ga0307380, IMG submission 202239) | Soil microbial communities from Risofladan, Vaasa, Finland - UN-3 | ecosystem: Environmental > Terrestrial > Soil > Coastal area > Acid sulfate soil | place: Finland: Risofladan, Vaasa | collected... | reverse complement strand
TGCGGCGGAGGGACCCCCCTCGACATTTCCTCCGAAACGTTGTACTTGATCCCGCTGTTTCCGCCGCGGCCGATCTTCCATTCCAGGCGAAGCTCGAAATCCCCGTACGTCTGGACGGTCATCAGGTTTCCGCCCTGGATGGGCTGGCCGTCCGCCTGACGCGGGACCTCTCCCCCCGGCACTTTCTTGATCGCGCCTTCCTCGACGATCCAATGTCCGGCGGGGACTCCCTCCTGACCGATGCCTCTCCAGCCGGTCAGTGTCCGGCCGTCAAACAGCCACCTCCAGCCCTCGGCTCTTTCCTCTTCGCTGAGAGCATTAAGGAGCTGCTCTCCGGCGTGGGCAGGGATCGACGTAGAGGCCGACTCCTCTTTAGAACGGCAGGATAAGGAGACCACAAGCGGAACATAAACCAGCATGGCCAGGACCCAAAGAGGCCTTTTGTCTTTTTTGGTTCTACCAACATCCGACATGCAGCGCCGACTCCTTTTTTCATATCATGACAAACCAGGCTTGAATTATCAACTAATATAAACGCATCACGAAATTAGGGGACGCTCCCCAAGGGGACACTCCCCAAAGGGACACCTTACGTTAGCAAGAGGTAGTCAGAAGGGCGCTCAACAGGGTGCGTCATTTATAGCGACGGAAGTAGGGTGTCACCTTGGGGAACGTCCCCGGCCTTCATCAGACTCACACAAACAGGAATGCTAAACTAAAAAAGTGTAGAAATGTCATCCCCAAGTTTGTATATTAGGTCACGATGAAAACGGGAAAACCGCGGCCCGGAGGAGGGAAGCCGATGACAAGAGTTGGCCGGCGCAATTTCTTGAAAACAGGAGCCCTGGGAATGATAGCGGCGACGTTCGACCCCCGGGGGATCACTCCGACTCTCGACCCCAACCAGGAGAAAAAGGGAAATGCACTCCAGTTCGGCCTCGGGTTGGCTTCCTACACGTTCCGCGAGTTCAGTTTGGAGCGGACGATCGAGATGACCAGGAGGCTCGCCCTGGGAAGGATCGTCCTGAAAAGCATGCATCTTCCCCTAGAAAGTCCGGGGGCCGAGGTAGCGGCGGCGGCGGAAAAAGTCAGAGCGGCCGGGCTCGACCTCTACGGCTGCGGGGTCGTCTACATGACCACAGCAGCCGAAGTGGAACAGGCCTTCCGGTATGCTCAGGCAGCCGGGATGAAGATGATCATCGGTGTGGCCAACCCCGAGCTTCTCGGCCAGGTTGAGAGGAAGGTCAGAGAAACCGATATTCGCCTGGCCATCCATAACCACGGCCCCGAAGATAAGCTCTACCCGACGCCCGGAAGCGCCTACGAAAAGATAAAGAATCTCGACCCGCGGCTCGGCCTCTGCATCGATGTCGGGCATACCATCCGAGCGGGCATCGAACCTTCGGCGGCCGCCGAGGAATTCGCCGACCGGCTGCTCGATGTCCACATCAAGGACGTGACCGCCGCCTCCAAGGATGGTCAGACGGTCGAGATGGGCCGGGGGGTTATCGACATCCCCAAGTTCATTCGAACCCTCATCGGGCTAAACTATAAAGAGACACTGGCCTTCGAGTTCGAGAAGGACGGAAGCGACCCGCTTCCGGGTTTGGCGGAGTCGGTGGGCTATCTTCGGGGAGTCCTGGCCGCAATCTGAGTCGGATCGATGATCGAAACCAAAGCCTCTGCCCGCGCCGGGCTCCTGGGCAATCCGTCGGACGGCTATTACGGAAAGATCATCGCCGTCAGCGTCAAGAATTTCGCCGCCCGGGTCGTCCTGGAGGAGTCGTCCGAACTCAGGGTCGAACCCGGCGCCCAGGATGAAGCCGTATACAGAAACGGTCAGGACCTCGTCGAGCGCATCAACCTCTACGGATATTACGGAGGCCGGCGGTTAATCAAGGCGGCGGTCAAGACGTTTTTCGACTACTGTTTCAAGCAGGATATCCCTTTCCCCGATAAAAACTTCACCATCCGCTACGAATCCGATATCCCCCGCCAGGTCGGCCTGGGCGGTTCAAGCGCCATCATCGTCGCAGCCATGCGCGCGCTTATCCAGTTCTATGGAGTGAAAGTCCCTGTCGAGACCCTGCCGACCCTGATCCTGGGCGCCGAGCTTCAAGAACTGGGGATCAATGCCGGGTTAATGGACCGGGTTATCCAGGTCTATGAAGGTTGCGTCTATATGGACCTGGACCGGACTCTCATCGAGAAAAGAGGCTACGGCGATTACGAACGGCTCGAAGCGCACCGGCTTCCGCCGCTTTACCTCGCCTACAGACCCGACCTCGGGAAGGTCTCGGGTACTGTCCTCAACGATATCCGCGTGGCCTATGACAGGGGAGACCCTTCGGTGATCGACACGCTCCGGAAGCTGGCCGCCCTCGCCGAAGAGGGGAGAAACGATTTCTTCCAGGGAGATTTTCGCCGCTGGCCCGCCTTGATGAACGAGAATTTCGACCTGCGAAGCCGGATCATGCGGATCAGCGAGCCTAACCTCGAGATGATCCAGACTGCCCGCCGCTGCGGCGCCCCGGCCAAGTTCGCCGGCTCGGGCGGTTCGATCGTCGGGATTTGCGAGGACGAAATGATGTTCGAACGGTTGGCCGGGGAGCTCGGCCGGATCGGGGCCAGGGTCATCAGACCGCAGATCACTTGAAGGATGGACAAGGACCCCGTATCGCCATTTTTGTCTGGAGTGTCCCGGCCATGAGCAACGCCGCCGCTTAGAACCTGTTATAATAGGGGATTATGGCCACAGAGATTACGCAACTCCGGAATATCGGGATCAGCGCCCATATCGACTCCGGCAAGACCACGCTGACCGAGCGGATCCTCTTCTACTGCCATAAAATCCACCGGATGCACGAGGTCAAGGGCAAGGACGGCGTGGGCGCGACCATGGACTCGATGGAGCTGGAGCGGGAGCGCGGGATCACCATCTCCTCGGCCGCCACCAACGTCACTTGGGGCGATCACATCATCAACATCATCGACACTCCCGGCCACGTCGATTTCACCATCGAAGTGGAGCGGTCGCTCCGCGTCCTCGACGGCGCGGTCCTGGTGCTCTGCTCTGTCGGCGGCGTCCAGTCCCAGACGATCACGGTCGACCGCCAGCTCCGGCGCTATAAAGTTCCCTGTCTGGCTTTCATCAACAAACTCGACCGGACGGGCGCCGACCCGTTCAAAGTTAAGAATCAGCTTGTCGAGAAGCTCGGCCGCAACGCCGTCCTGATGCAGATCCCCATCGATCTCGAGGACAGGCAACAGGGAATCATCGACCTCGTGACCAGGGAGGCCGTTTATTTCGATGGAGTTCAGGGAGAGGCCGTCCGTCGGGAAGCCGTCCCGGCAGAGCTCAATGCAGATGTCGAGAAGCACCGGCAGGCGATGCTGGACGCGGTTTCCATGTTCTCGGATGAACTTACCGAGGCCGTCCTCGAAGGACGCGAAACCCCCGAGCTGGTTATGGAAGCCGTCCGGCGCGGCACGGTCGCCCGGGAGCTGATGCCCATCCTGATGGGCTCCGCTTACAAGAACAAGGGAGTCCAACTTCTCCTGGACGCGGTGGTCCGCTACCTCCCCAACCCCGCGGAAGTGGAGAACATCGCCTATGACCTGGACAGCCAGGAGAAGTCAGTGGCCCTCAGCACGGACCCGGAGGCTGATGTTGTAGCCCTGGCGTTCAAACTCGAGGAGGGACCTTACGGGCAGCTCACCTACATCCGGATCTATCAGGGCAGGATCGAGAAGGGCGCGGAGCTTCAGAACTCCCGGACGGGGAAAACCATCCGGGCAGGCAGGCTCATCCGGATGCACGCCGACAGCATGGAAGAGATCGAAGACGCGGCCGCCGGGGATATCGTCGCCCTCTTCGGCGTCGATTGCCACTCCGGTGATACCTTCGTCAAGCCCGGATTGAACCTGGCGATGTCATCGATTTACGTTCCCGAGCCCGTCATCTCGCTCGCCGTCTTCCCGGCGGACAACAGATCAGCGGACAGCATATCCAAAGCGCTGAAGCGCTTCACCAAGGAGGACCCGACCTTCCGGACCCACGTCGATCCCGAGTCCAGGGAGACCATCATCCAGGGCATGGGCGAGCTTCACCTGGACGTTTACATCGAACGGATGAAGCGGGAGTATCAGGTCGCCGTGCGAACCGGGATGCCCCAAGTGGCTTATCGCGAGTCGATCGCCCTGCGGACGGAGTTCGACTATACCCATAAAAAGCAGACCGGAGGCGCGGGTCAGTTCGGCCGGGTGATCGGTTTCATCGAGCCGCACGCCGAAAAGCCCTACGAGTTCGTGAACCAAGTCAAGGGAGGACGGATCCCCCGCGAGTTCATCCCGGCCTGCGACAAGGGATTCCAGGCGTCGCTCAAGAGGGGCCGGCTGATCGGTTATCCTATAACCGGGATCAAGGTCACGCTCACCGACGGGCAGGCGCACGAGGTCGACTCCTCCGACATCGCCTTCCAGTCCGCGGCCCAGGGCGCCTTCCGGCAGGCTTATGAAGCCGCCAAACCCTATGCCCTTGAGCCGATCATGAGGCTCTCGGTGGAAGGCCCGGCCGAGTTCCTGGGGAATATCTTCGCCGGCATCAACCAGCGTCGGGGGATTATCGTCAGTTCGGTCGAGGACGGGATGTTCGCCCGAGTGGATGCCGAGGTCCCCCTAAGCGAGATGTTCGGCTATTCCACCGTTCTCCGTTCCCTAACTCAGGGGAAAGCGGAGTTCACGATGGAGTTTCTTAAGTATGCCCGAGTCCCCGCTCAGGTCGCCGAAAAGCTCATCGCCCAGTACCAGGAGAAACTGCGGAAAAAACAAGAAAAATAACGGAGGAGTCCCGGCCATGGTCAAGGAAGAGCTCATCAAGAAAAGCCCGGTCAGGGTGTTGGAGAAGTCCATGCACGGCGGGCTGGGGAAGGGCCATATTGGCGTTCTGGCTTCCCGCAAGGGAGTCGGCAAGACCGCCTGCCTGGTCCAGATCGCCACCGACAAGCTTTTGCAGCAAAAACCCGTCATCCATGTCTCCTACTCCAGCCGGGTGGACTATATCATCACCTGGTACGAAGATATCTTCCGCGAGATCGCCAGGAGCCTGAACCTGGAAGCTGCGGCCGAAATCCAAGGCGAGATCGTCAGGAACCGGGTGATCATGAATTTCAGCCAGGAAGGGATGAGGACCGGGCAGGTTCTGCGCAGCCTCGAAGCCATGATCAAAGACGGGAATTTCGCCGCCGAGACGGTCATCGTGGACGGCTTTACGTTCACGACCGCGTCACTTGAAGACCTGGCCAGGTTCCGGGAATTCGCCGGACGGATGGGGCTAGAGGTCTGGTTCAGCGCCTCTCTCAAGGGACCGGAGCCGCTGTTTGACGGGCAGGGATTCCCCAACGAGCTTAAATGCTGCCTCAGAAAAGTGGACGTGCTGATCACCCTGCGGCACCTGCGTGACCGGGTGCAGCTTCACCTGCTGAAGGATCACGACTTTCCCTCGCCGCAGGAGCTCAGGCTCAGCCTCGACCCGACCACACTCCTCATCACCGAGCCATAAAAAGAAGGAACCATGCGCTGGGATTATTGTATTATCGGCACCGATGCAGCCGCACTCAAGGCTGCTTCCGCCGAGGACTAGGCTTTCTTGAGCCACCGCCTCTCGATCTCTTCGAGAGTTTTCCCCTTTGTTTCGGGCAAAAAGAAGATCATGAAGATAAGATCGAGGGCGCACATCAGTGCATAGAACCAGAAAGCCGTGCTCTCGTTCAGGCGGTCGGCGATCACCGGGAAACTCAGAGTGACCGCGAAATCGGCCACCCAGAGCGCCACCGTGGCCATAGCCATGGCGCTTCCCCGCATCCGTGTCGGGAAGATCTCGCTCATCACCACCCAGACGATCGGCCCCATGGCCATGGCGAAAAAGGCGATGTAGAGAAGGATGAGGAGGAGGATCCCCGTCCCCGAGAAATTCTCGATCCTGAAGGCGGCGCCGAGCAGGCACTGGGAGACACCCATGCCCGCGGCCGCGATCAACAGCAGGGGTTTCCGGCCGACCTTATCCACCAGGAGTATGGCCACGATTGTAAAAAGCATGTTGACCAGGCCGACGATCGTGGACTGGCCGATGGCCGAAATGCGTTCGAAACCGGCCCGTTCGAAAATGCGGGGCGCATAATAGAGGATGGCGTTTATGCCCGTGATCTGCTGAAAGATGGCCAGGACGACGGCGATGAGAAGCGCCCGCCTGAAACCCGGCCGGAAAAGCTCGGCCAAAGATCCCCCCTCGAGAAGGAGGGTCTCCTTGATGCTCCGGACCTCGGCGGCCGCCATCTCGGCGTCGTTGACCCTGGACAGGACCTCCAACGCTTCGGCCTCCCGGCTCTGCTTGACCAGCCAGCGGGGACTCTCGGGAACGCGGAGAAGAAGCACGAAAAAAATCACCGCCGGAAGCGCTCCCATCCCGTACATCCACCGCCAGTTGGAAGGGCCGACGCCGGCAAAGGCCCAGTTGACGAAGTAGGCGAGGAGAATGCCCGTGACGATGGCCATCTGGTTGACCGAGACAAGGGCGCCCCTGATCCTGGCCGGTGAAACCTCGGCGATGTAAAGAGGGGCCAGGATCGAGGCCGAGCCGATGCCCAGCCCACCGACGAAGCGGAAAATGAGGAATTGGAGCATGTTCTGGGGGAAAGCGCAGCCGATGGCCGAGACAAAAAACAGAACAGCCGAGACGAGCATGAAACGCTTCCGGCCGAGCTGGTCGCTGATCGTCCCGGCGAACCCGGCACCGAACATGCAGCCGATCAGAACCACGCTCACCGCCCAGCCCTCTTGGAGAGAAGTCAGGGCGAACTGGTCTTTGAGATAACGGGTGGCGCCGGCAACGATGGCCGTATCGAACCCAAAGAGAAGCCCGCCGATGGCGGCGATCACGGTCACGAAAATGACGTAAGATTGTCTGCTTTTCATCTTTTCCTCTTCTCGAGACCCGGCATGGTCCATCATTCTAGCAGAGGGCGAGTGTTCTTTGAATATGCCAAGGCCGCTTTATTCCCGGCTCAGATTGTGGCCAAATAGGGGCTGATAAGGAGTGATCAGCATGCGAAAGGCAATATTAAATGGGGATGGAATGGAAATGTTTTCGGGGAAGCCGGCAAGCCCTTCTCAGAAAATGACGCTCCCGGCCTGGGACGTGGCCGTTATCAAAGAAAATTGATACGTAGCCTTTATTATTCGTGAAATGAAGAACAAGAAATTCCCTCTCCCTTGACGGGAGAGGATCGGGGAGAGGGTGGTCACAGACTAGGCTATGCTTCTTCGTCTTCGATGATCTTGTCCCCGGGGATGTCCTCCTCGATGGACTCGTCCTCGGGGAAAAGCAGCTGCGTCCCGCAATTCGTACAGTATTCGTTTTCTTCGTCGATCACGGCCCGGCAATAAGGACAACGTTTGAGTGCCATGCTAATATTTTACTCTATCCGCAGGCGATTTCCTAGACGTCCTTGACTTCCCAGAATTGCCGTTAGAAAATTGTCTTTGCGAGCGAAGCGAAGCAATCTCAGTTTATTTTTGGAAGATGGCCATGCCCTCACCTAATGGATGCTCGCGACGACAGGAATAGCATTTTCCTTTCGGCAATTTCGGTTGTAATGAGCCCGACGGTGACTATAAATTCTTGACAGAAAGGAGAGGCAAATCATCATGATATCAAGATCTCGAGGGCGATTGGCATTTCCCCTTTTTTTGGTATTCCTGGCAGCCTTGTCATGGGCTGGAGCCCAATCCGCGCCGCAGAAACTTCCCCAGGCTCCGCCCGACCTCGACGCCACGGTGGCACGGGTGATGGCAGCCTTCGAGGTGCCGGGAATCAGTCTGGCCATTGTCAAGGACGGCCGGGTTGTTGTCGCCAAAGGCTATGGCGTGCGCAAACTGGGCGAAATCGCTCCTGTCGACGGTCAAACGCTCTTCGGAATCGCCTCGAACACCAAAATATTCACGGCGACGGCGCTGGGTCTCCTGGTAGAGGAAGGGAAAATCGCCTGGGATAGTCCGGTCATCGATTATCTTCCCTGGTTCCAGATGTGGGATCCGTACGTGACACGGGAACTTACCGTTCGTGATCTTCTCGTCCACCGCAGCGGCCTGGGCCTGGGCGCGGGGGACCTACTCTGGTGGCCACCCTCCACCTACGACCGCAAGGAGATCATGCGGCGCCTGCGGTTCATTAAGCCGGCGACATCCTTTCGAAGCGCTTACGCTTACGACAATGTCCTTTACCTTGTCGCCGGCGAGCTCATAGAGACAGTGAGCGGCCTGAACTGGGAGGATTTTGTCGGCCAACGCATCCTGAAAAAGGTCGGGATGACGACGAGCGAGGTGCGCTTTTCGTCCGATGCCAACAAAGGAAACGTCGCCGGGACGCATGCCAAGGTCGAGGGGGCCCTTCGCCTTGTCAAGCCGATGGACAGCGACAACACCAATCCGGCAGGCGGTATCAACTCCAATGCCGAGGATATGGCCAAGTGGATGCTCGTCCTTCTTAACGAGGGACGTTTGGCCGACGGATCGCGGGTTTATAGTGAGAGGACGTCCCGCGAGCTAACCACCCTGGTGACACCGATCCCGATCTCTGCTCCGCCGCCTGAACTGGCAGCCCTTAGGCCGAATTTCCAGGGCTATGCGCTTGGCCTGAACATCCATGATTTCCAGGGGAAGAAAGTCGTCACTCACACGGGAGGCCTGCCCGGCTACCTGTCGAAAGTCACCCTTCTTCCTGAATTGAACCTGGGGATCACTGTACTCACAAACCAAGAATCAGGCGAAGCCTTCAGTTCTCTGACCTGGCATATCGTCGACCACTATCTCGTGGCACCGGCCACGGACTGGGTGGACTCCTATCTCAAGGTCAAGGCGCGCCGGGAGGCCCGAACGGCCGAAGCCATGAAAAAGGCGGCTGGAGCCAGGGATGGGGCATCGAAACCGTCGCTCGCCTTGGAGAAATATGCCGGAACATATACCGACTCTTGGTACGGTGATATCACGATCGCCCTTGAGGGTGGCAAACTCGTACTGAGTTTCACCAAAACTCCTGCGCTCATCGGGGATCTCGAACACTGGCAATATGACACTTTCATTGTCAGGTGGCGCGACCGCGAACTCCGGGCCGATGCCTATCTGACCTTCGCCCTCAACCCGGACGGGACGATCGATCAGGCCAAGATGCGGGCCGTGTCCCCGGAAACCGACTTCAGCTTTGATTTCCATGACCTTCTGCTCAAGCCGGCAAAAAAGCGGCAGGGGAGTGAAACATAAATTCTAAATTCAAATTCCGGGGACACTAACCATAATTCACTAGAACACTAGCCTTTTGGGAGATAAGGTTGGTGTCCCCATACACCGATTTGACTATTTCCCTGGAAATTTCTATTCTATGCCCATCCCGGGGAGGGGACCATGGGCCATGAAATGCCCGAAATGCGAGGCTGAGAATCCCGAGACATCCCTGCTCTGCTCGGGCTGCCGAGCGAAATTAGACGCGGCCAGGGAACGCTCCCTATTTCAAACGGAGACGCTTCAGACTCCGGTCAAAGAACTCATGACGGGCTCCGCAATGACAGGAAAGAAGATCAGCCGAAGGCATTTTTTGAAATCTTCGGCAGCCGGCATAGCGGGATTCACGTACCTCCCATACAACAGGGAAAAACGAGCTAAAGACCCACGGGAGAGCAAGTTTATTTGCCGTACCCTTGGAAAGACCGGGATTAGAATTCCAGTGATCGGAATGGGCATGCTCCTTTCGGGCAATGCAGACCTGATGCGGGCGGCGCTCGATGCCGGGATTACCCACTTCGATACGACCGCAGGTCTGCCGCAGCAATTGCGCAATGAGATCATGATCGGTGAGGTCCTCAAGGGACGGTCGCGCGAGTCATTTATCTTTGGCCCGAAGATCCACCTTCCCAGAAATCAAACCACGGGTCTCTATGAGAGGAGCGCAACGGAGGAAGAATTCCTCAAAAAATTGGATGCGAGCTTGAAGCGTTTAAAAATGGACTACGTGGATATTCTCTACCATCACGGTGTGTCCCGAAAGGAATCTGCCTTCTATGAGCCTATCATGAAAGCCATGGACAAGGCAAAAAAAGAGGGCAAAACGCGATTTCTGGGCCTGACCACCCATATGAATGTGGCGGAGGCGGTCCAAGCGGCCGCAGACTCTAATTTCTATGAGGTTGTCATGGCCGCCTACAATTCCCGACAGAAAGATCAGCTCCAGATAAAAAATGCCATCGCCAAAGCCGCCCGCGCCGGCCTCGGGGTTGTGGCCATAAAGGTGATTAGAGGAGTTGAAGAAGGCGAAAAATCGACAAACCCAAAGGCGTCTCTAAAGTGGGTTCTTCAGGATCCCAATGTCCATGCCACCATCCCCGGATTCAGCACCTTTGATGAGATGAACGTCGACCTTTCGATCATGGAAGATCTCACCCTGACCGACGAAGAAAAGGAAGACCTGAAAAGGGCCAGCCATGAGCCCGGTTTGTATTGCCAGGGCTGCGGCCGGTGTTTGAAACAATGCCCCGCCGGACTCCCGATTCCTGACCTGATGCGGGCCTATATGTACGCATACGGCTATCGTCAACCTGCCCTCGCCCGAAGCCTGGTGGCCTCGCTGGAGCTTCCCGGTCGCATCTGTGAAGATTGTTCCTCCTGCGCCGTTAAATGCCTAAATGGATGGAACATCGCGGGAAAGATTCGGGAACTTGCCGCCTTCCAGATCCAGGCCACACCATGAGAACCGGCCTGGAGATCTTATTAGCAATGAAAGAAGTCAAGGAGGTGTTTTATGTATAAAACAAATAAGTGCTTGGTCATTCTGGTTGCTTTGTTGCTGCTTCCGATTTTTGCATTTCCAGAGCAGACCTGCGCAATCAAAGCCGGGCGTCTGATTGACGGCCAGAACGATCAAGTCCGCCGTGACGTCATCATCGTCATCCAAGGGAACAAGATAACTGCGCTCGATGAAAAAGCTGCTATTCCCAAAGATGCCATTATCCTCGATCTCAGCGACAAAACCGTGCTTCCCGGCTTTATCGATACTCACACCCACATCATGGTCGATGGCGCAGAGGACTATGGTGCCGATCTTTATAAAAACTCCACGCCGTTCCGGACCATCCGAGCGGTCGCCAACGTTCGCAAGGCACTGTGGAATGGCTTTACGGCCTTGCGGGATGTCGAGTCTGAGGGTGCTATGTATGCCGATGCGGACGTGAAGAAAGCCATCAATATGGGCATGATTCCTGGGCCGCGATTGTGGGTCTCGACGCGTGGGTTGAACACGTTAGGACGCTACATGCCCTTTGATTATTCCTGGGATCTCGATCTTCCTAAAGGGGCTCAGATGGTCACCGGCGTCGATGAGTGCCTCAGGGCGGTTCGAGAGCAGGTCGCCAATGGGGCTGATTGGATTAAAATTTATGTGGATTGGCCGTTTTTTATAGATAAGGATGGAGGAATATCGGGCCTGACGAATTTTACCCGGGAAGAATTGGCGGTGATGGTGAACGAAGCGCATAGACTAGAGCGCAAAGTGGCGGCTCACGCCATCAGCCGGAATGGGATAAAAGCCGCCCTAGAAGCGGGCGTCGAGAGCATCGAGCATGGTTGCGGGTTTGACGAAAGTTTAATAGATCAGGCAAAGGCCCAGGGCGTCTATTGGTGCCCGACGTTGTCAGTGTTTGAACACCCTTTTGACAGCAGCCAGGCCCCCCGAGACAATCCATTGCTTAAAATAGAGTACAAGGGTCTTAATATCGCACACAAAAAAGGACTGAAGGTCGCCCTCGGCACAGATGCCGGCTCCTTTCCCTGGTCGGTCAACCAAGCGAGGGAATTTGAGTTCCTGGTCAAGAAAGCTGGCTTCAGTCCGATGGATGCCATCAAAGCAGGTACCTCTGTAGCTGCCGAATTGCTCGGCCAATCTGATGCTATCGGCCGCTTGGCTCCAGGAATGCTCGCCGATATCATTGC
>Ga0307380_10009947_pt1 | contig 12033 bp, 5 predicted proteins | sample UN3MG_FD_202239 | JGI IMG/M metagenome (GOLD analysis project Ga0307380, IMG submission 202239) | Soil microbial communities from Risofladan, Vaasa, Finland - UN-3 | ecosystem: Environmental > Terrestrial > Soil > Coastal area > Acid sulfate soil | place: Finland: Risofladan, Vaasa | collected... | reverse complement strand
TCGGGGTAGTAGGGGGGCAGCTTGATCCTGGCAGGATCGACCGGATTCTTTAGCTGGTCGCGCAGATTCTTCCAGTGCCCGCCCCGGTGGGTTATGCTGATGGACAGTTGAGCGAAGAAAGGCTGGCTGGCTTTGCGCTGATTCCAGTCGCTGCCGTCAAAGGCATTCTTGAACTTGAAGTTGAAATCCGTCTTGCCCGAGCCTTTTACTCCCGGGGCTGCGGTTTTGACGTTCGCCGTAAAGTAGCCCGCGTCCCGGAAGTATTCAGTGATTAGCCGGACCGGTTCGGGCAGTGTGTAACCGTCGTTGCGGTGGCTGCGATGATGATGAGCGCCGATAGATGTCTGGAACATTCCCGTAATCATTGCCGAGCGGCTGGCCGAACAAACCGGGGCGGTCGTAAATGCGTTGGTAAAGCGAATCCCCTGGCCGGCGAGCTTGTCAAGATTCGGAGTTTGCACGGCTTGAGTGCCGTAGCAGCTCAACTCAGGGCTGATGTCCTCGGACAGAATCCACAGGATATTAGGTCTGCTGTCTGCCTTTTGCTCTGCAAACAACCTGCTCGGCGTTGCCATGGCAGCCGCTCCCAGACCCAAAGCTTTCAGGAAATAGCGTCGGTTATGTGTTCTCATTGGTTTTGCTCTCCTTTCCAATTGTATATCTTGGACTATATTGCAGATAGCCGGCTTAGAAATTATTAGCCCGGCGATAAATTCGGCCTGGGCAGCCTGGCATTACTGGCCTGCAGCCAATTGCTTAATTTCGCGTCGAGTTCTTTGACCTTCTCCGTCATCTTTTCCGAGAGATCATTTTCTTCCGACAGATCGTCCTTGAGATCGAACAGTTCGAAAGTCTTGCCCTCGTACCGTTTGATGAGTTTCCAGTCACCCGCTCGAACGATGCTGTAAGGAACGATCTTACCGCGATAGTGTGGGAAGTGCCAGAATATCGCTTCACGATCCAGCTTATCGGTGCCGTTGGATTTCAGATGCCCCAGGAGCGAGACGCCATCGATAGCGCGATCTCGCGGCAGAAGGACACCGGCCGCTTCGCAAATGGTCGGGAAGTAATCGACGCTGGTTACCGGCTCGTGGCTGATTGTGCCGGCTTTTATTACCTTCGGCCAGCGGACGATAAGAGGTTCACGAATTCCACCTTCGTACGGATAGCCTTTGCCGGCACGCAGGGGAGTATTGCTGGTTATGCCCAGCAGCCCTCCGTTGTCGCTGGTGAAGAACACAATCGTTTTTTCCGCTATGCCGAGTTCGTCGATCGCGGAGATGATTTTGCCCACGGCATCGTCAACGCTCTGGATCATCGCTGCGTACGTCGGATTATTCTGGTCTGTCGGCTCTTTGGCCTTGTATTTTGCGACCACGTCTTCTTTGCCCTGGATGGGCGTATGGACCGCGTAATGAGCCATATACAAGAAGAATGGCTTGTCTTTGTGGCTGTGAATGAAGTTAACGGCTTCATCCGCTTCACGGTCGGTCAGGTACTCGCCGTCACGACGGGGGCTTAGTGTCGGTATCGTTCCCTGTCGCTTTCGAGAATAAGGGTCGAAATAGCTGGGCGGCTGGCCGAAGTCACAACCGCCGATATTAAAATCGAATCCCTGCCTGTCAGGGTACCAGTCATCGGCGCCGAGATGCCATTTTCCGATGTGGCACGAAGTATATCCTGCGGTTTTGAGTGCTTCGGCGATGGTAATCTCTTCAAGCTCCATCCACAGTGCGTTGGGTGGACACAAAAGCTTTTTGTCTTTACCGCCGACGTAGTCTGTGGGATTCTTCTTGTTCTCGGGTATTTCGCCGCCCTGGAACCTCGATCGGATCCAGTCGGTCACGCCGAGACGTGCCGGGTAGCGTCCCGTCATTACTGCCGCCCGTGTGGGTGAGCAGACCGCACAAGCGGCGTAGCCGTCGGTGAATCGCATGCCCTGGGCGGCAAGCCTGTCAATGTTCGGCGTTTCGTAGAACCTGCTGCCGTAGCAGCCGGTATCCATCCAGCCTAAATCGTCAACGAGAATGAAAACGAAATTGAGCTTCTCTCCCGTCGCCTCGTCTGTCCGCGGCTGAGCGGCATTTGTTCGTGTCGAGGGCGTCCCGCCCTCGAATCGCGGGCTGGAAGCCCGCGACACAGCCAGCCACGCCGCACCCAGCCCAATGGCCTTCAAAAAACTGCGACGTGTGTAATCCTGTTCGCTCATTCTCATCTCTCCTTCATTATCACGACTGTCTGGTTGATGTCCGGCGCAGTGGCGGGGAAAGTGCTTTCCTGACCATCGATTGTGTTTACCTCGATATAATACTCCAGGTCGGTTTCGATCCGGCCGGCGGGAATCAGTGCGGAATATACGCTGCGGGCAATGTGTGTAAGCGGAATCTTTTTGTAGTTGCCTTTGCCAATTGGGCGGAATTGTAGCGCTGCGTCTTTGGGCGTTGTGGCAGCCAAAATAATCACTTTGAGTTTTAAATCCTCGCCGGCCGACAGGCTGCCTCGCACGGTCGGCACAATCAATCGCAGCGGACCATTGTATGGGCCTGAAGGCATTGCGTCGGCCGGCAGTTCTTCACCCATAAGTTTGGCCAGCTCCTTGCCGGGTTCGGTGAGCAGGGTCGGCATCAAATGCTGCTGGAAGTTTGTTACATTGCCCATCGCACCGTTTGTGTTGACGGTTGCCAGCAGATGCTTGTGTACATCGGCAACCTGGGCGACAAGCTCCTTTCTAATCGGCAGGGTAATCTCTCGTGCCAATCGTTTGCGGGTCTGGGTATCCTTTTCGTCCTTGACCTTTTTCATCGCTGCGTTGAACATGGCCCAGGTACAGTTGACTCGTCCGACTGCCCGCAGATAGCGGAAGTTGTCCAGCCAGTAGTCGAATCGTTCGAGGTTGCCGTGCCCTTTGATATTCGGTCGTATTTTGGCCAAGTCCTCAATGAATTCGTATTCCCTGCTTACCTGTACCCAGTCTCTTTCGTCCGGCCTGATGCCGCCGGGGCCTCCCACCCACGTGGATGGCCGGGGCAGGTTGGTATTTTGCTGGTTTTCAGCCGTCGCCGAGGGTCCTCCGTCGAGGCCGATGAATATCGCTGCGATTTGTCCGGCTGCTTCCGGCCCGAACTGCGACAGGGCCCAGTCGGCGTAAAAATCTTCTGCCGGCAGGTCACGTGATCTGCTGTCGGTGGTCGTTGCGGGCGTATCTGCCTCGTAATCTTTATAAGCGGAACCTCCGCAATTGACTTTTTTTGTTATGCCTTCACCCTGCACGACAAAAGCCGCGATAAACGGAAATTCCACGAGGCTCTCGAAACCGATTTCCAGAAGGCCGCTGTCAGTCTTGATATCCTCAAAAGTGTAATCCAGCGCCCTGTTTTGGCCGACTTCGGCGAAAATGTCCAACTGGTCGATAACTTTTTTGCCCTGTAGTGTGACGCCGAATACCCGCTTGCCGGGCTCGCCGTAGTGAGGTTCGCAGAACTTCAATGTCACAGTATATGTCCCGTTCGGCACCTTCAGACGATAGGCTTTCACATCCCAGATGACCGTTTGGTAGAGCGGGTCGTTTTCGGTATCGGCTATAGCGTTATTTGGAAATCCGGCGACATTGCCGCCTTCGCGGCCCTCTGAGAGCTTTGGCCTGGGGGGTTCGATTTTTTTGCCGAAGTCCGGGTTCCAGTCTTTCTGCTGCCATGCGGCGTGGGCGAGTGCTGAAACATTCGGCCCGAGGATGCGCGTTCGCCAGTGGATGCCCATCAGTCCCGTGCACCCGTAAGCCAGGGCATCCGCCGCATCGCGCCGCATGCGGCCCGCCCAGAGCTGCGGGATTATCATTGCCGGATCGTCTTCGAGCCAGGGGATGGCCCATTGAGGCCGGCCGGTGACGTTGGCAAAGCCGGGCTCGACCGGGGCGAAACCCACGTTGCGATTGATGCAGCTCATCGGCATTTCTTTGGGCAGTGAATTATCGAACATCGCCCGGTCCTTTGGCGGTCCCAGTACCCAGCCGCACGTCGCTAATGTAAACGGGGCGTTGACTTGCTTTGAGGCGGCAATGGCGGCTCGGAAATCGGCCAGCGTAGCTTCGATCTCTTCGTCCTTGGGATTGCCCCACGTCCAGCCTTCGGGTGTCCAGAACCAGTAATAATCCAGCGGATAGGCTTTGGCAATTCGCCGGAACATTCCCTCGTAGAGTTCCTGCGCGACTGCCGGATCGGACGGATTCTTGCCCATGCTTTTGATACGCTCTTTGACGGCGTCGGGAATAATGAGCGGCGTTTCTGTGCCGACACAGGTTTTGACGCCGAGGATGTGGGCATATTCGAAGGCTTCTTTGAGCGTGCCGCCCATACGGTTGAACAGCTCGTTTGCTTTGTCCCCGGCAAGCTGCGTCCATGGATTCATGCCGTGCATATAGTCCGGGCCGTAGTCGTCTTGTTCGAATATTTGTGCTGCGCCGAAAGTGTAGTCGCTTGTCTTTGCCGGCTTATAACCCCAGGCGCCGGTGACATTCGCCGTAGTGAAATGCCTTGATGGATAGCTGAACTTCACGGTTCCGTCTTCGTTGAAGTCTCCGGGCATGCCGATCCATACGGCCGGCTCGGGGCCTACGCCGCCCTGGGGGTATGTGTGCAATCCGAAAAAGTTCATACGCAGCTTGGGAAGCTGTGCAATGACAGCCTTGTAGTCATCGGTATTCCACCAGTCCGGCCCCTCGGGAAAATCGTGGAACGGCTGGATTCCCCGCATGTCGAACAGTGGTTTGCCTTTTTCATCCAGGTCGGGTATTTTCAGCGCGATACGCTCATCGGGGATTGTGTCACCATGCAGATAAAAACGGACGCCCAGATGCTCGGCGAACCGGTAGGCGGCGTAGAGAGTCCCGACTGAATCGCCGCCGGTAATCAGCAAGGCTTGCCGTGTCGAGGGCGTCTCGCCCTCGAATCGCGGGCTGGAAGCCCGCGACACAAATGTCTTAATCAGGTATTGCTGAGATTCCAGCGAGCCTGCTGAGGAGGCCAGCTTTGCATTCTGGTCTATTAATCTTCTGATGGCGGGGCGGTCCTTCTGTCCGACGATAATTAAAGGCGTTTTCGAAGGCAGGTTTTTGTCGCTGTGAACGATGGGCAGCAGCTTGCCCGTCCGCAGATACACATAGCGGCGAACTTCTTGTGCCGCTAAACACTCTGCTGTCGTTGCGTTCGATGGACTGACTATCGTAATGGTCGATACATCAGCTTCTGTCCCACGGTTTACCGAGCAGCCAATTGAAGCCAACAATACGAGAAGCACGGCCAGCGTTAAAAAACGAATGCCTTTTCTCATTTTAACGATCTCCTTATGCTGTCATTATTTTCGAACGTTCTATTGAGACAGAATGAACTCAGCCAAATCTTTTATCTCTGCTTCGGTCAGATTTGATGTCACTCCATGCTTGTCGCCGGGATTGTAGATTGTCAGCACATCCTTAATGGTCGCGGCCCGTCCGTCGTATAGATATGGTGCGGTGCGCCAGATTTCGACGAGTGTCGGCGTGTCGAACTGCCGGTCCTTGTCCAGGTCTTTACCTGTACCCACGTTGTGAGTCTTCAAATCGGTGTGCAGCGTTCCTGTATGGCATGAAGCACAGCCTGCTTTGTCGAATATCTTTTGCCCTCGTTCGGCCGACTCGCTGAGCTTGCCGTCAACGAGATGAGGGCTGGGGACCGGTTTGAGGCTCTTGAGATACTCGTCGATTGCGGCGGCCTCTTCTTCCGGGCGCACTGCAAACTGGATATGCCTGATGCCGGCACGTACGGCCAACTCTGCATTTTCACGGATTCCCGTAATCATCGCCGGCGGCGTTTCATGAGCGAGCAGCAGACTCTTGGTATTCTTCGGATTTCCTAAGCCGTCGTTGAGCAGATCCCAGTTCAGGGCATCGACCCGGGCGTCGGAAGGATGACAACTGGCACAACTCTGCCAGCCCTGAAAACAAAGCTCAGCATTGTTGAACAGCATTTGACCCTTTCGCCTAACTGTCATGTCGGTCTTCGGGCCAAGGGCTATAGATGTGGCCCTGGGCCTGGAATCGGTGCTTATGTCCACGATGGCTATGCTGTCTGTGAAGTACTCAGCGACATAAGCATTGCTGCCGATGATGGTGAGTGCTCGCGGGGCCTTGCCCGGCAGCTTGATGCGCTGTCGAATGCCATAAAGAAAGCTCAGTTCGTTGGGAATATTCGAGGGAGCTTCATTTCCGGAACCATATGCCGTATAAGAGCCGCCGGCAAAGCTCTGAGGCTGCCTGCCGATGCGTTTATTGTAGCTGTTGATTTTTTCGAGCATAGCGGCGATGTCTATTACGCTTAGCTCGTGGGTCCCGGCGTGGGTCACGCACAGGTATTTTGTGTCACTCGTACAGGCAAGACCCCACGGATTCGCAGCACCATAATCCACATCGTCCAAAAGAACCGTTTCTATGAGTCTCTTACGTCTGGCGTCTATGATGCTGACGGCATTTGTATTTATCCATCCTCGCTCCAACTGGGTCGTTGGAACCGTGTACCGGGCGAGAATGTGTGAGGCAAAAACAAACCGGCCGTCCGGCGAAACGACAATGCCGTGCAGTCCCGTGCTCCCGTTCGGCAAAACAATGTCGATTTCAAATGCCATTGTCTTAGCGTTTATGACCGAAATATTGCAGGCGATCGAGTCGGCGCCCGCCGAGCCGTATGGAAGCATGTTGCCCACATAGAGCCAGTTTCCATCGGGTGTAATGCCGGCGGCGACCGGCTCACGCAGGGCGGGGATTTTCTTGATCTGCCTGCCTTCCTCGGTGCTTATAACCGAGATATTGTTATCGAAGCGGTTGCACACGTATAGAAAACTGCCGTCCGGGCTTAGCACGGGAGCTATGGGACTATGGCCCGCGGGCAGCGTGCGGAGCAATTTAGCATTGCGTGTATCTATGACACTGATGCATCCTTTCTGTCCGCCACAGGTGACGTAGAGAATCGTTCCGTCGCCGGTCAGGGCAAGGCCTGTCGGCTCTGCAGGCACGCTGATTGTTGCTATTACCTTCGCCGTTTTCGTATCAAAGACAGCTATCTGTTTGGCGGTGGCCTCGGCAATGTAGATTGTTTCGCCCTGGTTGTCTGCAACTAACGCCGTCGGGGACAGGTATTCTTCAGCGGCATAAGTAACATAAGTGAAGCTGGTCAGGACGATAGAGATGCTCATCCACATAGTTGCTCTGTTAATATAACGTTCTTTCATATTCAATTGTCTCCATAACTACTTAATTCTGAATCACGCAGTGTTGCATCTCGCTCGACAAGACTCGCCGAAGCCGCATATTCTTGTTCGGGAACTTTTATCTCGGAAACAACGCGAAATCCGACATTGTGGACGCGCTGCCACGCCGGATAACTCAACCGAAAAGCGGAACGGCACCGCTTCGGGCGATCACACCATGAACCGCCTCGCACGACCTTCCTGCCCGGCTCCGCGAGAGCATCGCGGCCGTCGTCGGCTCTGTAAGGATATGGCTTATATGTCGTTCGCGTCCATTCGCAGGCATTGCCGTGCATGTCATACAATCCCCACGCGTTGGGTTGGTAGCTTCCTGCGTTCGCCGTGGCGATTGCTCCATCGTTAAAAGTTATATCACAGAGAATGTTGCCTCCATATACGGCCGATTCGAGGATGCCTTTGCCGAAGTGGGCGGTAATGTTCGACTCCAGGCCGCCAGTTGGCCCGGGGCGTACGCTCAGTGACTTGTCGGCGACGTTTGCCCATTGCGAGAAATCCACGTCCACTTCGCCATACGACAGCGGGCTTTGCGAGCCGGCGCGGCAGGCGTATTCCCACTGGGTCTCGGTAGGCAGCGTGAAGTTTATGCCGGTTTGAAGCGAAAGCCAGCGGCAGAAGTCCATCGCCCGCTGCCATGAGACACGAACCGCCGGCTGCTCAGGCTCGGCAAGGGACAATCCGGGTCCATCCGGGCCCTGGAAACGCTTCGTGAAATAACCCGAATCGTGGGCCGAGTCGAATCGGTGATATTGAGCATTGGTGACTTCGAACGCCGCCATCCAGAAATCCTTGTCGATTGTGACCGGTGCGGGCGGGCTTTCATCAGGCTCGCCGCCGGCATCTCCCATGATGAACTTGCCGGCGGGAATACGCATCAGTTTCATAGTCACGCCTGCGCCCAGGTCGATCGTCCTGGCGGCCGGCCCGGCGGCGTTCTGCCGAAGCCGGGCCTCTTCGGTGTCGAATGCCCAATCAGCGAGTCCGGGTGTTTGCTGTTCTGTTTCAGGGATTCGCTCGGGTAGCTCCGGCTCGATATGTTTGAGAGGCAGCAACGGAATCGCCTCGGGATTGTCCTTTGGTCCGCCGTAGAGTTGACGCAGCTCTTGCCGGCGCCTCTCGGCGCCTTCGGGAATCGGCCCGACCTCGCCCCAGGTGCCGTGACAGGGGCCGTTCAGATCGATCCATGTGACGAGCCTGTCCCAGGCTTCCGCGTCCAATTGGACGTTATGATGTCCTTTGCTGAGCATCTGGGTAAGCTCGCTTGTATCGGCATAATACTCGCCGGGGACCAGCAGGCCGACGTGGTCCTCGATATTGACCCTGCGAATATATGGTATGAGAGCTTCGTATGCGGGTGTGTACTTGACCTTATTTCCACCGAGCGCCGCACGTACTACGGGATGTAATCGATTTGCCCCCAGCTTCGTGAGTTCCCGCCCCTGGTAGTTCTTCACATAACGCTCTGCCCTCAGGTCGGGTATTTTTGGCCCGTTCGTTGCCGCTTTGCCATCATGGCAGCCGACACAATATCTATCCAGCACGGTCTGTACATCTCTCTCGAAATCCAGACCCCTCGCTGGGCCATACCACGGCTCGATCTTTGCCGCCGGACGGGTCGCGGCCAATCTTTGACGCAGCACGGGAATGTGCATGGGCTTCTCGTGGCAGCCGACGCAGGAGACCGTTTCGCCCGGCATTGCCGTGAACCAGCTCCGCATCAGTTGGACTGCCTTGCCTTGCTCATCCAGCGGCTGGACGCTCAGCGGCGTGTTGGCCGGAACGGTGAACATCGCCGAGCCGTCTTCGTGGACATCCACGGTGCCGAGAATACGCATTACTTCCCAGGGCCCGCCGGAGCCAATCTTGTCCGGCCCGGCCATTCCGGGATAACCGTAATGATAGGCCAGAACCCGCAACTTTTTCACGGCGCCGCGCGGGACACCATTTAGCCCCTCTCCGGCGTAAATATCGTCGATATAAACGACCGCATTGTCACTCGCCGGATCGATCCTGTCGGGAAGAGCAGGGGGCCGGGATGTCTTTGCTAATGGAACAGGTTCGAACAGGTCGAATTTGGGCCGTACATAAATCGGCAGCATGTTGTCGAAAACGTCCACGAGGTAAATGCCCCATGGACTCTTTTGGTTCGGTTTAGCTGCGACCAGGAAATATTTGTCGCTCAGCGGAAATGGATGAAGAAACTTCGGCCAGGATTTATCAACGAGGTTGTCACGGATGACGGTTTGGACTGCTTTTCCTCGTCCGGGAATTGTCTGGACGACACCGCCTGCCTCCTGTGAGCCTTTGGTAATATCCAGCAGGCCCAGCTCACCCATCCGGGGCACGCCGTGATAGCCGGCGATGACGGCAATGATTTTGCCCGGGGCACCCGGTATCCCTCGCGGGAAATAGAGCGCGTTCGGCCAGTAGGAATTGCTGCCGTACACTGCCCGCTGGCCCGTGCCGTCCGGATTCATTACCATGAGGGGACGCAGGTAAATATGCATGGGTCCGGTATAGTCCCACCGGCTGAAGATGATCTGGCCCGTCGGCAGCACGGCCGGGTGAAGATCGAGGTCCTGGTCGTAGCACAACTGCCGAACGTTGCCGCCGTCGGCGTCCATCAGGTAAATGTTGCAGGCGCGTTCGACGCCGTGCCAGCAGGGGACCGCTGTATACGAAGCGGTCGAGACGAATACAATCCTGCCGTCGGGCAAATAGCAGGCGTCGAAGTTGTCCACGTCCGGGTGTTCGCCGTGCGAGACCTGCCGGAGGCGGCCGCCATCCATGCCGATCTCGAAGATTTGCCATGTTGGGCCTTTGGGCATCGTGAAGAGGAGCTTCCCGGCGTCGTAATGGAGGTCCATTTCGCCGACAAATTCTCCGGCGGTTGGGCGGTAAAGTGTTCGCAGCTTTCCATCAGGACGTATCGGTTCGAGGATCGCAATTTCGTTGTCGTAGCCGGTTCGCTCAATACCCGTATTGCATTTGTGGTTGACGGGCAGGCCAAGCTGCCCGCGTTTGCGTTTGAGCAGCAGCAGCTTGTCAAAATCGAGTAGTGGATTTGAAAGCAATGAATCGTATCGCAGCTTTTCGAGTTCGTCTGCGAGTGTTAACAGATTGACTTTCGGAGAATTATTATTCCGGCCGAAGGAATCAATCGCAGTTTTGCTCAGTTTTCTCAAGCTGTCCAGATGCTCTAAGTACTGCCCGCCTTTTGGATACTCCTGCCCAAAAGTTTCGATCATGTCGGTAATAGCAAGACGAAGGGATTCGAAATCGAAACTGCGCATGTATTGTATGGCTTTGTCTTTATTGAGATTGGGACGGCGTGCCGGCACTTTGGTTGGCTCGCCGGCAAATCCCGGAATCGAAGTAATCCCTAAAATGAGCAAAATAAGATTACTGCATAAAAGGCTTCTGAGAAGATTGTTTCTAAAGTTGGCCTTTCTTTGTTTCATTGCCATGTTCTATCTGTTGTTACTCAGCCAGTAGCCCTAAAAACCGTGTGTTGGATTACGCCCGACAGGACTTGAACCTCCGATTGTCATTTAAGAAGCAGATGCCACCAAATCCCATGTCCTGCAAAAATTATTGCTAAACCTAAAAACCCAACTGGCGCCAAAATAACAGAAATGGACAAAAAATCAAGCCCAAAACCTTCCCGATGACCTGGCTAATGTCGAGGCTGTTTGGTCGGAACTGCCGGAATATATTATGGCTGAGATAAGAACTTCAGTTAAGACAACTTTACGGAACACTTAATCGTGTCGATATACCACTTACTTCAGATACTCCCCCATTTACTACCTTGTCTATGCCGGACTGGAGACTCTTGCTTACTTATCGTTGATCGGAGGGCGTTCTCATATCCCCTTTGCATTTGCGCTGATTTTCTGCTCTGCCGGAGTACAACCTTTTCTTATATGTGCTCGTATTAAATACGTAAGGAAAAGCTTAGCTCGGTTTTCGACGGCAGTACCAGAACGCCCATACCACGACCATGATTATTATCAACTCTGCAAAACCCATTTTTGCCGACTCCTCCGCTGCTATATGTCCAACTGAGGTCAGCCTGAACCTGAATGGAACTCAAAAGCAATACCCCTAAGTCCCTGGGCGAAAAAGGCACAGATTCTTGTGTATCTCCTTATACAGAAACTGGCGGTTTGAGTTGGACCGCTAAAGATCCAGTGCAAAAAAGCTGTTTAGTTTTCAATTCTGAATTGCATGTTTGCTTCGTTCAAAGATTACCTGATTATAACACGAGTTTGTTCCGGGCGTCAAGCAAAAACCAAAATTTTTTAAGTATGTCCGTGAGTAAGCATGTAAAATGCGGGTAGAAAAGTGAGTATTAGCCCTTCAGCCCTTGCCTTTTGAATGAAAATACGTGCAATGGGGGATTGTCCATTCTACGAGCGCAAAACACCTTGCTTCGTGTATCTCTTGATTTGCATCATGATGATCCTCGAACTCGCCGGCGGTATAAGGAGCATGTACTAAGCGAAGGTGGCACAGTCAGATTTATTTGGCCGCGTTTGAGACCGTTAGAGGGTGAATTTCTTCTGGAGTTCGGCAATAGCGGTCTGAACCTGCTTTAACTGGCTTTGGAGCTCGCGAACCTTTTTCGTCTCAGCGTCCAACTGGGTTGCAAGCGCATCGATTCTTTGCTTAGCTTTCCTCGCCTCGACGACAGCCGTATCGCGTGATAGCGTCAGTTCATCGGCCTGGTTCTGCAGC
>Ga0307380_10009944_pt1 | contig 12034 bp, 5 predicted proteins | sample UN3MG_FD_202239 | JGI IMG/M metagenome (GOLD analysis project Ga0307380, IMG submission 202239) | Soil microbial communities from Risofladan, Vaasa, Finland - UN-3 | ecosystem: Environmental > Terrestrial > Soil > Coastal area > Acid sulfate soil | place: Finland: Risofladan, Vaasa | collected... | reverse complement strand
CGGATGACCTTGGCTGAATTATTCAAGGATGCTGGGTATGTAACAGCCTGCATCGGTAAGTGGCACTTGGGATTTCAGGAACAATTTCTTCCGAAGAACCAGGGATTTGACCATTATTTTGGTATTTTACACAATTTAGATTCCTTTGAAGTTATCCACTTCGAAGACAAGGGGGGTATGCCCTTGTGGAGGAATGGAGATGTCGTTCAACGCAATACAGATCCTGGTGCATTAGCTAAACTATATACGGATGAAGCTATTTCTTGGATTGAAAAGTGTGTTGGAGCAGGAAATACGATGAAAAAAGCCAAGCCGTTTTTCCTCTATCTGCCCCACACGATGTTGCATGTACCGCTCGGGGTCAGCCCGAAATTTAAAGGAAGCTCTAACTGGGGCCTTTACGGGGATGCCATTCAAGAGATGGACTTTCATGTGGGGCGACTTGTTGATGCTTTAGAACGCCTGAAAATAGATGATAGCACTTTTGTCATGTATGTGTCGGATAATGGACGTGGCCCCGGGCGTAATAAGCAACAGCCTATCCGGGGTTCCAAGTTAACGACTTTCGAAGGTGGGTTGCGAGTTCCGTGTATTGTTTCTGGGCCGGGAATTCGAAAAGGATTTGAGGCCAAGGTCGTGGCCCATGCGATGGACTGGTATCCAACATTAGCTTCCCTTGCTGGGATTTCCATTCCGGAGGATGTGATTTTAGATGGAAGGGATTTGAGTGCCCTTCTGCAAGGGAAGACCGATGCGATTCCTGCTTTTGATAAAACTGTTTCATTGAACGCTGAGATTCCCTTGCGGCGTGAGTTTCATCTGGACCGTGAGTGGTCGGGAAAGTTCACGCAGGAGGAATACCTCAATGCGTTCTTCTATCACGGCAGTCACGGTGCGCTCGCAGCAGTTCGGTCTGGAAAATGGAAGTTGAATCTCCACCCCAACCTGGAATTGTATGATCTGGAGAAGGATCCTGGAGAGCGCATTGAGGTGCCAGCTCAATGGCCAAGTGAAGCCCAAAAATCTTCGAAGAACCCGAAAGATCGCGCGATGGTTAATAGCTGGGAAATAAAAACTAAGTTACGAGGAATGGTTATCCAATTTCAAAGGGAGATGAGCAAATGAACTACCAAATATGCAAACTTAGCCTTTTCTTAATTTTATTCGCATCCTTGGGATTGAGTGCTGCCCAGGAATCCCCAAACATCGTTATTATTTTAGCGGATGACCTCGGCTATGGCAGCGCTAACTGTTATGGCGCGGACATCCGTCATATTCGGACTCCTAACATAGACCGACTTGCAGCCGATGGCATTAAGTTTCTCGATGCATACACACCTGGCTCTGTTTGCACCCCCACTCGCTATGCTTTACTTACTGGTCGATATGCCTGGAGAGGTCGTTTGAAATACGGCGTGTTAAATCCTCCTGAGGGTCCGTTGCTGATTGAGCCGGAACTCTTAACCCTTCCGGAATATCTAAAGCAGCATGGATACGTGACAGCACATGTGGGTAAATGGCATCTTGGTTACACAAACCTGCCAAATGTAGAGGATCTCTCAGCTCAGCCATTGGAGCCCGGACCCCGCTCGCTGGGATTTGATTATCATTTCGCAGTACCTAACCAAATTGACTGGCTGCCCAAAGTATATGTGGAAAATGAGTCTATATGGGATTTACGCTCAAAGGGAAAACATCCCTATGGCAAAAGTTTTTACAAAGGACAGCCCTATCATGGATATGATGCCCCTCAGCGGGTGGCAAAGGATGTAACGCAGGATCTTTCGGATGCCGCCCGGAGATGGATATTAAAAACGGTGAAGGAAAAACCCGAAAAACCATTCTTTCTGTATTTTGCTCCTGTAGCCGTACACCACCCGATCTCGCCGAGCGATAAATTTCGTGGTACCAGCGGGGTAGGACCCTATGGTGACTTTATCCATGATCTGGATCACAGCGTTGGGGAGATTATGGATGCGTTGGCATACGCTGGAGTTTTAGAGGATACTATTGTGATTTTCACCAGCGACAACGGAGGTGATTTTTGCCCGGAAGAACAGCAAGCGCGCGATAAGGGCTTTAAGAATAACGGCGATCTTCGAGGGGATAAGCACACGATCTGGGAAGGTGGTTTCAAGGTGACCTTTGTTGTGCGCTGGCCGAAAACGATCAAAAAGGGGCGTCAATCTGACCGTATGATCAATCTCGTCGATATCTATGCAACCCTGCAGGAAATTGTAGGTGGGAAGGTGCTGGATGCGAAAACCGCCGCCGCAGACAGTTTTAGTTTTTGCTCCGAACTGCTGGGAAAGACTTCGGAGAAAAGCAACCGGGAAACGATGGTGTTGAATGATGTAACAGGTGTTGTGGCTATTCGAATGAAGGAGTGGAAATATATTGAGGGAAAAGCTGAAAGGCCTGCGGATAAAGCCAGGCAGGAAAAAAATCCCAACCTGGTCAAGCCTGAGCTTTACAATTTGAAACGGGATCCTGTTGAAGCCGACAATGTCATTGAAGAATTTCCTGAGATTGCTCAAAAAATGCAAGAAACCTTGGACCGTATTCGACTGCAGGGATCAGAACGTATGGCGGGTAAAAAATGAATAACATGACAAATCACTTTAAGTGTTTAATCGTTGGCATCTATTTGCTAGTTGTTCCTGTTGCATGTGCGGAAAATGTCAAACCCAATATACTGTTAATCGTAGCCGATGACCTAAGCTACGACAGTTTGGGTTACGCGGGTGGAGTAGCACCCTCAGTCACCCCTAATATTGATGTTTTGCGCAAGCAAGGTATTTCCTTCAAAAAAGCCTTCAACTCTGTCTCGGTTTGTCAACCTTCCAGACAATCGATGTTAACAGGCCTACTTCCGCACAATTACGGGTCGTTTGGATTTTTCCCTATTAAAAAGAACGTCGCAACGCTTCCTGCATTACTGGCTAAGGCGGGTTACTTGACAGCAAACATTCACAAAAAGCACCACATGCTTCCCGAAGCACTCTTTGGCTGGCACCATGATAACAAATCGTTGGGATTGCATGATCCAGACGGCGTTGTTGGAAGAGATCCCGAAGCCTTTGCACAGGGATTAAAAAAGTTGATCAAATTCGCAGAGGATCGGGGAGCACCGTTCTTTTTGGTCGCCAATTCTGCTGATCCTCATAGGCCCTTCCATGGCGATCCGGTTACACCCAGTACGTTCTTTGGGCGGGATAAGGTTGTTATAAAAAATCCATCCCGAATTTATTCTGCAGATGAAGTGACAGTCCCACCTGAGTTACCTGATTTACCGGGCATCCGTGAGGATCTGGCGCGTTATGCGTCATCCGTGCGCAGGCTTGATGACACGGTGGGGGCCTGTCTGGAAGTCTTGGAAGTATCCAGTAAGACTGATTCAACCATTGTACTATTTGTTTCTGATAACGGTATGCCCCTTCCCTTTGCCAAGTTCGATACATACCTTAGCAGCAATCGAACGCCTTTCCTGATTCGTTTACCGGATAGATCTGTAGCGGGTAGAGTCGATGAATCACACCTTGTTTCGTTAATGGATGTTACGCCGACCGTCTTGGAGCTTGTAGGACTCTCAGTGCCCGAGGGATTTGATGGCAGATCACTGCTGCCTTTAATCAAGGGAACTGATATTAACGATTGGCGTGATGAAATTGTCTTCTTGCGTTATGAGGATATTTATTATGGAGAAGGAATTGAACATAGGCTGCGTTTTGAACCTGACTTCATTTCAACGCTAAAAAAACGTGGTTGGCAGCCGCGCCCCGATCACCCAGAGGCAGGCACTTTTTCAAGGGAAAGACAGCAACGATGTTATTTTGATGGCCGATTTGGTTATATATTCAATGATTGGTATCGTCCCGATGGGCTTGAATTCAGTCCCTTGGGAGCAGGTGTGCCTTACAAAGACCGCTCATTTAACAGTATGAATAAGGTTGCTGGCCAAAACCAAGCCGTCTTAGAACGCGTTCAGCATTATCTTTTGCGTGCACCAGAGGAGCTTTATGACTGGACGAAGGATTTAGGAAGCCAAGTGAATCTGGTAGAGAACCCAGAATTTGCTACGCAACTGAAAAAGTCTCGTGAAAAGCTCAGGAATTGGATGAGAGTGAATCATGATCCGCTTTTGAAGAATTACGAAGCAAAAATATACAAACATGCTAACAAGACGCGCCTGACAAAAGTCAAGTCCAACGAAATTACGTCGTAACTGCTGAGTTCATAGTAATTTATCAAGTTTTTCTGTTGACATTCCATTTTGTCTAGTTATAATGCAACCTGTTGTTTTATAAGGAGGTTACATCAATTATGCGAAGGATCGTTAATCCCCAACAAAATCGCCTGTTTGACAGCTTTAATCCGGTATTAACAACTCAGACGCAGAAACTGTTACTGGACGACTGGCCGGGTGTATTTCGGCATGTCATCCTTGAACTGATGCCGGTAGAGCAACTGGGTAGTCATCTTCATGCGACGATGGGTAGGCCGAGCAAAGAGCTTTATTCGATGGCGGGGTTACTTCTGCTGATGGAGCTTATGGATTGGACTAAGCAAGAGGCCATGTATGAGTATTGCTTTAACATGGCTGTTCACTATGCCTTGAATCTTGAGCCGGTAGCTCAAGATCTCAGCGTACCTACTCTGGATCGTTACATTGTGAGATTTGAAGAGGAAGAACTTGCGTCGAAGGTGATGCATGACGTTAGTGTGCATCTGATTAAGCTTCTTGATATCAAGATTGATCAACAACGGTTGGACTCGACACATGTGTTCAGCAATATGGCCAGTTTCGGTCGTACACGACTGATGGGCGTAGCGATCAAGCGGTTTCTGACTCAGGTAAACAAGCATGATCCAGCGGGGTATGGCTCACTGGATGAACAGTTGCGTCGGCGTTATGCCCCGAGCGTTCATCAGTTGTTCGGTGACACTGGCAAGGACAGTAAATCTCGCAACGTTCTTCGCCAGCAGGTTGCAGAGGACATGTATGCGTTGATTAAGCGTTTTGCTGAGGACCCAAAGCATTCAGGCCGTAGTACGTACAAGGCGATGGAACGTATATTCTATGAGCAATGCAAGGTGCACGAGGAGATCGTGGAAGTTAAGAACAAACCTGGCGGCAACATCATACAGAATCCATCGGACCTTGACGCGACCCGCGATGGCCATAAGGGGCCCGGCTACCAGGCCCAGATCGCCGAGACCTGCAACCCGGAAAATGAGGTGCAGTTGGTTACCTGTGCTATACCTCAGACCGCTGCAGAGCCCGATTCGAATGCCCCATCTGAAGTATTGGAAGACTTGAAAGAATCTGAGCTTCTTCCCGATCAACTGCTCACTGATACGCTTTACAATAGCGATGCGAATGTGGAGCTTGCCAAAGACTATGGCGTTGAACTGGTGGGCCCTACACCGTCAGGGCCCAGCGATAAGGAGGCCATAGATCAGTTGAACATCGATGACTTCAATATTGATGAAGCCACCGAAGAGATTCTTTGTTGCCCAGCGGGTCATGCACCGCAGTCCTCGGTCCATGATAGCCAGACCGGCAAGACTCGGACGATCATGCCGGAATCAGCCTGTGGTCAATGTGACTATCTTGAAGAGTGCCCCGTCAATAAGGGCCGCGCCGGTTATCATGTGAACTTCAGTGTAAGTTCAAAATCATCATATTCTTTATCCGTGCACAACCATATATAGTCATGTTCTGGGTTTCCCATGGAATTGCACTCAATAGTTCCCTCCGTAACCTGCCAGAAGTTTTTTCCTTTGTCATCATCAAGACAAGCCACATGCCACCCGTCAAGTGATATCCCATTAAAAAGCGGGCTCCATACTTCTGAAGGTTTTTTATTTGAGATTGCAGCATCAAACTGTCTTATAACAAAATATGGCATATTTGCTTGATTCGCATCAAGTCCGGGGAAAATGGCTTTGCCTGCTTCGCCCATATCAATGGCGAAGTAGTATTCCATCGGATATCTTGTTTTTGTGTATTCTGCGGGGATGACGGCCTGGCATTGATTCCCTTTTTTATCCATGCGAACCACTTGCCATTCAACCGCCTGGTTGACATGTCTGTAATACAGGTCAACTCCCTTTGCTTCTCGCGTTAGTTCCAACTCGATCTTCATGGGTTTACCGGGTTGGAAATTTTTAGCGGGCGTATGCTGGCAATTCATGGTTGGAAGTTGAGGACGTGATTTTACCCTCTGAATAGCGGTGCTTACGCTTTTCTGTTGGCTTGATTTATTACCGTTGGCCTTGGCTTTTGCTAATGCTTCTTTCATATCAGCAATGTCTGAATCTATTCGGGGAATGCGATCGATCCAGTGTCCGCTTTGTGTTACCCAATCACCGAATGAAACGTTTTCCACGTAGATTGATTTTGCATCCTCAGCCATCTTTACCCAAACATCATGAGCTGTTGTATAATGCTTGATAGCTTCAACCAAAGCTGCTGTATCTCCACTGCCTTCATAAAGATGCCAAAGCACCGCGGCGCGCATTTTATGGGCGAAGAAATTGGCGATGCCACATTGAATCTTAATATCATGATAAAAACGACGGAACTCAACATCACTTTTATCCTCTACAAGAGATTCTGCTGTGTTCAGATTCCGGGTGGCTGTATCGGCCATATCTTCGAGCCACTGGGCCACAACCAAGGGTGAATACTTGGCCAGTTCTTCACCTTCCAGTAATGCCGCAGCGAATTCATTCATTTTAGAAAATAACTGTGGATCGTGTGGACTGACATTTCCAAAAACCTTGGGCGAAGGATTATCACTAAAAATGACATCATCGCTTTCATTTACAATGGGCTGATTGGTATACATTTCAGGCCAAAAGCGCGTGCAGTCAGTCGCTGCGCCGTGAGCCGTGGTGATTAAGTGGACAACGCGGCTTGAATTTGCCAGCGCAATTTCCATCGATTTAGCGGCATCACCAAATTTACTGCGCAGAAAACGTAGCCAAACATCGGGATCAGCTTCGGGATTGTAAAGCAGACGACCCCAAACGCGATAGGTATAGAGAAACTTCTGGAAATCCCATTCAGGTTCAAGCGACTTATCGGCATAAGCGCAACGCCCACCTGGATAGCCTGTTCCTTTGCGACCTTTAAAGCCCAAGGGATCAACCCGCTCAACACCCAGACTGCCAAGCAAATTAGTTGATCGGCTATAGCCGGCCGCAAGAGCTGGGTCACCCGCAAGCAGAAGTACATTTGTGCCAGGCCAAATGCGATGCAAAACTCTCCACTCCCGGTCTTCAGGAAGAAAATCGCCATAGCCTGCGCGGGTAAACTTTCTTAATGTCAGATGGACACCATGTGCAGGTTCACTATATTCCTTTGTTTTCCCTTTATCGTCATGCCGAATATCTGCAGGATGATACCCAAGTCCCATATGTTCGCCAACAAATTTAGGTGAAGCACTGACCGGCATACCTGTCTCAAGAGCCCAGGTAAGCTGATCTTGCGTTAGACTTTTACCATGCATATCAATCCATACATGATGATCCGCTTGTTTGTGAGCATCAAACACTATTTCCCAAAAATCTTTTGTCCCATCCGGAATACCACTTTCCTTATGTACACGATAAGTTACTCCTGTAATGGAAGGACAGGTTTTTAGGACCAAGGCTAAAGCATCACGACAATACGTTGCATGGTTTTCTTCAGTCAATCCACTAATCTTATAATTAACATTTTCAGGAAAATTATATCCATGCGACCAGAGCGCCAATTGAAATTCCATACCATGTGCTGCAGCCTCATCGCTAATAAATCGAAGCATTTCCAAATTGCTATCGCGCTCTTCGTCAGGAAGACCAAGCGCACGAACGTCGTATCCTGGCACCTCAACTAAGAATGGATAAGCAAAGAAGAAATAGGAATCAACGCATCGTGTAGGAGAATTGTAGCCCATACCAAAGGCCAGACTAAAACGATTTATACGCTGTTTTGCCAGTTCACTCAGATAACTTTTCCAAAATTCGCGATCATTATACCAGGGTTTGTCTTCTACTTCACTTGTGAAAGTGCGATAGATGCTTCGAATCTTAAGCGCAGGTTTTTCGATGATGGGTTTGGAAATTCTGAGCGCAACAGAGGGGGCAATGCCACACTGGATACGGTCAGCAAGTTCCAAAACAGCATACATGAGTCCCTTAGCGTCGCTTCCACATGCCAGAAGAACCTTTTTGCTGGAGATATTACCCTGAACAAGCCCTAATGATTCACGTTCATCGGACACCGAAACATTTCTCATTTTCAGTATCTTCTGTGACAAAGCATTTTTGCTGCCTGCAACGATAATGGCTAATTCAGAATCAGGAGCAGTTTCAAGCGCCGAATATGTGACAACTTTGACACCGTGTTGATTTAAAGATTCCTGCAACTGATCGACGGCCCAACGAACCGGTTTCGAAGAGGAGATTTCATCATCAGCATCCATAATAATGCTAATTATTTGCATATCAGTTGTGGAATTGCTGCAGTCCGAACCGAGAAAATTCTGGAGTTTTTCAAAGTTGCCATCCAAATCACCTGTGGCCAGGGCAAAAGCCATTCCTCCGTCCGAGGCATCCAAACCACCATCCTTGTGCTCCGCAGTCGCCAGAAAGCGGGAGTGTACCCATCGATATTCATCACATGGGGAGTTTTTCATCCATTCCACCAAATCCCATCTCTTAAACCTACGGCCGCCAAATTTTTCCATGTATTGGTTGGTGGTGAAGAAGTATTTTGCTCCTAATGCAACACAATCATCCTTGCCATGTGAGGGTGTCCCATCTTTCAGTTTCCATTTTCCCGGTACTTCATTTACTTCTGAATGGGAAACCAGAATACAATATTGCCGCTTTTCTGGATTGGCTCTCAAAAGAGCCTGGTAGGCGACCTCAAAAGGACCTGCCTGAACATACCAAAACTTGCTTCCTTCATGGCTAATGTTTATTTCTTCTTTAGCATGTTCAATTGCAGCATCGAGCTCACGCTGATCATTGAAAAAGTTTTCCTCGTTGAACCCAAACCTTCGGGCACCGCCGATAGTGCTTTCATAATTCTCGGCTTCTTTCCAATCAAGACTGCGATCAAGTCTGTTGTTATAATCGAAATGTACCAACTTGTCCTGCCATCCCATTTTGGCAAAGACGGCCAGAGCCATTGCCGTAGCAGACCAATCGTCCTCATCAGCCAGGTTGCCGTCAGAACTCCAGCCAATTCTGTCATTCTCTTTAGGAATCTGAGCAATACCATAATTTTGAAAAATTGTAGTTAAGACCATTGCCAATAAAAAAAACCTTAAAAAGTTTGTATTCAACAATAGTTTGCTGTTTCGTTTATTATTCATTTTTACCTTCATGATTTTTGTTTATAATCTGACTTTCTTTTGTCACGATAAAGGTTTTAAGTTGCTTATTTTATTTCCTATTCCCCATAATCAAATGAATAGTATATAACTTTTATCCACGTGAATCAATTGGCACTCCAAACAATTTCTCTTTCCTTTCCTTCTACCTCGCGAAAAACAACCAGCTTTTTGGACACAGTGATTCCTAATTTATAAGGTCCCGATCCAGACACCGGAGGACTTTGGTAAAGTTTTACTTTCGGGTTATCCGGCCTAACGCGCCAAGTGGTCAGCCGCCCATTTTCGACGATGCTATACATAGGGTCTCCGGAACGATCCTTATGCATACTTGTATGCCAAATTTCGCCCTTGCTATTGTCTGGAGTACCATGGCTAAGCGTCAGTCTTCCATCCTCCTGCAATATCAAATGGCATTCCAGGCGTGGGAATATGCGGACATCCTTGTCTGTCAATCGCTCACCTTCATTCAAAATCACCTGGTAAATCTCATCAGCCATGTTTGATTCATTTTTATCCGAAACATCGCCCACGGTGATCTGTATCTCCTGCCAACCCAATGTGCCGGTATTGTCCTCTGCTACAGCTTTCAAATGAACTCTTCCGGTTTTTAACGATTTCAAAAGCTCATCACTTTCAGCGTTCCAAATATGTGGATCTGTTTCATGTGCCTTCAACAACAGACCGTTGAGATAAAGCTTCTTCTCCTTAATACCATCTTTGTCGCTGGCTTCCACCTCCACCTGAAGGTCGGCGCCGGCTGGGAAGCTCATACCATCTTTCAGATTTGAAAAACGAACTTCCGGGTAATCCCCTTCATTCTCAGCGTCCACAACTTCCTTTTCCACCCCTTTTAAAATAAGAGGCCAATCCAGATAATCAGTTCGGGCCAGTAATTGCGGTTTGTACTGGGATGTCATTATCGCTGTGTACGCCTTCCACTCCTGAACCGCATCCTTTAAATGTTCAACGGCCTGGGCATTATACTGTTTCTGTCGGGTATCCTCACGAAACGCTGCAAGCTTCGCAGCACCGCGCATTTTGTCAGCGTAGTAACGACCCAGATATGTCATGCTTTCAATATCATTCAGCGTTTCCTGTAACTCCAAATTATCGCTCATCTGTTGGCGTAATTTCGGAAGCGATGCCAGGGCAGTTGCCGCATAGGCATCCAGGTCATCTGCCACCTGCAATGGTGAGATGCCTTCCGATTTTTCCCCGGATACTTCAGCCTTCCCCCAATCCATGACGGTTTGAAATCCGGTTCCCAGTTGAGATGCCCATACATTTCGGAAATAATACTTGTCAACGGTCAGAAAACCGCCTGTGAAGTCGATGCATCCTTCGGGTGCTATTTGCGCATCATTGGGCCACCAGTTAGAACTGTTAATCAGCGGGATAATTTCGGAAGTTGCCGCCCATGTATCGTATAGCAGTTTGCCATCCGCTTCAGGGAACCGATGGTTTAAAACCGCTTCCCAATAATCCCGACCAAGAGACGGATTATACGCCAACTGCCCCCATTGCCGCATGCGGTACCAATGCTTATCAATTTCCAAACGTCCGGCCATCTTTGGATTTTTCGCAATAAACTCGCGTCCCCAAACATAGCCGTCAGAGCCCATGTAGAACCCGGGCGACACATCGTGCGGCATCTCCTGGATATAGTTGCGAACAAAATCAGGATTTCCCCAGCGCAGCACAAACATGTCATCGTTGCGCAGGTTTAAAAAGCAAGGAACGTTGTATTCCTCAACCTCACTGCGAAACCATTGATCAAATATTTTCGGCCTGTTTTTTACATACATATGCCCGATAACGTATTTGAAGCTGGTATTAAATTCACCTTTGAAATCTTTAAAGGCTTCAGTTATCGGTTTCAATCCCGACTGGTGTTAGCGGAATATAAAGCGAAAATCACGATCGGGCTGTTGTTCCATTACATCCATCATTGCTCGTCCATAAGTATTGAAGAGAAAGTTTTCGATGGAATACTCTCCTGTTATATGATTGTCCGCATTTTCGCCTGCCGTAACACCAATTCCGCTAATTTGTGGATAGGTCAGCAGGGCCTGGCGAACACTCCGGCGCAGATAATCTACCGTGATAGGATTTGTCTGATCCTGCGTAATACCATATTTCCCAGTCGCACCAGTGGTGAAGACGTTCCAGTGAAACAGGTAAATTTCAATTCCGCGATCCTCCGCATACTTAAACACCCTTTGCCAATGCGCAATCTTCTCATCAATAGAGATCTTTTTGACCAGTTTGAGATTGATACCCTCTGTATCCTGAACACCACTTTTTTTAAGATCCGGTGTAAGCTCATCCCCGATACGATAGACATCATCCAAAGCAACCTCAGGATACTCCTCCAGCTTAACTATGGAAGGATACGGATGTGTGCTCCACAGGCTCAACACATTGTATCGATAACGGGCAAGGTCGTCGAGATAGGCCTTCCAGAATTCAAAATCCCAAACCGTTTCAATGTTGTTTTGCGCCGCATCTCCCGTATCGTCATAAGAAGGGGTACGTGCATCAAAGGGTATATTGAATTTAATGCCACGCTTCGGCACAAACGGCGCGCGGTCCTGATTTTTAATTGGAAGACCTAACCGCAAAAGGTCGGCTACTTCGAGGCC
>Ga0307380_10009943_pt1 | contig 12034 bp, 19 predicted proteins | sample UN3MG_FD_202239 | JGI IMG/M metagenome (GOLD analysis project Ga0307380, IMG submission 202239) | Soil microbial communities from Risofladan, Vaasa, Finland - UN-3 | ecosystem: Environmental > Terrestrial > Soil > Coastal area > Acid sulfate soil | place: Finland: Risofladan, Vaasa | collected... | reverse complement strand
CCCGTCTGGAAAAGATGGTGCTTAATATTGGCGTGGGAGAGGCAATTCAGAATGCTAAGGCTCTGGAAGCGGCTGAGAGAGACTTGGTTGCTATTTCAGGGCAACACTCGGTGATTACTCGGGCTAAGAAGTCTATTGCTTCCTTTAAGTTGAGGTCAGGGATGCCTATCGGGTTAAAGGTAACCCTGCGGGGGGAACGTATGTACGATTTTTTTGACAAGCTGGTGAATGCTGTCTTGCCCCGTATACGTGAGTTTCAGGGAGTTTCCCCAAACTCTTTTGATGGCCGGGGCAACTACACATTGGGACTTAGGGAGCAAATCGTCTTTCCTGAAGTAGATTATGAGAAGATAGACAAACTGCGTGGACTGGAAGTATCAGTTATCACTACGGCCAAAACAGATGAGGAGGGCAGACACCTGTTGAGGTTATTAGGTATGCCTTTCATCCAAAATTGAGGTGAGGATGGCTAAGAAGTCAAAAATTATAAAATCGGAGCGTCCTGCCAAATATAGAGTGCAGCAGCATAATCGGTGTTACTTGTGCGGCCGGCCTCGTGCCTATATCCGTAGGTTTGGTTTGTGCCGTATTTGCTTTCGTAGGCTGGCTCTCGCCGGCCAGATTCCCGGGGTGAGAAAATCAAGCTGGTAACTAGAAGAGAGGGGGAAAGGTGACTGTTTCTGACCCAATAGCGGATATGTTAACTCGAATACGCAACGCCATTATGGCGAGGCATGATTCTGTGCTGATACCAACCTCAAGGATGAAACTGAGTATTGCCAATATCCTTAAAGAGGAAGGTTTTATTAATGATTATGAGGTGCTTAGGGGCAAGCCGCATCGAGTCGTTAAGATTTATCTCAAATATGGTGATAAAAATCAGCCAATCCTTTCCGGGTTGGAGCGAGTAAGTAAGCCCGGGCTAAGGGTGCATGTTCAGCAGAAGGAAATCCCCCGCGTTTATGGTGGTTTGGGTGTTGCTATTCTTTCTACATCTAAGGGTGTGATGACAGGACAGCAAGCTTGGCGCCAGAGGATTGGCGGTGAACTTTTATGCTATGTGTGGTAGACCAATATTTGGGGAGTAACTATGTCTAGAGTAGGGCGAATGCCTATAACTGTGCCACAGGGTGTGGTGGTAGATATTAAGAAGGATGGGGTCACTGTAGCCGGACCTAAAGGGGAGCTCCGTCGTCGTTTTAACCCCGATATGTCTATTGCCCTAGACAGTGATAGCCTGATAGTAACGCGACCTAGTGACAGTAAGGAGCATCGTTCCTTGCACGGATTAACTCGCAGTCTTTTGGCTAACATGGTTGAGGGAGTAACTAACGGATTTGAGAAGACCCTTGAAATAGTAGGTGTGGGTTATCGGGTTGAGAAGGCGGGGGACAAGCTGGTATTTCGTGTTGGATTTTCACATCCAGTAGAAGTATCACCGTTGCCGGGTATCACCCTAGCTATAGAGGGGACAAATCGTATTAAGGTTATAGGGATTAATAAAGAAGTGGTTGGCGAGATGGCGGCTGAAATTCGAGCTATTCGTCCCCCTGATGCTTATAAAGGTAAGGGCATTAGATATGCTGGGGAGGTTGTTCGTCTTAAAGCCGGTAAGGCAGGTAAGGCGATAGGCATGAGGGAGTAATGGGTAAAAGTGAGCTAAGGACAGCCCGTATTAGAAGACACCACCGAGTCAGAGCCAAGGTGGAAGGCACAACCCCTAGACCGCGTTTGTGCGTCTTCCGTAGCTTGAACCATATTTATGCTCAGGTTATTGATGATTCGCAGGGGCACACGCTAACCTCTGCCTCAACCCTTGACCCAGAGATGAAAGACGGTGCCACAGCTGGCAAAGTAAAGGCGGCTAAGGCAGAGCTTGTCGGTTCTCTGGTAGCTAAGCGAGCATTGAGTAAAGGGATAAACCAGGTGGTTTTTGACCGTGGCGGATACAAATACCACGGCCGGGTTAAAGCCTTAGCTGAGGCAGCTCGGCGTGAGGGATTGAAATTTTAAAGGGGATGGTTTTAAGATAGATGAAGGGGTTGGTAAGCAAGATAGACCCAACGGAACTGACACTGAATGAGAAGTTGGTCTATATTAATCGTGTGGCTAAGGTGGTGAGAGGAGGGAGACGTCTCAGTTTTAGTGCCCTGGTGGTGACCGGGGACGGTAATGGATATGTAGGTATTGGTGTCGGTAAGGCTAACACAGTGCCAGTGGCGATTAGCAAGGCTGGCGCTATTGCCCGAAAGAATTTGATTAGGGTACCGTTAGCTGGGACTACTGTTCCTTATGAAATAAGGGTTAAATTTGGGGCAGCCAAGGTTCTGCTGAAACCAGCTGGACCAGGTACCGGTATCATTGCCGGTGGTAGTATCCGAGCTGTGCTTGAGGCAGCTGGGATTAAGGATATTTTGACTAAATCGCTAGGTAGCTCGAATAAGATTAATATGGCTAAGGCAACGATGCTTGCTCTCAGCCAACTTAAAGACCCGCAGGAGGAGTTAGCCAAACGTAAGCAAGCCCTTGAGGTTGGAGAGGTGGTATCTAATGGCTAAGATATGTGTCACATGGGTCAAAAGTAGTATCGGTTATGCTGAGGACCAGAAGAGAACCCTGAAGGCTCTTGGTCTTCATCGGTTAAATCAGAGTGTTACTCACCATGATTCAGTCTCACTTCGAGGCATGATTAACAAGGTGAGGCATCTAGTTAAGGTGGAGGTAGAAAGCTCGTGAGGCAGGACAAACTCTCGCCAGCCCCTGGCTCTAAGAAGAACAGGAAGCGAGTGGGCCGGGGGGATGGCAGTGGACATGGCACCTATTCAGGGCGGGGTTGTAAAGGGCAGAAATCTCGTTCTGGCTATAAGATGAATCGTGGTTTTGAAGGTGGGCAGTTGCCTTTAATTCAGCGCTTACCAAGAAAGCGTGGCTTCACTAATATTTTCAGGATAGAGTATAACATTGTCAATGTCGGTAAGCTCAGTATGTTTGAGGCTGGGAGTGAGGTAACACCAGAAAGGTTGGTAATAGCTGGAGTGGTAAAATCGCTGCGGCACCCAATTAAGGTTCTGGCTGAGGGTGATATTAATCATCCCCTTGTAGTAAAGGCAAACAGGTTCTCGGCGGCGGCTAAAGCTAAGATTGAGGCGGCCGGGGGCAAGGTGGAGGAGGTGGAGTATGCCACCAGAGCGAGGTAGACCACGCCTGTTTCAGGCAATGCTCGATGCCTTCCGTCTACCCGATTTAAGACGGCGAATTCTCTTTACCCTGGGCATGCTGGTTGTTTTCCGCTTTGTAGCTCATGTGCCCCTTCCCGGGGTGAACCCTGATGCCTTGCAGCAGCTATTTGAGCGTAACGCAATGCTAGGCATGCTTGACATGTTTAGTGGCGGCGCCATGAGGTATTTCAGTGTGGCAGCGATGGGGATTTACCCCTATATAACAGCTTCAATTATAATGATGCTGCTAACGCCCGTTATACCCCGGTTGCAGGCCCTTTCTCAGGAAGGAGAGGCGGGTAGGGATAAGATTAATCTAATTACCCATTGGTTGACTGTGCCGATGGCAGGTCTCGCCGGTTACGGGCAAATAATCTTGCTTCGGAATGAAGGTGTTCTCATTAGCGCCGCAGTACTACCAACGGTAGCTATGGTTTTGGCAATGATAGCCGGCACTATGTTCCTAGTCTGGCTAGGTGAGCTTATTACTGAATACGGTATTGGTAATGGTATATCTATAATAATCTTTGGCGGCATTGTGGCTGGCTTACCCGAAATGATTGGTCAAGGTTTCCTGGCTGAGGGACAATTTGGCGGTTTGGCAGTTTATGTTCTCATAGCCTTGGTCACTATCTTGATAATAGTTATCTTTACCGAGGCACATCGTCGTATTCCTGTTCAGTATGCTAAAAGCGTCTTTCGTGGTGGTCGTATGTATAAGCAATCGGGCTCAACCCATATTCCATTGCGGGTAAACACCGCTGGGATGATACCCCTTATCTTTGCTATGTCTATAGTAGTGTTCCCTGGTATGATAGCCAGTTATTTTGCTGGCCCGGAAACGAATCCTAACTTTGCCAATACTATTATGAATTTGTTTAATCCTAACGCAGCACTACCTATGGGTCTATTTTACTGGGGGCTCTATTTCCTGCTAGTAATTGGCTTTGCTTTCTTTTATACCTTTGTGATGTTCCAGCAGCAGGATTTACCGGGCACCCTGCAACGGCAGGGAGGATTTATCCCCGGCATTCGACCGGGGAAACATACCTCTGATTATCTTAATCAGGTCATTAAGCGTATTACCTGGGGAGGAGCTCTTTTTCTAGCCGTGGTGGCGATAATACCCTTTCTGGCTCGAGAGATTACCGATGTCCAGGTGATACAGCTGTCCAGCATGGGTTTACTTATTGTGGTTGGTGTTGTTTTGGATACCATGAAGCAGATAGAGGCGCAATTAGTGATGCGCCGCTATGAAGGCTTTATCAAATAGGGGTAAAAGGTGTATATTATTCTTTTGGGTGCCCCCGGGGCAGGCAAGGGAACACAGGCTGTTTATGTAGCCCAGAAGCTGAATTTGGTTCATATTGCTACTGGCGACCTGTTTCGGCAGGCAATAGAGCAGGGGACTGAGTTAGGAATGCAGGCTAAGTCTTATATGGAAAAGGGAATTCTGGGGCCTGACGAAATAACAATAGGGATGGTTCTTGAGCGTATGTCAGTCCCAGATTGTGAATCTGGGGTGGTTTTTGATGGCTTCCCCAGGAATCTGGAACAGGCTAGGGCATTAGATAAAGCCTTAGCCAAGCAGAATAAGGTTATAGATAGGGTGATATATATAAAAGTCTCTGAAGAGAAGCTTCTAAAGCGGCTCAGTGGGCGCTGGATTTGCCGTGACTGTCAAACGACGTATCATGCCGTCGATTCTCCACCCAAGGTGTGGGGCAGGTGTGATAAGTGTGGCGGCGGGCTATATCAACGCCCTGATGATGCTGTTGAAACGGTTAAGAAGCGTCTGCTGGTCTATTTTACTCAGACGGCTCCGCTTATTGATTATTATACTCAGGCAGATAAGCTAACAGAGATAGATGGGGAGGGAGATATAGATGAGGTGGGGGGTAGAATAATCGCAGTTCTTTGTGGGGAGGGCGTAACTGGGTGAGTATAATTATCAAAGCCGATCGAGAGATTGCTATTATGCGGCAGGCAGGTAGGATTGTGGCCACTATACTGGGGGTGCTAAGTGAGCAAGTGAGGCCGGGGATGAAAACCAAGGAGTTGGATGTTATCGCAGCTAGAGAGCTAGAGAGGCTGGGAGCTAAGCCTTCGTTTAAGGGATACCGGGGATTTCCAGCTAATCTCTGTGTGTCAGTAAATGACGAGATAGTGCATGGAATTCCGGGGGAGAGGGTTTTAGCTGAAGGTGATATTGTATCCCTTGATTTTGGAGCCATTTTTAAAGGTTTTCAGGGTGATGCTGCGGTAACAGTAGGCGTGGGAGAGGTTAGCTCGCAGGCTGAACAGCTTATGGAAACTACTGAAGGTGCCCTGAAGGCTAGTATCGCTATTGCTTATCCCGGGGCAAAATTGGGAGATGTTTCAGCCGCCATTCAGAACTATGCTGAGTCAAGAGGTTATTCGGTAGTGCGTGAGTATACCGGACATGGTATTGGGCGAGAGATGCATGAGGAACCCCAAATACCCAATTTTGGTCCACCAGGAGTGGGGCCAGTGTTGAAGGAGGGGATGACCCTTGCCCTTGAACCTATGGTGAATGTTGGCGGCTGGCGTACTCGACTTGGCAATGACCACTGGGCAGTGTTTACTGCTGATGGGAGTCTTTCGGCACACTTTGAACACACTATTGCTATTACTGATGATGAACCAGAGGTACTTACTATTATATAGACAAGGAGTTTATGCCTAAGAAAGAAGCTATTGAGGTTGAGGGGACAGTAGTGGAGTCTTTGCCCAATGCTATGTTTCGTGTTGAGTTGCCTAATGGGCATAGGGTGCTGGCGCACATTTCGGGTAAGATAAGAAAGCATTACATTAGAATCTTACTTGGTGACAGGGTGTTAATAGAGCTTTCTCCTTATGACCTGAGCCGAGGTAGAATTACCTATCGGTTTACATAATAGTGTTAATTAGATAATATAAAGAGATAATGAAAGAGGACTTATCATGAAAGTTAGAGCTTCAGTTAAGGTTAGATGCGAAAAATGTAGGGTGGTGAAGCGGCGAGGGGTAGTCAGGATTATTTGTTCTAACCCAAGACATAAACAGAGGCAGGGCTAATTTTACTGCTGATAAGGAGGAAATCTGATGCCGCGTGTAGCCGGGGTAGATATACCCAGAAATAAGCAAATTGGGGTTTCGCTACAATATATCTATGGCATTGGCTCTACTTTGAGCCAGAAAATTCTAGCTCAGACTGGTATTAATCCTGATACTAAGACGGATAGTCTTACTGAAGAAGAGGTTAATCGTCTCCGGGAGCTTATTGACCACGAGTACAGGGTTGAGGGTGAGCTTAGAAAAGAGGTTAATCTTAACATCAGGCGTCTCATTGACATTGGTAGCTACCGGGGTATCAGGCATCGTTATAGCTTGCCGGTCAGGGGGCAACGAACGCGAACCAATGCTCGTGCCCAGCGCGGTCCTCGCAAAACGGTAGCTGGTAGAGGGCAGAGACGTGGTGCGACCAAGAAGTAATTAGCGTATATAAATTTAAAGGAGAATAGAATGCCAGGGAAGCGAACCAGATCAAAAAGGCGGGAGCGTAAGTCTATTCCTGCGGGGAGAGCCTACATCCAGGCTACCTTTAATAATACCATAGTCACTCTTACCGACCCTGAGGGGAATGTTATTGCTTGGGGAAGTTCAGGCACAGTCGGGTTTAAGGGTTCACGCAAAGGCACTCCCTATGCTGCTCAGCTAGCAGCTCGGGATGCGGCACGGAAGGCTATGGAGCATGGCTTACGCCAGGTAGAGGTTTATGTTAAGGGTCCGGGTAGCGGGCGCGAGGCGGCTATTCGTTCTCTCCAGAGCTCAGGGCTTTTTATTACCGGTATTAGGGATGTGACCCCTATCCCGCATAATGGTTGTCGCCCACCTAAAAGAAGGCGGATATAGGGGATAAAGAAATGGGAAGATATACAGCAGCAGTTTGTCGGTTATGTCGCCGTAGTGGTGAGAAGTTAATGCTTAAAGGCGGTAGGTGTCTTACCCCTAAATGTGCGGTGGATAGACGGAGTAAACCCCCGGGGCATCAGTTACGCCGGCGTCGCCGGGTCTCTGACCGCGGTCTCCAATTAAGGGAGAAGCAAAAAGCCCGCAACACCTATGGGATTCTGGAGAGGCAGTTTAGGCAGCTTTTCGCTCAAGCTGAGAGGCAATCAGGTATCACCGGGGAAAATCTACTGGTGCTACTGGAGAGGCGGCTAGATAATGTGGTATATCGTTTGGGCTTCGGTGACTCCCGCTCCCAAGCTCGTCAGCTAGTTCAACATGGGCATATTTTGCTCAATGGACGCAAGACAGATATACCCTCTTGTCTGGTCAAGGAAGTTGACACTATTAGTTGGAGGGAGGGAAGTACCAAAACTGAGTATTACAAACAACTACTTCAGAACATTGAGAGTAAATCTGTTTTGAGTTGGTTGAGCCTGGATAGGCAGAACCTTGTTGGTCAGGTTTTATCTTTGCCTACCCCTGATGACACTGGTGCTAAATTTGATGGGAAAACTATAGTTGAATACTACTCGCGATAGGTTGTTTGATAAGGAGGAGCATTTTGTCTCATCTAGCAGTACCAAGGATTGAGTGTGTTGAAAGTAGAGATAATTTTGGGCGATTTTTAGCTGAGCCCTTGGGGAAAGACTTTGGTATTACTCTGGGTAATGCCTTGCGGCGAGTGCTGCTTGGCTATCTTCCCGGGGCAGCAGTGACTCGGGTTAAGATTGAGGGAATTCAACACGAATTCTCTCCTATTCCTTATGTGAAAGAAGATACCGTAGAGTTTTTACTCAATGTCAAAACATTGAGGTTAAAACCTATTTCTGGTAGCCCGGGTAAGTTAACGCTGGAGGTGGAGGGGGAGGGGCGAGTTTGCGCTGCTGACATTAAGCCCTCAACTGACTTTGAAATTGCTAACCCTGAGCTTTATCTAGCCACCTTAGATTCGCCCGAAGCTAGACTTTATGTAGAGCTTGATGTGGAATTGGCTGAGGGCTATAGGGAGGCTGAGCCCAGTGATAATCTGCCTGTGGGAACAATCCCGGTGGATGCTATCTTTACTCCAATACGCAAGGTTAATTTTACCGTTGAGCCAGTTCATGTTGGACGGGAGACTAGCCGTGAGCGGTTATGTCTAGAGGTATGGACAGATGGGACTATATCACCTGTAGACGCCATCAGCCACGGCGCAGACATTTTGATGAAGCAACTCTCTCCGTTTGCCGATTATGTTGCCGTTTCCCAGATAGAGGAGGAGGAACAGCTCGTTCGCTTGTCCATTCCTGATGAAAAATATAATATGCCTGTGGGCCAGATGGACTTATCAGTGCGTACCATGAACTGCTTAAGGCGCGGCGGCATCTCTACCGTAGGGGAACTCATAAGTAAAGGTGAGCAAGAATTGCTTGCGCTACGGAACTTCGGTCAGAAATCTAAACAAGAGTTGGAAGAGCGTCTCAACGAATTGGGGCTCTCTCTTACTCCGCCGGTTGAAGAAGAAGTGGAAGGGGAAAAACCCGCTCAGCAGGAGGAGACAGCAGATTCAGCTGCCGGAGACGTGAAAGAGAATCAACCTGGCGAATGATAATTGTGATAGTTTTATTCGGTCGTTTATTAAGGTAGGGGTAACATGAGGCATAAAGTAGCTGGTAGAAAGTTAGGCAGGAGTACAGGTCACCGGAGAGCGATGTATCGTAACCTGGTAACTGACCTTTTGGGTTATGAGAAGATTACCACTACCGAGGCTAAAGCTAAAGAAGTGCGTGGCTTGGCTGAGAAGATGATTACATTGGGTAAAGAAGGTGGACTTAACTCCCGTCGCCGGGCATTGTCATTTATTATAGATAAAAAGGTAGCCGAGAAGATGTTTACTGAGCTTGCTCCGAGGTATGCTGAGCGCCCTGGTGGCTATACCCGCATCACTAAATTAGGACCCAGGTTGGGTGATGGGGCGGCTATGGTTCAGCTTGAGTTGGTAGAGTAGAGGAAGCTGGTCAACTTGGCGACGACCACCAAGATGGTATTGATTGTGGAATATGATGGCACACGCTACCACGGTTTTCAGCTACAGGCTGCTTTGCCTACCATTCAGGGTGAAATAGAAAAAGCACTATGGGAACTTACTGGAGAGAGGACTCGGGTGATGTCGGCTAGCCGAACTGATGCTGGAGTTCATGCTAGAGGACAGGTGGTCAGTTTCAGGACTAAGTCGCCGCTTCCTCCACAGACATTTGTTAACGGACTAAACTACTATTTACCCGGGGACATTGCGATTAAAGCAGCATATAGAGTGGACGATTCTTTTAATGTTAGGCGTGATGCCATTAGCCGGGAATATAAATACTATATATTAAATAGTTTAACCCGGTCTCCCATCAGGGAAGGTTTTTCTTACCGGGTGGGTGGACATCTAGATATTGAAGCTATGAATCAGGCGTGTCAGGCTCTTATTGGCGAGCATGACTTCGCCTTATTTGCCAGCTCCATGGGGGTTGGAACAAAGAGCACAGTGCGAAGGGTGTATCAGGCCGAAATGGAAAAAGATGGGGAATTGGCTGTTTTTAATATAGTAGCTAACTCTTTCTTACCCCATCAGGTGCGTAATACGGTAGGCACGCTAATCAGGGTTGGCTTGGGTAAGATGAAGGTTGATGAGTTCTGTAGTATAATTGAGGTGAAGAAGCCTGGTCTGGTTGGGCCAGCGGCGCCGGCTCGTGGGCTGTGCCTTATGCAGGTGAATTATCCCTGTTCCTTTGAGGAAAAAATATAATGAAGACTTATAGCACTAAGGCATCTGATATTAAGCGGGAGTGGCATGTTATTGATGCCTCAGACAAAATTTTGGGCAAGGTAGCCACTCAGGCAAGTGGCTTACTTATGGGCAAGCACAAACCAATATTCAGCCGTAACCTGGACACGGGTGATTTCGTGGTCGTTATAAATGCTGATAAGGTTCGTGTTACCGGTAATAAAGCCAAGCAGAAGCTCTATTACAGGCATTCAGGGTATCCGGGGGGACTTAAAAGTATCAGCTTAGAGAAGATGATGCAGACTAATCCTACGCGGGTAATTGAATATGCTGTCAAGGGTATGTTGCCCCATAACCGCCTGGGTGCTAGTATGTTGAAAAAGCTTAAGGTCTATGTTGGCGATTCTCACCCTCACCTGGGTCAGACTGGGGCTACATCAGCTAGGGGTGAAAAGGAAGAGCAGCCAATAAAGACCTAGAGGGATGGAGTTCAAGTGGAAAAGTTAGCTTACTTTTATGGGACAGGGAGACGCAAAACGGCTGTGGCTCAAGTAAGGCTATTACCGGGAGAAGGCGCTATTATCATAAATGGTGTCCCCTATGAGGAACGATTCTCCCGTTCTGAGCATCGCCAAGCGATAATACGACCTCTTCTAGTTACCGATAGTGCTGGTAAGTATAGTGCTGTGATTAAGGTAGCTGGGGGTGGCGTATCAGGACAGAGTGGTGCCATTTCTCATGGTATTGCCCGGGCTCTGGTAAGGGCTGATGAAAGCCTTAAGCCCATACTGCGCCAGAATGGGTTACTTACCCGAGATTCTCGGGCTAAGGAGAGAAAGAAGGTTGGTCTCAAGCGGGCTCGCAAAGCACCACAATATACCAAGCGGTAAAGAGTCTCTTCGCCTCGCATTCCTTATTCATTCTAATCGGGTGCTAAAGGGATAAAAATAATGGCAGACACTTATCAAGTGCCTGCCATTTTAATACGAGACGCTACTTATACCCGCAGATTAAATATCAATCTCCGTGCAAACCGGTTTCTTCTAGGGCCATAAGTCTTTAGCTAAGTCCTCCAGCCCTAGCTCCAGCAGCTTCTTCTTGCTTGGCTTGGTTGTCTTGGCATCCCAATCCATTGCTGTTAGGTATTCTTTTATCAGTATGTTCTCGTCAACTGTTACTCCGGTCAGGGGACCCTCTTTCTGTGCTGGTATGCCAAGTGATCTGTCAGGCACCTTGAACTGTAGTGGGTTCAACCCTTCGCGAAGGTTAAAAGCATGCCGCACGTTAGAAATCCTCTCCCCGGCCTTAATCAGTTCGTCTGTGGTCACATCCCAGCCGGTTACCGCACTCATGAAATTGGTGACAACCTCAACAGTAGGTAGAGACATATACATGAACATACACATCCCGCTAGAATTCATAGTATGATTGAAGTTGCTACCTGCTTTGTGTGCTTCTCCTCTACCACTGAAGGATTCAGTGGTAAAGTCAGGTAGTAGTCCTGGAGGAGCCGTTCCCTCTGAACCCTGGGTATGACGGGCCGGAGTGGGGTCTAGCCTGTAGGTAGTGGCGAAGTGATAGCCTAACTTGGGGTCATGTGCTGGAAGCTCTTGTCCATGAATATGGATAGCGTATTTTTCTGACCCTTTACCGATCTTCTCCGCGGCTACCTTCGCACCATCGGCTAACACAGCTCCAAAACCTTCCCTCTTGGCTAACTTTTCGGTCATGGCCACGATGGCTTTATGGTTGCCCCAGGTCATTTCAATACCGTCGGTGTCTCTCTTGGTAATAATTCCATTCTCATAGCATTCAATAGCAAAGGAAATTGTAGCCCCGGCAGAGATAGTGTCAAGCCCGTAGCGATTACAAATATCATTTACCTTGATTATCGATTCAAGGTTGTCATTGAGGCAATTAGTGCCAAACATGCAGAGCGTTTCATACTCTGGCTTATGTGCTCCCGCCTCGTATTGATATTCTGTGCCTGCCTTCATGTGCCCTCCGCAGCCAAAGGGACAGCGCCAGCAGGCATACTTTTTCGACTGAA
>Ga0307380_10009942_pt1 | contig 12035 bp, 8 predicted proteins | sample UN3MG_FD_202239 | JGI IMG/M metagenome (GOLD analysis project Ga0307380, IMG submission 202239) | Soil microbial communities from Risofladan, Vaasa, Finland - UN-3 | ecosystem: Environmental > Terrestrial > Soil > Coastal area > Acid sulfate soil | place: Finland: Risofladan, Vaasa | collected... | reverse complement strand
GCGTTTATCTGCGTTAATCAGCGGTTAATTCTCGTGTTTTAAGTGTTAAAATAGGTAGGATATGTGTGAAAAATCAACCAAAAGCGATGGTAGTTGGAAACAAAAATGGAAAAAGTTCAAATATTTTTTATTCCTTTTTCCACAAGCACTTATGATGAAAGTACGGCCTACATTTTTGTAGATTCTCGTATCAAATGCGCATGTCGGGCCAATTATAGAGGCGCTTATAAATGATTATTGATTATTGACTATTGATTATTGGGAATCGGCGGGCAAAAGACGACCCGAATGCTAATATCTAAATCCTATACAATATCGAAATTCGAAGGGCAAATTCATGCCTTCATGGCTAATCTCAATCCGTGTTCATCTGCGTTTATCAGCGTTTAATGAAAAAAACAGGTTAATCAGAAGAGAAAGCAATGAAAAGTTTGACTTCTTTTATGCAAAACAAAGCCAATTTTTATTTTTCACCGCGGAGAACGCCGAGTTCGCAGAGCTTTTTGCTGATTTTTCAAAAAGATGTGGTTTTTTTGTGGACTCCGGCCGATATCCAACGTATACTATGTGTAGACAATGTATGCACAATCGTTGCATGTAATAAAAGGGTAAACAAAATGGCAAACAAAGCGATGGTTCACGCCAGAGTAGATGCGGAAACGAAATCAAAGGCACAGAGTATCTTGAACAAGCTTGGAATGACGCTCAGCGAAGCTATCGTTCTATATCTAAAGCAGATCGCGTTTCACAGCGGAATTCCCTTCGAAGTGAAGATTCCCAATGAATTGACGATGCGGACGATCGAGAAGTCGGAACGTGGCGAAGAATTGCATGAGGCATCGAGTGTTGACGAGATGTTCAAGGAACTGGACAGTTGAAAATCGTATGGACATCGCAGTTTAAAAAAGACTACAAACGGGCCAGGAAACAAGGCAGGTCTCTAAAGGAGTTAAAAAGAATTGCCAATCAGCTCGTTTGTGGCGAAGAACTCAATGCAAAGCACAAAGATTATTCCCTGAAAGGATTTGGCAAGAAGGTACATAGAGAGTGCCACATAAAGCCGGATTGGCTTCTAATATATCGCATCGAACAAGATGCCGTCGTGTTTATACGAACCGGAACGCATTCAGAGTTGTTCAAGTAATTCCTGTTCAAAATATCAGGGCGGCTTTATGCCCGCCAGGGGCGCTGCCTGCTGAGGTTGTTTGTCAGGATGTTTTTGGCGATCAGGGTGTCTTCGATTACCTGGAAATCGAGCATTCCGACGCAGGCGAAATCGGCGCCGGACTCGAAGGCGAACTTGAAGCCGTCCCGCGGATGGATGGCGCCGGCGGCCAGGACTTTATACGCGATCCAGGGCCTGGCGACGTTCTTCATGAATTCGACGGTCTTTTCCGGCGAGATGCACCACATACAATCGTTGCTGGGCAGGCCGGTCTCGGGGCGCTGGTCTTTCGGAGGGGCGGAGAAATACTTATCATGGTGAAGCGTTTTCATATAGAAATCGACGTCGACGCCTTCTTTTTCGAGCGCCATCGGCACTTCGAGGTCGTGACACGCCACGCCGGCGATCAGCCCGTTGTCCTTGATGAATTCGATTACTTTTGCGATCAGGTCAACCCGGCCGTACTTGACCCATCTGTCGCCGATCTCGCCCTGGATGAAGGCCCCGACCGCCCCGTTGTCGATGGCGATTTTGACCCTGCCGGTCAGGTCGTCGCTCTGCGGGAAGCACTGCGCGATCCACTGAATTTGCCCGCCCCGTTCGTCGCGGTACTTGTTAATCACGCGGATTGTCGGGTCGTTGCCGTTGGCGTACGGGCTGTGGACGGTGGAGATCATCGTATTGATTCCGTTTTCCTCGCACCGCTCCCACGTCTCCATGATTTTCTCATTGGTGAAATAATGCCGCAGCAGCGAAGAGACATAAATAAGGTCGCGGGCGTGAGCGAAGCCGTTGATAAGGTTGCCGCCGCAGATGATCCGGCTGATTTTGACGTTGCCGATTTTGCCTGCCGGCAGATCCTTGCCGGAGGATTGGCGCTCTGCTGCGTTTGCTTTTGCCACCGTCTGGCCCAGCAGGATTTTTTCTTCCAGTGCCAGACCCAGTGCCGCTCCGGTTGAGGCGAGCGCGGATTTCTTTAAGAAATGCCTTCGATTTAAGTCTTTTGCCATGAATTATTTATCCAGTATCTCGACAGTTTTATCGCCAATGAATTGGGCGTCTCCCTTTATTCCCTTGGCCGTTTGGCAGCCGACAAGCGAAAATGCTATAACAATTAGAACAATCGGTATGAGTATTTTTTTAGCCATTTTAGATTCCTTCTTCAAACCATCCAAGGCTTCTCTAAGATTGCAGGGTGGGTCTCTGCCCCACCATGATAGGTCTGTGGGCCAATACCGTAAGGCATCCCCAAGGGAGGCCCACGCCACCTCTTACTTTAGAAACAGATAGTACAGCCGGCCTTCCTGATACGTTTGACCGGCGAGCTTTCCGGCCATGTCACCCAGTCCCATATAGACATCGCATCGTCCCGGGGCGCGGATTGCTCCGCCGGCATCCTGGTCGAGGGTGAAGCCGCTGTAGAGTTGATTGACCACTGTTGTGCCCATAGCTTGCGGCAGGGTGGTAGAAATAAAAGTAAGTGACGCCCGCGGGAAGATCGACTTGTCCGTAGCGATGCTCCGAAGTGTCGTTACCGGCTCGTTGAGGCAGCCGAGCGGCGGGCCGCCTTCTTTCCTGAAGAATACGAATCTCGGATTTCGCCGGACGTACATCTCGACCTGGTCTTTATACCTTTTGAAGTAATCGATCATTGCCGAGAGGCTGATTTTCTCGCCGGATATTTTGCCGTCTCTGACAAGTGCCTGGGCGACGCTTTCGTACTCATGCCCGTTGTTGGCGGCGTAGCCTATTGTGGTCAGCTTGCCGTCGGGCAGCCGGAGCTTGGCCGAGCCCTGCACGTGTGCGATATACGATTCGAACGGATCGCTGAGCCAGGCCAATTCATTGCCCCTGAGCATTCCCGAATTTTCGATGACGGCTCGCGGCGGATAGGGGGTGATTGTCCCATCGGACATTTTTCGGCCGAGTATTTCGCCGGTCGGTCCTTTGATCAGATCGTCCGGCTGCTTGTACAACGGATATTCGAATTGCCCGGTGCGAGTAAGCGAGCCGTTGAAGATCGGCGTATAGTAGCCCGTAAACAGAACCGTGCCGATATCATCGCATCCGATCGATATATAGACGTCGAACTTCTCTCGAATGGCCTGGTTCAATTGCGCGCCGCGAAGCCCCGAACCCAAAAGCTCGGCGAACGCATCCAGACTCTCCTGCGTCCGGCGGTGAGTGATTCCGCTGACGGGAAAGAACTGCCGGCTGGATGGCTTATTCAGGTAGCTCCGGCTGTTGTCTATGGCTTCTCGCAGGTCGGTCAGATTAAGACAGGCCATCGTAAAATCCGGAATTTCAATAGGATTCGTTATCTTACGCAGCGCGTACTGACCGGGCGGCAGAGGCCTGTCATAAGGTATTTTGGTCTCTTTCGTGGGAGTTCTGCAGCTAAATGTAAAAGCGACGACAAGTAACAATACCGAAAGCAAAATCCTTTTCTTCATTCTAATCTCCAAAACTTCATACTTTGTTCGTAGTTATGAACTCAGAACATGTTACACGATTCCAGGCCGGTTTTGCAATGAAATTTAATGCTATAGACAGGTGCAGACGGAACGCATAATCTTCCGCGGGATTCCGTCCTATAATTCTTTTGACAAAAAGGGTGCTAATTTGCTATAATGAGTTGTTCAATAAAGATTCTTGTATTTTTCATTAATGATTCATAGTCAGTTCTTCGAAGAAAGGAGGTGGTCTCAGTTCGTAAAATTTTCATATGCATAATATTTTAAAGAAAGCAAAAAATGAATATTGGCCGCTTTGGTTTGTTGCCGGAGCATTATCATTTTAATCGTTATTACAAGGAGGACTATTATGTGCAGAAAATTAATGTGTTTAATTTGTCTTGTTTTAGTTCTGGGTCTGACTGGAAGTGTAGCAACAGCAGATCCGTACCAGCAGGATACCGGCCCCGATGGTATGGTGTCGATCGAGGCCGAGAATTTCGACGAGAACACTCCGAGACCTCCCCACACATGGGAGCTCATCGCAGAATCGGCGAGCGGTTTCTCGCCGCCGGGTGGATTCAGCGGCGGTTTTGCAATGCAGTCAACGCCAACAACGCCGGCCGGCGGTGCCGGCCCCAATGATCCTGCGGATTTTTTGGCGAACAGTCCGAGATTGGATTATGAAGTCAACTTCCTAAAGACCGGAACGTACTACGTCTGGGTGCTCGCCTGGGGCCTGGACGGCAATTCCGATTCTATGCATTCAGGTCTGGATGGAGAGGCCGTTGCCACTGCGGACCGTATTACCGGCTTCAGTAACAACTACACCTGGACCAACACCGCATATCAGGATCCCGAGCGCATAATGTTTGATGTTACCAGCATCGGAGTTCACACCGTAAACATCTGGATGCGCGAAGATGGTTCCGTAATCGACAAAATTGTTATAACCACGAATCCCGATTACACGCCGACCGGTGCCGGTCCGCCCGAGAGCTGGCGGGGTGCACGCTTGAAGGTCTATAACCCCGTCCCGGCTGACGGCAGCCTGTATTTGAGTACGTGGGTAACACTTTCCTGGACGGCGGGAGACACAGCAGTTTCGCATGATGTATATATGGGTGAAAATTCTACCGACGTGAACGACGGGGCCGGTGATACGTTCCGTGGCAACAATGCCACGGCCTTTTTCGCTGCCGGCTTCACCGGGTATCCCTATCCGGACGGCCTCGTTCCCGGCACAACATACTATTGGCGCGTCGATGAGGTCGAATCGGACGAATTAAAACACAAGGGCGACGTCTGGAGCTTCACGGTTCCGTCCCTGAAAGCATATCAACCAACTCCGCCTGATAATGCCAGACTTATCACCACTGATGTGACCCTCAACTGGCAGGGAGGTCTAAACACGAAACTGCATCATGTTTACTTCGGCAACGATTTCGATGCAGTCAACAGTTCCGCCGAGGCTCCTCCCCAGACAACTACGAGCTATACTCCCGCCAGCCTTGAGCTGGACACAGTTTACTATTGGCGAGTTGACGAGTTCGACGGCGCAACCGTGCATAAAGGCGACGTATGGAGTTTCAGGACATTACCCGAAATCACCGTTACCGATCCGAATCTTGTCGGCTGGTGGAAGCTCGATACAACCTCCGGCACAACCGCGATAGACTGGTCCGGCCATGTCAACAACGGTACGATCGTAGGTGACCCGCAGTGGGTCGAGGGCTTTGACGGCGGAGCGATTGAGTTCAACGGCAGCGATTATATCGAGCTGCCTACGGACCTGGTCGGCTCGGATGTCGGTTCGGTAACCATGTGGATCAAAACCGAACAAACGAACGTAGGTATGATTCTTTACGGTTCCGATGGTACCGGCGGCAATGGCTATGGCGGCGAGAACGAGATGCATGTCAACATCGATAGCGGCGGTATTGTCGATTGCTTTATCGAGTTCGGCGATTCTGACCTAAGCGTCGAGACTCCCGCGGTGAACGATAACTCATGGCATCACGTTGCAGCCACATGGGACATCAACGGGCAGGTCATGCTGTATCTCAACGGAGGCGAACCGGTCTCCGCGGACCATACGGGTAATGACTTCCGGTTTTCAGGCCGTCTCCGTCTGGGTGCGCCAAACAGCAGCGAGCGCTTCTATATCGGCTTACTCGATGATGTGAGGCTCTACGACCGAGTCCTGTCCGTAGCAGAGATTATTGAGACGATGCGCGGTGACCCGCTTCTTGCCTGGAAGCCCAATCCGAGTAATGGGGCAATACCGAATATCAAAGATGCGACGCTCCTGACCTGGTCGCCGGGTGATAAGGCATCAGAGCACGATGTTTACTTCGGAACCGAAAAAACCGCCGTGGCAGATGCAAACACATCAACGGCTGACATCTATCGGGGCCGCCAGAGCGCGACCAGCTACACACCGCCGGAAGGTGTCGAATGGGGCGGCGGACCATACTACTGGCGTATCGACCAGTACAATACCGATGGGACGATTAGTACAGGTCGTATCTGGAGCTTTACTGTTGCGGACTTTGTTCTCGTGGAAGATTTCGAGAGCTACAATGCCGTTGATAACCAGATATGGTACGCATGGCATGACGGCCTCGGCTATGGTGTGCCGGGTGTCGACCCTTACTTTGCCGGCAACGGAACCGGAGCGGCAGTTGGCGACGAAACAACTGCTTCTTACACCGAGCAAAGCATAGTTCACGGCGGCAATCAGTCAATGCCGTTTAACTACGATAATAATAAACAAGGCTACTCGAAGTATTCAGAGGCGGAGCTGAAGTTAACTGCCCCGCGTGACTGGACAGAGGGAGTCATTGGGGAGCTGTCACTCTGGTTCAGAGGCCGTCCGGGTTCCGTCGGCAGCTTCACAGAAGCGCCTGTCGGCACATATGCTATGACCGCGACAGGTACGGATATCTGGAGCGACGCCGACCAGTTCCACTTTGCCTACAAGACGCTCTCAGGTCCGGGCACAATCGTAGCAAAGGTCCAGAGCGTTGAGAACACCAACGTCTGGGCCAAGGCCGGTGTGATGATTCGCGAGACGCTGGATCCGGGCTCGAAATTTGCCGCAGTGTATATTACGCCAACAAATGCCGCCGGCACACCCACGCAAGGCTGCAGATTCCAGGCGCGGACGGATACCGCGATTGACGCCACGAGCGATTCAAATCCCACTTTGGTAGCAACGCCTGAGCAAATGGCAATTACGGCGCCCTACTGGGTAAAATTAGAGCGTGATGTCTCTGGTAACTTCAGGGGCTACTATTCGACAAACGGGACCACTTGGCAGGGAATAATATGGAGGCCAACCATCTCAATGAGCTCGAATATCTATATCGGTTTGGCGGTGACCAGTCACGATGCAGCTCTGACTTGCGAGGCCGTATTCTCCAACGTTACGATTACCGGTACGGCAGGTACGCAGTGGGCAAATCAGGATATCGGCATCGTTAGCAACGCTCCTGAGCCGCTCTATGTGGCGCTGTCCAACAGCGCCGGCACACCGGCAGTCGTGTACCACGATGATCCGGCCGCGGCAACGATCGACACCTGGACCGAGTGGGTTATCCCCTTGCAGTCTTTTGCCGATCAGGGCATCAACCTGACAAACATTGACAGGATCGCTATCGGCCTCGGCAGCCAGGGCAACATGACAAATCCCGGCGGTTCCGGCAAGATGTACATTGACGACATCAGGCTGTATCACTCGAGAGCTGCCGCTGGACAGTAAAGGCCATTTTGTTATGAAGTGACATAAGGTTTTGTATCAGTTAGGGGTCTATACCGTTAAATTCGGTATGGACCCCGGCTGTTTTATGTATTCGGTCGCTATCAAGGTAGCTGAAAAAAACGCTTGCATTTCACGCCGGCTTAAGGTAGACTTTCCGTGTTGGATTATGCAGGGAGGCATTGATTATGGTCGACGGAAGTTTTTTCTTTGCAGGCGGAGGGACCGGGGGGCATATATATCCAGCCATCGCCGTGGCTCAGCAGTTAGTCGAAATCGAACCTTCGGCGAAAATACATTTTTTCTGCAGCACGCGCAGCATTGATAAGCATATTATCTTGCAGGCTGGTTTCGAATATACGGCGCTGCCGGCCGTCGGTTTCTCCGTTCGGCCCAGGAGATTCTTCGATTTTGGTAAATCTTTGCTTCGAAGCTATCGCATCGCCAAAAATAAGATTCATAAAAATTGGAATATTGTAGTCATAGGAACCGGAGGTTTTGTTTCGACGCCGGTTTGCCTGGCGGCACATAAGCACAAGGTTCCAATCGCTCTTTTGAATGTCGATATTGTGCCGGGCCGGGCGAATAAGATAAACACTCGCTGGGCGGACGAGATTTTCGTGCAGTTCCCGGAGACGGCGCAATATTTCACCCAGCGGAATAGGAAAGTCAGTGTTTTCGGCTGTCCGATACGGAGCGGCTTTAAGAATCCTGTAGCCGGCAGGGCGATAGAGCAATTAGACCTTGACCGGAATAAGAAGATTCTGCTGATAACCGGCGCATCGAGCGGCTCGGATAATATTAATAAGGCGATATGTTCGCTGCTGGACAAACTGGCAGCCTACGCGGACGATTGGCAGATAGTCCATCTGGCCGGCCGGAATAATTACGAGAAAGTCTATAGCTATTATAGTGATGCCAAAATCAGCTACAAGGTTGTGAGTTATTTCGATGATATGCCGGATTTGCTGGCCGCCGCGGATCTTGTTATAGGCAGAAGCGGGGCCGTCAGTGTGGCGGAATACGCGGCGGCAGCGGTTCCGAGTATCTGTATGCCTTACCCGTATCATAAGGACAAACATCAGTACCTGAATGCGGGTAAGCTCGTTGAAGTTGGAGCGGCTGTTATCGTCGATGACCTGCCCGATGAAAAAGAAAGGTCCGAATGGCTGTGGGAGGAGCTGGAAGGATTGATGAAGGACCATGAAACCAGGCAGGTGATGGCGGAAGGATGCAGAATAATCGCGAATCCGGATGCGGACCGGAAAATTGCGGAACAGTTGCTGAAAATGGCGGATAATAGATAGCACTAAGTAAGGTCGGCGGTGGGGCGGCTGATGCATTTCGGCATTTCCATAAAAATCGCTTGACAGGTGGATTTTAAACGAGGAAAATCCATGTTTTAGTTGTTAATGAGGATGAAATACAAATCTCAATTGTTACAGAAAGAGGAAAAGATGAATACAATCATTAGAACACGCCGGGATTTTCTGAAACAGTCGATGTATGTTGGAGCTTCGGTCATTGCGGCCGGTCCGTTAGGCAGGGTATTTGCCCAGGGCTTGGCCGGCCCCGGCTCTAAGATGAAATTAGGGCTGGTGACCTACCTTTGGGGCCAGGATTGGGATCTGCCGACGCTGATCGCCAACTGCGAGAAGAGCAAAGTGCTTGGCGTCGAGCTTCGAACCGAGCACGCCCACGGCGTCGAATCGAACCTCAACGCTCAGCAACGCCGGGATGTAAAGAAACGCTTCGCCGACAGCCCTGTGACGCTTGTGGGTCTGGGCACAAACTTTGCCTTCCATCACACCGACGCTGCGAAGCTCAGGCTCGACATAGACGGGGCAAAAGAGTATGTCAAGCTCTCGCGCGATGTGGGCGGCACCGGCGTCAAAGTCAAGCCGAACGATCTTCCGAAGGGCGTCTCGCAGGAAAAGACAGTCGAGCAGATCGGCAAATCGCTCAACGAGATCGGCCGGTTTGCCACGGAGTACGGCCAGAAGATTCGCCTTGAAGTTCACGGTGGATGCTCCCGGCTTCCGGTAATTAAGGCCATTATGGACGTTGCCGATAATCCCAACGTCGGCGTTTGCTGGAACTGTAATTCGCAGGATCTCGAAGGCGAGGGTCTCGAATATAATTTCAACCTGGTCAAGGACCGCTTCAGCGATATTGCTCACGTACGCGAGCTGAATATCGGCGACTATCCTTACCAGGATCTGATGAATCTGTTCGTCGCGATGGACTACGACGGCTGGATTCTTCTTGAAGCACGGACCAAACCCGACGACCGCGTCAAGGCTCTTGCCGAGCAGCGACAGGTGTTCGGGCAGATGATTGCGAAAGCCAGGTCGGGCGGCGTAGCGGATTCGAGCGGCGTCAAGATCGACGATGTCGACAAAAAGCTTAGGGTGACTATCAACGGCAAGCTGTTCACCGAGTACAATTATCAGGATGTGCCGCGGCCTTTCTTTTACCCGGTGATCGGGCCGACCGGCGTGCCGGTTAATCGGCATTGGCCAATGAAGGATATAAACAAGGATGAAGCGCAGGATCATCCGCATCATAAGTCATTGTGGTTCACGCACGGCTCTGTGAATGGGCACGATTTCTGGGCCGAGGGCAGCAAGTCGGGCAAGGTCGTACACGACAAGTTCCTGAAGGTCAGCTCGGGTCCCAAAATGGGTGAGATTGTCTCTACCGATAAGTGGGTCGCGCGGAACGGCGAAGTCATCTGTACGGACACTCGAACACACAAGTTCTACAATACTCCGAACGGCCAAATCATGGACCTCGAAGTTACGATCCATGCCTCGGAAGGGGAGGTAGTACTCGGTGATACGAAGGAAGGCTCTATGGCAATTCGCCTGGCTCCGACCATGCGGTTGAAAGGAAAGGTGGGCAAGGGCCATATCGTCAACAGCGAAGGCGACACCGAGGGCAGCACCTGGGGCAAAAGGGCTGAGTGGTGCGACTACTACGGGCCGATTGACGGTGAAGTAGTCGGCGTGGCGATATTCGATCATCCTTCGAATCCGAAACATCCGACGTGGTGGCACGTGCGGGACTACGGGCTGTTTGCGGCCAATCCGTTCGGCGAGCACGATTTCGAGAAGAAGCCCGCCGGAATAGGTGACATAAAGATTCCGGCCGGCGAGAGTCTGACATTCAAGTATCGCTTCTACTTCCATAAGGGCGACGAGAAGCAGGGCAAGGTGGCTCAGCAGTTCCGCGAATATGCAGCGACAAAATAAGTCGAATCTATGCTGAAGAAGAAAACCTTTTTTTGAAATATAGGAGAAGATTATGAGTAAGCTAAGTCGTAGAGATTTTATGAAAAGTACGGTGGCTGTCGGGGCAGGTTTGGCGCTGGCCGGACCTGCATCACGCGTCCTTGGCGCTAATGACGACATTCGCATTGCGGTTATCGGCGTTGGAAGCCAGGGCGGTGGTCACATGAACTATTTCAGCAAGATTCCGGGCGTGCGTCTCGTGGCCATCTGCGACGCCGATCGCGATCACGTCGAGAACCGGGCCGCAGATTTCGAGAAAAAGAACGGCGTCAAGCTTAAGACTTACACGGACATGCGTGAGCTCCTGGATAGCAAGGAAATCGATGCCGTCACCTCCGCCACGCCCAACCACTGGCACGCCCTTACCACGATCTGGGCCTGCCAGGCGGGCAAAGACGTCTACATCGAGAAGCCCGCCTGCCACGAGATTTGGGAAGGCCGCAAGATGGTCGAGGCCGCACGCAAGTACAACCGGATCGTCCAGATCGGCACGCAGAAGCGCTCCTCCGAGGCCCATCCGGCCGCGTTCGAGTGGATTCGCGAGGGCCACATCGGCAAGATCAAATGGGTTCGCGGGTTCTGCTACAAAGGCCGGGGTCCCAATACCAATGGGATCGTCCACGGGACGAACGGGCCCAATCCGGTGCCGGCCAGCGTCAACTACAACCTGTGGTGCGGTCCGGCGGACATGGTGCCGCTAAATCGTACCAAGTTGCATTACGTCTGGCACTGGATGTGGAACACCGGCTGCGGCGATATCGGCAACCAGGGTCCCCATGAGATGGACATCGCCCGTTGGGCGCTGGGCGATCCGGGACTGCCGACGCAGTGCTTCAGCATCGGCGGTCGATTCGGCGTTGGTGAGACAGATGATGTCGGCGAGACGGCTAATACTCAGATCGCCTTCTTCGACTACAAACCGGCTCCGCTGATCTTCGAGGTCTGCGGCCTACCGGTCGCAAAAGGACGCAGAGACATGCCCAACTTCCGTGGCACACGTGTCGGCGACTGCGTGCAGTGTGAAGGCGGCTATTTCCCGTGCGATGACGGCGGCGGCTGGGTATTTGACAACGACGGCAAGAGGATCAAGCAGTTCTCCGGCCGTGGCGGCTCCGGGCACCATGAGAACTTCATCAAGGCCGTCCGCAGCCGCAAGCGCAGCGACCAGAATGGCGACATCGAGGTCGGGCACCTCTCGGCCGCGCTATGCCACATGGCCAATACCTCTCACCGGCTGGGCAAGAAAGCGACGGTCGATGAGATCAAGACCGCCATCGGTGACAATACCGAGATGATGGACTCCTTAAACAGGATGCTCGAGCATCTGGCCGCGAACGAGGTGAGCCTGGAGAAAGAACCGATCA
>Ga0307380_10009941_pt1 | contig 12036 bp, 9 predicted proteins | sample UN3MG_FD_202239 | JGI IMG/M metagenome (GOLD analysis project Ga0307380, IMG submission 202239) | Soil microbial communities from Risofladan, Vaasa, Finland - UN-3 | ecosystem: Environmental > Terrestrial > Soil > Coastal area > Acid sulfate soil | place: Finland: Risofladan, Vaasa | collected... | reverse complement strand
GATCCTCGACGTGGACCACTTCAAGGACTACATGAGGAGCATCATCAGGATCTACAGGACCCCCAACATCATGGGGATGAAGAGCACCTACCGCAGCGACTACCTCTGGGTCACCGTCCAGACGCCCCAGGGGCTGTGGGATGAGGACCTCACCCAGGAGCTCTACACGGCGCTGGCCGCCTACGTGACGGGCGACGTATCCAAGACCATCACTGTCAGGGTGGTGGAGTGCCGGGACCCCTGGGTCATCAGGATGGTGGTCATCGCGGGCCGCGGGACCATCGAGGACCTGGCGCCATACGACGAGATGGAGCGCCTCAACAGGAAGGCCAGCGAGTTCGAGAGCGGCCTCAGCCGCAGCTTCCTTGTCGAGCACAAGGGAAGCGTGAAGGAGATACTCGGCGAGCTAAGGGCCAGGAAGATGGTCTAGCTCCCCGAGGAGCTTTTTCTTTATCTGGTCCCACAGCTCTCTGTCGTAGAGGCCCTGCTCCAGGTTCATGTTGCTGAACCGCTCGATTCGCCTATAGATGTCTCTGAACATCTTCCTGGTGTCGAAGCCGCCCACCAGGATCACCACGTCCACCCTGTCTCCGAACTCGTCGACGAACACCGGCTCACATATCTGGGGGATGTCGACGCCCAAGGACTCGGCCAGCCACTGGGATACCTCGTACTCGATCCGGCCCTTGGTGAACTCGTCCATGTAGTAGAGGGGCGCCCTGACGAGCACGTAGATCATGGTGGCCGTCGAGATGTCGAACTCCATGAGCGGCTGCTCCAGCGTGACCTCCAGTATGTTCCTGAAGCTCTCGTATATCCCGAGGCTGCAGCCCGTGGCCATCAGGACCGAGAACGTGCCTATGTCGAAGTTGCGGGAGAGCTTGTAGAGGTCCCTGATGAAGCCCCGCTTGTCCAGCAGAAGCTCCACCAGGTAGTCCACGACATCCAGTTCCTTGAGTATCTCTCCTGCGCGGTGGACCCCCACGTAGTCCTCGAGCTTACCCTGGTCGATGAGGAGCAGCGGGGTCGAGCCGTCGATGGAGACCATGCCCATCGAGGCGAAGGAGTTGAAGAGGGCGTCGGAGCTGTGGCCCATCGAGGGCACTATGGAGACACCGAGGACGTTTTTCTCTCTCTTGGCGAGAAAACGGTGGAGGAGGGGGTAGAGCCCCGACGAGGAGCCCTCGGAGAGGTTGACTAGGGTGAGTATCTCGTCGTGGTAGTCGTAGACCCGTTTCCCGAGCATGTCGTCGAAGGCCTCGGCGTCCACGTGCTCAAGCAGATCGAACCAGTAGTGGGGCTCGTATAGAGTATCGATCTCTACGTCGGACTCGGGATCTATGTATACTGTTTTATGTTCCAAATCCTTCTTATGGTGCACCCGGATGATATCAGTTAGACCCTCCTCGTCGATGCCGGGGGATTCGAGGGCGTCCAACGTGTACTGTCCCACCGTGATCACGGCTCTGTCAGGCAGCAGGGACTCGATGGAGTCTATGTTCTTCTTGATACTTGCAAGAAGTTTTAAGTCGGAGTCGCTCAGGCTCAACGGGGTTCACGGTTCCATATGTTATATTAATACATGGTGGTAGATGAGGGATATGAGTTTCGCGCTCTTCATGGACGGCGACTTCAGCGAGCGGACGGGTAAGCTCGTGACATTCGTCGTAACCATGGCGAGCATGGCGTTGGGGTTCACGCTTATACCGCTGCTGCCGAGCCCGCTGCCGATTATAATCGCTTTCCTGGTCGCATACGCCGTGTTCAAGGACAAGATCTACGGGGCGATGGCGGGGAGCCTCATCATCAGCCTGGGCCTGTTCTACCACCTGTCGAGGATCGGGTTCTTCCAGCTGATACATGACCCCGTGAAGAACACGGTGCTCATGGCGCTGCTCATCGCGCCCTTCGTCATATGTCCGGCGATGTTCAACAACAACCTCCAGATCATCGCCATGGACATGGGGATAATCGCGGTCTCGCTTCTCTTCTTCAGGTCCACCTTCTACTTGGCGATACCGCTTATACTCGTCTTCGCGACGATCTACAAGGGCAGAGGGATATTCTACACCTTCGTCTACTACGCATCGATATCGCTGCCTCTCCAGATAATGCAGTACCTGAAGACCTTCAAGGACGGTGTTCTCCCGCCGCTCTACACGCCCCTCGACCTGATCTACCACGACATCCAGAGCCAGCTGACCACTATCAGCCTCGACACGCTGAAGCGTGTGTTCAACACCATCACGGGTATCATGCCTCCGGACATGGTGATAGACGGGGAGGTCACGGCGTTCGCGAAATTCGTCGACTCGATCCCGGGGATGATACTCTTCTTCATTATTATGAGCGGCTTCATCTCGGTGATAGCCATCATGAACATGAGGATGCCTGACCCTGTGAAGAAGGCGGCGACCCCGGGCAAGTACGTGGACGTGCTCGTCTACATCCTGCCCATAGTGGCCGCCTCCCTCACAAACCTCGTCTTCTTCCTGGCGATCGACAATCTTCAGGCGCCGCTCGCGTTCCAGGCAACCGTGGACCAGTCGATCCTCGTCGGCTCAACAACGTTCACCATACTTTTCTCGGCGCCTGTGGCGTTCTCCAAGTACATCCTCGACCTGAAGGAGGTGCGGTCATCCAGGTCGCATGCCCTGGTGGAGATGTCCGGTAAGCTGCTTGAGAGAATCGAGCAGCATAACGTCATCATCGATGGCCTAGGGACCTCCGTCCCCGAGAACCTGATGGACCTGAAGACACGGATGCTCATAGTCGAGGACGAGGTGGAGGAGATAGGGCAGAACGCCGAGGAGTCGATCCAGGATCTGTCGGAGCTTGACGTCGATCTGAGGCGGATCTACAACGAGTTGAAGTATGACGTGGAGTCCTTCGAGACCCAGCTGGACGTCGCGCTGCGAGACCTCTACATCAAGATCAAGTTCGAGTACCTGGAGTCGGTGGGCGAGATAAGGGAGCTGGGGCTGGACGTCGACGCCCCCGAGGTGCCCGAGCTGGATATGGATGCGCCGCTCATGGAGAAGGTGGAGCACATCAACCACATCATCGACTCGGGGAGGGTCCTCGTGGAGAAGCTCATAGACACCAGCGACAAGATATACGAGATCATCAGCAGCCTCTTCGAGCCCAACCTGCCCAGGGACAGCGCGACGCTGCAGATCTCGCGGCAGAAGATCGAGGAGGACGAGCCGTGGGTCATCATCAAGGCGATCCTGGTGTCGCTGAAGAACTGGGAGAGGCAGTACTCGGCTGACATACTCAACGCGACTAGGCCCATCAACGACAGCATCGAGACCATAATCCAGCTCAGCAAAAGGAAGAGCAGCCTCATGCCTCTGCTGGGCGACAAGTACGAGCTCATACAGAGCCTCTCGGAGCAGATGACCAAGCGCAGCTTCGCCGAGGAGGACGAGAACCTCAAGGTCCTCAAGGTCATCCTCATCAGGGACACCATCCTGTCGACGGTGAACGTCGTGGGCCGCATCATAGGGCTCCTCTACTACCACCTCCAGGACCTGGAGTTCAACATCAACCTCCTGCTGCCCAGGGAGGACTACGAGTGGAACAGGAACATGACGCTCACGGAGCGGATGAACCAGAGCCTGGAGGTCATAAACAACTACGAGAGGTACGGCATCGACGAGATAATCACCCACCTCTACAGGGTGCTGAGCTACATCGACGAGGCCGTGGACACCATAGAGTACTACAACGAGCGGAAGGAGATGCTGCTCAACTACCCCGTGTTCCAGAAGAAGATCACCCGCATCCTCGACGAACGTGGGGAGGTGAGGCTGGGGGACCTGGGCGTGGCCGAGAAGTACGGGATAGAGTACCTCAAGATGTACCACAGGACGACGTACTCGCCCCTGACTCTCGAGGAGACCACGGACTCGCTCAGGAGGAACCCCGATGCCTGAGGTCAGGGGCAGGCTCCCGAAGGGGCAGACGGCCAGGCTCGAGCTGAGCGAAGACAGGATCACGGTGTCCATCCAGAGGGGGTTCATCGGCAAGAAGATGATACCGTACAAGGACATCCCGCTCGGCGACGTCAAGAACGTCGAGCTCGACAGCGGCCAGAAGCCCTACACGGGCTCCCACCGCCTGCGGCTGGAGTACGCGGCCGAGGACGGGGAGGATGAACTCCTCTTCTTCACCGTCCAAGAGGACCAGATCAAGGAGATCCACAGCCTCATCAGCGAGGACATAGCCAGGCGGGAGGAGCAGCTGAGGAGGCAGATGAGCGAGTACATGGAGACCCGGGGGCTCCAGCTCAACATGCTCTACCAGGACCTTGAGCTCGTCGACCTTCTCTTCGACTTCGCGGCTCGCCTGGGGGGAGAGATTGAGTGGCCCTACCTGCACGATGCGCTGGGGAGGATGCGGCAGGTTCTACGCGAGATGGAGGCCCTCGGCTCCAGCCACTACAGGTTCAGCCTCGACGGGCTTGAATCGGAGCTTGGGCAGAGGCACGTCGAGGAGATGAAGCGGGAGGTAGCCGGGCTACTAGAGGTGGTGCTGCAGGGGGTCACGGAGGCCTCGTCGCACCCTGTAGAATGGTTCAACGCCGGGTACCACCACCTCTTCGTGACAACCTTGTTCCTTCTACGGAACAGGGAGCTGTCCGGGCTCACGGGGGCCGTGGATGACTCCGACGAGAGGCGTCTGGGCCAGCAGGTGGAGGCGTTGATGGCTCTCGTGGGGTCCGAGTGCCTCGAGATGGAGGACTTCGGCACGGAGGGCTTCGACAGGGCTCGGCTCTACTCGCTGGTGGATCTCCTCGTGGGGGTCCCCTTCGAGCCGAGAAGCTAGGCACAGTAAGCTCTGTTTCTAGAAGAGAATAAATAAAAAAGGGGTTTTATTGGCTGTTTAGCCTGCGATCCTTCTGCTTATCTGCATGAGGGATACGATTGTTGCTAGTGCCGCATCTAGGCTCGCGCCGATGGCGCCGTAGACGAATAGGGTCAGGCCGTTGGCGGCGTTCTAAACACCCCTTTATCCCCGCCTGTGAAGTGTTCTCAAGTTTATGTTAAAATATGTAGCCTTCTTTTCTAGGATTGGTGCAGATATGGCTGAGATTGGCCTTCTCCTCACAAATGAAGACAGAGCGCCTCTGCTCCGGGTCGGGGAACTACTTGAAGGTATCATGGAGACTCTGGAGATTCTTGAGGATGAGAGGGCTGTGGCGTCTCTCCGGGGGGCCGAGGAGGACGTTAGAGCGGGGAGGGTAAGGGATTACGGGCGCCTCGTTGAGGAGTTGAGGCGGTCTGGCGAGGTATAGCCTCAAGGTTTCGTAGTGTTTTGAAAGCATTCTAGCCGCCAGGGTTACGATATATCGTAAACGTATTTAAAGGAGAGCGGATTACGATATATCGTAAACGTATTTAAAGGAGAGCGGATTACGATATATCGTAATAATGATCTTCAGAAAGGCATGATACGTGAAAGAATTATCCGGGTTTTACTTAACCACCCTGAAGGATTATCTAAGTATAGAGTTTGGAAAAAAAGCAACGCATCGTTTAGCTGGGTTCATAAATACCTGGAAAACCTTGAGGGCATGGGGTTTTTGCTTAACACGAAAGTAGTTGACTATAGGGGATTAATTGGCCATTGGAAGGCTATTCGCATTCACCCGGCAAGGCATGATTTTTTGATACAAAACCCTGATGAGTTTTTGAAAGAGACTGATCTGGATTACGCGTTGACTACGTATCTGGGTGAAAACCTTGTTCAAGGATACTTGTTTCCTTCAAGGTATGATGTCTATATTAAGAGATATGATTACGAGTATTGGAAGGAGAAACTGTCTTTTGAGGGTCTGGTGGGTAGAGGAAATTTTAGGGTATTAGTCGATGATGATCACGTATTTTATGATGCTAACTTAGTTAATGGGTTACGTGTTGTCTCTATTCCTCAACTGATACTGGATTTGTTGGTTGAGGGAGGTGTTTGTTCGGAGGCAGCGGAGATGCTTATGGTGAAGGAGGAGTCTAAATATGTATAGAACAGAGGAGACGGATTTATCTTATAACTATCTTCAAAAGATATTTGTTGATAATAAGCTGGATGCAGTGCTTATCGGTGGATGGGCAACTTATCTGATGGTTAATGCTGAGTTTAAAAGTCGTAACGGGTTCAACTATGTTGGTTCAAGAGATATAGATATTGGGTTTAGGTTGGAGCCTGATTGGGATGAAAAACTGTTAATGGAGTCAGGGTTTGCCTCTGCATTAAGAACGCTGAAGAACATGGGGTTTGAACCAGTATCTTTTAGACAGCAGATAAGTTTTGATTACGACACTTTAAAGATGTTAACGGATGCTGATTTAACGAATAAATCTGAGTATGAGATATATAGATTATATGTGGATATGGTTGTAAACGTCATCCCTGATAGTTTTGAGAAAACATTCGGTTTTATGCCAGTTGATGAACCTTTGTTAGATCTAGTGTTTTATCGGGGGAAAGATGATTTGGTGTTTATAAATGATGTCGGGGTTCGTACAGTTAAACCTGAAGCTTTGTTAGCCATGAAATTTAATTCACTTCCTAATCGGACGAAAGATGATAAGAGGTTGAAGGATGTTTCCGACATATACGCTATTTCATGGTATTCAGGTACCAGGTTTAATGTGATTAAACAAAAATTGTATAGTTTCTATCCTAAAAAGATGGTGCGAGAAGTGGTTTCTAGTATTACGGATAGCGAGTATAGTGGCGTGTCGGAGTTCGTAAACGTGCCTAAAGAGGAGATTATTGCTGTGCTATCAAATTTATCGAAGTAGAGAGTGCTGACTTCGCTTTGTGTTAACTTGGGTTGTTTAATAAGGGGTGCTCTCGTAGTGGCGTTCAAGGAACTGGGGCTCCCTCCCCCAGTCGAAGAATAGTTGAATTACGAGTAGGTTAATCTTGTTTCAACTGTCTAAATCTTCCAGTGGGGATTGCCTTTGAGGAGTTGATCCTAGTATCCTCTGGTTTTTGAAGATTAAAATAAAATAAAGAAAGGGGGTTTATTGGCTGTTTAGCCTGCGATCCTTCTGCTTATCTGCATGAGGGATACGATGGCTGCTAATGCTGCTACTAGGCTTGCGCCGATGGCGCCGTAGACGAGTGTTGTCAGTCCGCTTGCCGCGTCCTGCGCTTTTCCTGCCGATTCAGCTGCTCTATTGGCTGCCTCTGCGGCATCTCCGGCTACCCCGGCTACCGCGTTGACTGCGTCGACGGCTGCGTTGGCCGCCGCGACGGCTGCGTTGGCTGCCTGGATGGCGCTGGCTACGTTGCTCTGTACGCCGGCGACCGCTTCGCTGACGCCTGTGATGTCGTCCGTCAGGTCGTTGATGGCCTGGTTGAGGTCATCGATCTGTCCAGTAAGTATGTCGGCTTCGGATGACTCGACGTTGAAGACGCCCTCAGCGATGACTTCGCCGGTCTTATCACGCCACTTGTACGTCCAAGTGCCTAAGGGCGCGTCGTCCAGCAGTATCATCGGGTTTGAGCTAGCCGTCTGAGAGGATGTTGGGCACTCGTACCAGGTCCCGACCTTGCTCCATGTCTCGAGCGGGTCGCCGTCCCAGTACAGTGTACCGTCTGGGTCATAGACCTTGATGTCACCGCTCCAGATATCCTGAGCCTTGTCGTTACCGAAGGTGTGCTGTATCTTGAAGGACACGGTTTCGGTGATTCTGAAGGTCGCCTTCCTTGGTGCAGAGTACATGTGTATGTCGCCGACTACGAACTCGAACTGCATGAAGTATTCCTGGTCGTTGTCCGTCTCGATGGTGGCGTTCACCCAGTACTTGCCCTTGCTGAGAGTCTCGTCTTTTGGGACGATCCACCAGGCGTCGTTAAAGAAGCCTGTCTCGTTGAGCCTCGCGGTGTTCTTGTTACGGTTATCAGGGTTCTTGAGTGGAGAAACGACGTGAGGCCCATACTGGATGACTTCCATGTCCCACTCGTCGGTCTCGTTCCAGAGGACAAACGTGATCTCGTCCTCTTCGTTGAGACCTCCTGGGATGACCTCTGGCCAGTTCCAGCCGCTGATGCTGACGTTGAACTCGTTCGGAGCATCCAATAGCTCGAAGTCAAGTACTGTGTACTCTGTTACAGTGAACTCTGTCTCTACACTGATCTCGGCATCTACGTCCCAGACTAGGATAGTGTATTCGCCTGGCTGTAATTGGGGCACGAAGAACTCTGGGGTAACACCGCCGGCCTTGAGTAGTCCGCCGACGCATGTCTCGTCTTCGAAGATCGTTACGCCTCCGAAGGTGGCGTTCCATTCACCGGTTTCGGTGAAGCCGTTACCAGTGAGAACTATCTTCTTACCGACCACTCCCTCGTCATCGCTCAAAAGAACCATTATTGTACCGATCCTGAACTCGACTTTATCGGAGATTCCAAACTCACCGTCAGTGTCGGCTACGGATGTTGCCTTGATCTTGTAGCTGGCGTCGTTCTCTGTTGGAACGGTGCATGTGGCGGAGAATGTGCCGTCAGCATCTGTCTTTACTCCTTTCTTGATGTCAACAATCCAAGCTCCAGTGTCCTTGTTTACCAGTGTAATGTCTACTTTCGAGTCCTTGATGTTAGGGAAGTTCGAACCTGATACGGTTATCTTGGAGCCCTGTGGACCGAAGTCCGGGTCAATGTTTATGTCTGCGAGGCCTGTGACCTCGAAGCTGGCGTCGGCTGTGTATGTTCCAGCAGTCACAAGTATCTTGTAGTCGTCGTCCTTCTTGGTTGCACCCGGGATGATGATGTCGAACTCGAACTCGCCGTCACCGTTTGTCACGTCTTCCCCGACGCCTGTACCGGCTGCGCCTATGATGTGGCACAGAGGAGTAGAAGTGCCTCTCACCAGCTGACAGATAACCTCTGTGTTCGCCGGGAAGCCCTCGCCGGTTATCTCGATCTTGTCGCCCACGTCTCCCTCATCTGTGCTGAGGGTGATTACGGAGCCGATCGTGAATGCGGCTGTAGCGTTGCTTGAGTCGCCGTCGAAGCCCACAATCTTGTAGACGCCTTCTGCTGCGCCGGATGGGATTGTGACTCTTCTATCCTCGATGGTACCAACATCGTTGGTTACAGTCGTGGTTAGCACGTGGACGTAGTTTGTGATCGTCTTGACACAGACATAGTCGGCAAATAGACTGCCGGGTCCAGGGGCGGCCGCGAACGTGATCGACCATTCACCTGTGACATAGTCGATAGAACCAGTGGCACCTGTGTAACCGCCGATACCAATTAGCTTACCGTTACCATTGGTATCAGTAGCTATGTCTACGTTTCCAAGGAACTGCAGTGTGAAGGTCTTGGGGATGATCATGCCGGTAGTGGTCTGACCATCGTACTTCTTGTCCTCACCGTTAGTTGTCTCATCCTGGTCATCGTTCTCCTTGACGGAAGCGGAGGAGGCTGCTGTATAGTCTACCTCGATCGTATCGCCAGCTACTGAAACAGTTGAAAGCGTAAGTGTCATCAAACCAGTTGCAGCTGTTAGAGTCGCTGATGTAAAGAGCGGATCATCTTGCACCCAAGCAGCCCCATTCCAGTGAGCAATCTGCGTCACTGTGACGCCGCGGTGGTGATAGATAATCGGCGTGGTACCGCTTGTCGCTACGGGAGAGTACCTGAACTTAAGGCCTGTGAAAACGACTTTTACGGCTGTAACGTCGGCTGCCGTGTATGTGTATAGCACATCGTTTGCCGCAGTGACGGTGCCCCAGTTGTGGGCGTCACCGTCCTCTGCGAAGACGATGACGACATCCTCGTTGTTATCGTAGCCCCACAGATCCACGAGGATCTTAGCGCCTGCCAGACCAGAAGATGTGCTGATGTCAGTGTCTGTAACGACCCTGAACTTCACCTGCACCTTCGTCTCTTGGTCAGTGGCTGTGAACCACAGATAGTGGTAGCCCTCGGGAGACTGTGGTACATCTAACCAGATCTCGAATCCACCGTCGTCATCGACCTCGGTGGTGTTCAGGTGACCCTTAACACCGTCCCACGCCTGGATCTTGTCCCAGTAGACTGAGACCTCGTATCCAGAGGCAACGGATTCAGACCAACCATGACATTCGATCGTGTGGCCCTTCTCACCGGCTTTGTCGTCTTCAGCTAAGTAAGTAACTTTTTGGTTGACGAAATCAATATTTCCTGAAACAAGTACAGCATTCGCGACTGGCACCATTGGCACCATCGCGAGCAGCATCGTCGTTAATACTAGTAGCGTTATTAGCTTTTTACTATTCATTTTCCTTTTTCACCTTTTTCATCGCTAGACAGGGCGATCAATAACGCTGACCCATCCCTGTCCATCGATCGGGATTCACAACAGAGGTTTCATATATTAAGGTATGTCTACAAGGAGGCGGACGATGTATACAGAAATGAGATAAAAATAAAGAACACCAGTGCAGATACTAGTGACTAGACACTAAATATGTATTCAATTATTGAACATTGAAGCTAATTTTAGAAAAGTGACGGAGAATAAAGCAAGCACATTCAGAAAAAAGGGTAAAAATACACCACCATCAAAACAAATTTTATCATAAATATGTTAATTATTCCATCTTCTTCAGAAACTTCATCATGACGAGGCCGCGGAGGACTTCCCTGTCGTTCTCGCCGTACCCGAGCTCATCCATGAGGCCGACGAGATAGTGAACCAGGAGATCCGTGAGCTCCCTCGACATGCCGAACGAAGTGCAGCGTATGGAGACGAGGACGTCTTCCTGCCTGATCTCGACCTCATCAAGGTTCCACGTCACCAGCAGATCCTTCTCCAGAAAACCGAAGACGCCCTCCCCGTTAAGCTTAGTTAGCAGATACGCCCCGTACCATTTACCGGACTCGTACCAGATGCTGGACAGCTCCTCCGCGTCCTCAAGGTAGAGCCTCTCGATCAGCTCCTTGAAGCGGACGCGGTTGACGTAGATGCCGCCGGCGCCCCTCTGGACGGTGACGAGGCGGTACGTGTCCACGGCCTCCTCGAGGCTGGAGCCCATCTCGTCGATCCTGAAGGCCTGCGTGAACACCTCCTCCGCGTAACTGGCGGCGCTGCTCCCCAGCCTACCCGATACGATCCTGAGACGGTTCGCTATCGCCGCCGGGACCACTATGAACTTTTTATCGTCAAGGAGCTCCTCGACCACCGGGTCACCTCCTGAACTCCATCTTCAGTATACCCTTACGGATCTCCTTGCCGTTCATCTTGTACCCCAGGACCAGCAGGATCTCTTCCATGAGGACGCTGAACAGCTCCGTGTAGCCGGGGGACAGCCTCTCCCCGATGAAGGAAAGCATCAGCCGCCTCGGCGTCTCCTCGAGGCTGTACTCGGTGTTCCCCAGGGTGAACAGCTCAAGCGAGTCCCTGAGGGCGCCGATGGGCTCGTCGTGCTTGGCCTGGAAGTACTTGCCGTACCAGTGACCCATCTCCTTGAATATCCCGGTGAACCTCTCCGGGTCCTCCTCGTAGGCGGCGTCCACGATCTGGTACAGGAGCTGCTCTATGGTGAAGGTGAACCCAATCTCCTGGGCCCGCTCCAGCATCCACCGTTCGTCCACCACCTGCTTCAGGCTCAGCCCTATGCCCTCCACCCTCAGAGCCTGCTCCAGGATGTCGTTCACCGTCTGGTATACCGTCATGTCCTTGCGGTTAGCCAGCTCAACGATCTTGTTGGCGATGTCCTCCTGGGCGGCCAGCATCTTGCGTCTAGAACTCGACATCTAAGCCAGCCACCTCACATCCCGTCACCTACCCGACGTTTACACTTTTTTAGGCAGTCTAAGATATAAATGCTCAGTAAAACCAATGCTTGCAGTCCTTAATGAATACTATGAACCAGCAGACGACGTATAAACAAGTGTTTTCAACCCCGTGAAAAGAGTATCATCAGGTGATTCGATGGGAGTAAGGTCTCTGAAGATGACGACCCTCGCCGACAACCTGGTGCTACGGGCGGGCCTCCACGGCCAGTGGGGCCTCTCGTACCTCCTGGAGATCGTGGACGG
>Ga0307380_10009939_pt1 | contig 12037 bp, 10 predicted proteins | sample UN3MG_FD_202239 | JGI IMG/M metagenome (GOLD analysis project Ga0307380, IMG submission 202239) | Soil microbial communities from Risofladan, Vaasa, Finland - UN-3 | ecosystem: Environmental > Terrestrial > Soil > Coastal area > Acid sulfate soil | place: Finland: Risofladan, Vaasa | collected... | reverse complement strand
CAGCGCGCAAGTTTAAAATAGGTAATATGCAAAAAAAAGTTTTGGGTAATTCTCCCCCCATAAATCACACCGCAATCCTTGTGCCGAACAGGATTGGGACTGGCGATATTTATGTAAAAGTCGTACTTGAATACCTGGCCGGGGAGTTATTACTCTAAAACCAGCTTACTATCCCTGACAATTAAAAGGCTGTGAATATTCTTGTATTTCTTTTTATTGATTAGATCAATGGCTTTGGAAAGTTTATATGTATTTATACCTGCTTGCCCCAAACTCACTGTCTGAATTCCATCGTCAGTCTGTTCCGGAATCCGGTAGACATAGGGACTGGTTTGCAGGCACGCAGATATAGACAGAATAAAGGGACCGTAAATATGCCTTTCACGGCGTTTTTTGCAACTTTATATTTAATCATTCAACTTCTCTTAAGCCCCAAGTATCTTTAAAATTGTCTTGACACCTCCGTTATTTTGAATTATTATATTGTTTTCAAGCCACAGCTATAAGTTTTGAAGACAATTGTTCGGCAGACTTTCGTTAATCTCGGCCGAAAAAGGAAAGGAGTAGCGAAAAGATGAAACAGATGCTGATTCTTACATGTATGATAGCATTGGGCTTTCCGCTGGCCCTTACGGGTTGCAACAGAGCCGAGCTGGCGAGCCTGAAAGCCGATTTAGAGCAAACTTCAAGAGAAAGGGACGACCTCAAGGCGAGATTGGATATCCTAACGGAGACTCGCGACCAGTTGCAGGAACAGGTCAATGAACTCAGCAGTTCGCGAGACCAGTTGCAGGAACAGTTCGCCGAACTTTCCGGCTCTCGCGACAAGTTGAGGGGACAGGTCGATGAGCTAACTACGTCCCGTAATGCTCTGCAACAACAAGTAAATGAACTCACCCAATCGCGAGACACGGCTGTTGCGGACTCCCAGAAAGCACAGGAAAGAATTAACAGGCTCTCGGATCAGTGGCAGGCCGAGACGGAAAAGGTTCGCGAGTTGCAGGACCAGCTAAAGCAGGTTCAAACAGCCATTGCAGAACTCCAGAACAAGTTCAAGTTGTGACAATATCCACTGAATAAATAACTGACAATTGCTTAAGCCATATTAATCCAACTGTGGTATTTTCACACTCTTCATCCAAGTATGCCCTGGCAATTCTGTTTTGTTGAGGTGTGGCTGTAAAAAAAAGGCCCCTGCTTCAAGGAGGACGCGGTGACAGCAAGGGCCTAAAAAACGCTACAAGTGTCAAACTCGCAGCCTTATTACACTTACTCTTTCACAGATGAGAATCAAATACCGGCCCATGACATCTGGCCACTCCGTAAATATCCCAAAGCAGCAAGCTCGTTATCAGCAAACTCAAAAACTGTCAGAAGACCTGTCCGCACAAAAATCTGTTTGATTACGGAAGGAACACTACAGAGTATAAGCCGATGTCCGGACCCACGAAGCAACCTCTCCAGAATCATCAGGCCGCAGATACTTTCCGAAGTCAGCATTTTGACTTTGGCAAAGTCAATTACCACATCGCTGTCAACTTTGTCACTTAGCATTCGGCTGACCGATTCAAGCTCATCACTTTGCTGCGGCTGTTCAGGTAAAGTGATTAGAAAAACATCTTCTGATAAATTCTGAATTCCCATTTATACTCCCCTACTTGAAAATAGAGCTAATCAGGTTGGCTTCAAAATTCTTATCGGAATTTGCCTTCCATATATCCAACCTTCTAAGTAAAGTATAATAGAGCAATTGTTAAATCCAAATAGAATCAAGTGAAAAAGTTTAGGATTGGAGGAAATAATCCTGCGCTGATACTATTTGGTCCAGAGCAAGCAAGTTTGGTCTGTATGACACCGGCAAGTTTTAGGTTGACGTAGAAGGATGTGAGCGTTTTGAATGCGAATTCGTTTTGTTAACAAGTGGGCGTTGGGGCTCTGCCAATGGCAAATCCTCCGGAAAGGATTATAGAAAATCCAACTGATGAAGGCGGCAAGAAAAACCGGGACGATCCATTTCCTTTACAATATAATGGCAGATAATATGATTACAAAATCGGACAGTAAAAGCAGGCTAATAAAAAGAGCGGGTGATGGGGATCGAACCCACGTAGCCAGCTTGGAAGGCTGGGGCTTTACCACTAAGCTACACCCGCGTATAATTCGTTATTGATTATTTATTATTGATTATTATAATCCAATAATAAAAAATAAATAGCAAATAGTCAATAGAAAATTTAATGAGTATTTCCGAAATAGCTTTGGCTGCCAAATCGGCTTCAATAATGCTGGCAGCGGTAAACACAGATGTCAAAAATAATGCCCTGACTGAGATAGCCGGGGCCATCGAGCGTCACCGCGATAGAATCATCTCAGCCAACCAGGAAGATATCTCCGCGTCCGAGAAGAATAATCTGGCAGGGCCTTTGCTCAAACGCCTCAAGTTTGACCAAGACAAAATAGCTCAAACCATCGCCGGTATCGACTCTCTTATAAAGCTCGACGATCCTGTGGGCAAAACAATCGCCGCCACGGAGCTTGACGCCGGTTTTGAGCTTTACAAAGTCAGTTGTCCTATTGGTGTTATCGGCGTGGTTTTCGAATCCCGTCCGGACGCCCTCGTGCAAATATCGACACTATGCCTGAAAAGCGGAAACACCGTCATCCTCAAAGGAGGCAGCGAAGCCGCCAAAACCAATCGGATTCTGGCCGAGATAATCTCCGAAGCGAGCGAAAAAGCCGGACTGCCCGCGGGGTGGATTCAGCTACTGGAAACGCGCCAGGACGTCGCCCGGATGCTGGCCCTGGATGAATATATCGACCTGATCATCCCCCGCGGCTCCAATGAATTCGTCCGCTACATAATGAACAATACCAACATTCCCGTCCTCGGCCACGCCGACGGGATCTGCCACGTTTACATAGCTGACGACGCGGACCTGGATATGGCTGTCAATATCACTGTCGATTCCAAGTGCCAGTATGTCGCGGTCTGCAACGCAGCCGAGACGCTGCTGGTAGATAGTAAAATCGCCGAAGATTTTCTGCCGAAAGTCAAATCCGCATTAGAAGAAAAGGGCGTAGAGCTTCGCGGCTGTGAAAAAACAGCATCAATCATCGACGTAAAACCGGCGACCGAAGAGGACTGGAGAACCGAATATCTGGATTATATCCTTTCTATAAAGGTCGTTGGCGATATTAACGAGGCGATTGAACATATCAACCATTACGGCTCAGGACATACCGACGCAATTGTCACCGCCGATAAGAACAAGGCCGAGCGGTTTATGGCCCTGGTCGATTCGGCCAATGTCTTCTGGAACGCCAGCACACGCTTTGCCGACGGCTTTCGTTACGGCCTCGGTGCCGAAGTGGGAATCAGCACCAATAAGATACACGCACGCGGCCCCGTAGGCCTCGAAGGCCTCCTGATTTACAAATGGAAACTGCTCGGCACCGGCCAAACCGTCACCGAATACTCCGGCCCAAACGCAAAAAAATTTACTCACAGGAAAATTGCGAATAGTCGTTAGTATTTATTGAATATGCGTCAATAAGTTCATTGTCATGGATTAATTTTTCATAGACCATTTACACCAGACTGCAAATGAAGAACTAAAATGCGAAATTTCGAGAATACAAAGCGAATCGTAGTAAAGATCGGAACTCATATCCTGACTAAGGATTCGGGCGTAGATGCCGGTTATGTTCGTCGGGTAGCCGGGCAGGTGAATTCCCTGCTCAAAACCGGCCGGCAGGTAGTCATCGTTACCTCGGGCGCTATCGGTATGGGACTCGGGCAGTTGGATACGGAAAGGGCAAAGGACATAAAAATGCGTCAGGCCTGCGCGGCTATCGGGCAGCCGCTGCTGATGGCCGAGTATCGAAAATCGTTTCTTCGCTACGGCGTGACCGTCGCCCAGGTCCTGCTGACAGCCGAGGTGCTCAATAACAGAAAAACATACCTGAACCTGCGCCATTCGATCGAAACGCTGCTGAAGCTGTCCGTCGTGCCGATTCTCAACGAGAACGACAGCGTAAGCACGGATGAAATCGGCTCAGCCTTCGGGGATAACGATAAACTCAGCGCCCTTGTCGCCAGTAAAATCGATGCCGACCTTTTGATCATGCTAAGTGACATAGACGCCCTTTACGATAAGAATCCGCAGAAATTCGCCGACGCCAGGCCGATCACTACTGTTTTCGAAATCACCGACGAGATTGTTCGCAACGCGGGCGGCAAGGGCAGCCGGCACAGCACGGGCGGTATGAAAGCGAAAATTGAGGCGGCGAAAATAGCCTCGAACGCAGGTTGCCGAATCGTCCTTGCGAACGGTCGAGTTAAAAACGTAATCGGCCGAATCATCGACGGCGAAGAAATCGGCACCATCTTTATGCCCAGGCGCAAGCTTAGCAATCGCGCACGATGGATACTCAACAGCCGCCCTGCCGGGACGATTCGCATCGATGACGGTGCCATGCAAGCAATCAGGAATCGAAAGAGCTTACTGCCCAGCGGCATCGTTTCGTTGCAAGGTTCATTCGAGGCCGGCTCGGTCGTTATGCTAAATGATAATGCCAAGGCCGTCACGAGCCTTGGCAGTTCGCAACTCAGATCGGTTGCGGGCAAGCACAGCAGCGAGATAAGGCAAATCCTCGGCTCAAAACACCGTGACGTAGTCGCCATACCAGAAGACATCGTTTTCATAGACTATTAAGATTAGTATCCAGGTCGATACCCTTTCGATGCCTTCATAAAGGAGATATTAAAAAATGTCGGCAAAGACAAAATACTCCAAGGGTGATCGCATTCTAAAGATAATCTATACCATACTCATCATTGTCCTGACTATCCTAACAATTGGCGGATATATCATAGTTCACCGGAACGAGTACGTGGCAGGCATGCGGAATGATGCACAATATAGCGTAGTCTACGGCTTCGGTTTCTCTGTAATGTTGTTCTTGCTTACAGCACAGATCGCAGTGAGTGCTTCAATTTTTGCGCTTATCAGTCTCATACTCCGGCATCGCAATGCTGGGCAGATTTTGCTCAAGCTCGCATTGATACTCCTTGGTCCTGTCATCGTCTGCTGTGCTTTCTTATACGCGGGTCCCCTTTCTCCTTTTTTTTTGAAAGGCCTGGAGCAATGGGTCCTGCAGGAGGCGGACATAGATGCCATCCAGACGTGGCTGGTCAGCGAAGGAGCAAAGCAGGCAGGACAACACTATAGTGCCGAAGAGGGCTTCCCGGAGGAATTTCCCGAGTGCCTGGTTGAGCTTAATCCGGTGTTAATCTCATTTAGCGATTCCGTCTCCCAAAATGGGCCAAACGTGGAAATCATCTGGTTCCTTTTCATGGATGAGTATGGACTGATCGTCGGGCCTCCTACAATGGAAACGCCCAAAGTGGGACGTATCGAATTACGCAAAGATTATTACGAATTCAGACGTCCCGTTAAACCGGGCGCATATGTTTTCATCCGAGGCTAATTAACCCAAAGCGAATAAATTTAAATCAAGCTTACTGGGATTAAATATCTCTCCCCGATTTCCCAAGTAGTTCGTGACAAATGAACAGGAATATGATATTATAGAGCCTATGGAAACCACTCAAGTCACTTTAGACCATCTGATACAGGAGAACCCAATGGGTGAAGCACGCAAGGATGCTCTTAGGCTCGTTTTTAACCAGAAATTGAAGCTCGAATTTCCTGGGACCAAGGTCACCAGCGATGGAGGTTTGCCTATCGGAAGCTTGATGAAGCACTCGGCCTGTGGGTCGCCCACTGAAGAAACCCATCGTTCTTTATCATAGTTTTCAATATCAGGCAGCCAGTTGGGAAATTGCTCGCAGAGTAGTTGCCAAGATCGAATGGCATGTGGGAGAGCTTCTTCCAAGAGTCAACTTCATAGTCACGAATCTCCGCTGGAAATCCTGCAATGTGGTGAAGTTCTATAACAAGCGAGGGACGGCGGAGCAGTGGATCAAGGAAGGCAAATACGCCTTGAACTGGACGAGGCTTTCCTGTCATGATTTCGTTGATAATCAGGTCCGCCTTCAGCTATTTGCTCTGGCTTACAACATCGGTAATTTTCTCAGACGTCTGGCATTGCCCAAGTCAGTGAAGCAGTGGTCTCTTCGGACGCTTAGGGACAAGCTCGTCAAGATAGGAGCCAAGGTGATCAGCCATTCGCGTTAGGTGATATTTCAAATGGCAGAAGTGGCTTTGCCCCAGACACTCTTTATAGAAATCCTTGCCCGAATCCGGCGGTTGCGTTGTGCCAAAAAAGTAAGAAGAAGTTGCTTTTCGACGTATTTGCTTGACTTCCCTGGAGTTTTTTGCGAGAAAACTCGCTGATTACGCCAGAATATTATTGATACTGAGATGAAATTACGTTATTGTAAGACTTGAAACGTGCAGGAGTGTTTTAGTGAAGTTTATATGGAAATCCCGGTTGAAAGGACACACAAATAATCTCGGATCAGAATCGACGTAGTTTTCTCGGCACCGCGGCCGGAGCGGTGGCGTTCACCATCGTTCCCAGGCACGTGTTGGGAGGAACCGGCTATGTCGCTCCCAGCGACAAGATCACCCTGGGCTACATTGGCACGGGCACTCAGGGCTTGCGGGAGATGATGTTTATGATCCCCACGCCCGAGATACAAATCGTGGCGGTATGCGATCCCAACAAGAACGCGGGCGCGTATCGAGATTTTTCGAAAGATGGCCTTATCAACCTAATCCGCAAGACGCTCGATAAACCGGGTTGGACGGCCGGCAGCGAGGACACCATCCCCGGTGGACGGGATGCCGCAAAAAGCGCCGTCGAAACCTACTATGCCGGCAATCGCGCCAGCGGCAAGTTCAGGGGATGCTCTTCTTACGCCGACTTCCGGGAGCTGCTGGACAAAGAAAAAGATCTGAATGCGGTTAAAATCATGACCCCGGACCATCTACATGGCGTCATCGCCATCGCGGCCATGAAGAAGGGCAAGCATGTCATTACGCATAAGCCCATCGCGAACCGGCTCAAGGAAGCTAAACTGGTGATCGACACCGCGCGCGAAACGGGCGTGGCCACACACTTTATGCCGTGGGACTACAACGGGTCGATGGAGCGCGTAATGTCCTGGGTCAAGGACGGGGCCATCGGCACTCTCCGGGAAGTGCATAATTGGAGCAACCGTCCGCTCTGGCCTCAGTATCCTGTCATTCCATCCGATACGCCCCCGGTTCCCGAAGGCTTCGATTGGGACCTGTGGCTGGGCCCCGCGGCGGAGCGCCCGTACCACCCCAATTACACCAACATGGTCTTTCGCGGATGGTACGACTTTGGAGGCGGATCTATGGCGGACATGGGCCACTACAGCCTGTGGACGGTTCTCAAGGCTCTGGAATTGAGCGGCCCCACCAGTATCGAGCCGCTGTTAAGCCACAACTGTGCCATCACCGATAGCGTATCCCGGCCGATCAAGAACGATTTCTCGTTCCCGACCGCCAGCATCGTGCGTTTCAAGTACCCGGCGCGCGGCGAGCGGCCGCCCGTGGATGTGATCTGGTACGACGGCGGTATGCGGCCTCCCACGCCGCCCGAAATGGATGAGGACAAGAAGCAGTTCGCCCCCGAGGGCATGATGTTTGTCGGCGACAAGGGCAAGATTCTCGCCGGCTTCAACATCCAGAACCCACGGCTGATTCCCGAAAAAAGGATGCAGTCCTATCCCGTCCCGGAGGAACGTGGCCAGGAAAAATGGCGCCGAGGGGGCGAGATTACGCCGGGCTTGCGTCAGTGGATGGCCGCTTGCCGCGGTGGCCAGCCGTCTCCCGGCAACATCTTGAACGCGGGCCCCATCACCGAAGCGGTCAACCTCTACGCCGTCGCGCTGCGCACCGGCCGCCGTTTGCTTTACGACGCTGACACCATGAGAATCACCAATGTTTCGGAGGCCAACAATTACCTCTCCCGGCAATACCGGGAAGGTTGGCGCCCTTCATCCCTATAGGAATGCCGATTTCGGTATTCGCGGGTAGAGTGCATGTCTCCGAAAGACAAAAAGGGGAATTGATTCTCTACGAGTCGTACTATAAAAGCGTAACCAAATCGGCTCAATATGACAATCAAATCACGTGGGCAAAAGCCAATCTAATGACGGATCGGCTTGGCATATAAAAGACACGATAGGCGGAAGCTAAGCAAAGTCCGATGATTCATATAGATTATCCCCGGATGCAAGCGTTGGATCCGCCGTCTATTTGGTCACAAACGGTGAGAGTTCGCGGAGCTGATTGATAATCGGTGGCAGCTTTTCGATGGTGTAGTCGACCTCTTCTTCGGTGTTGTACCGGCTCAGGCTAAAACGTATTGAGCCGTGGGCGGCCGTGAAGGGCACACCCATCGCGCGTAAGACGTGGCTGGGCTCCAAGGAACCGGAAGTGCAAGCCGAGCCGCTGCTGGCGCAGATGCCGTATTTATCCAGCATTAACAAAATCGCTTCACCCTCGATATACTCGAAGCTGATATTGCTCGTATTTGGCAGGCGATTTTCCGAATCACCGTTGAGTCGGCAATCTGGGCACTTTTCCAATATCGCACCCTCAAGTTTATCACGCAGGTACTTGACTTTGCTGTTTTCGGCTTCGAGGTTTTCTGCCGCCAGTTCACAGGCTTTTCCCAGACCGACGATTCCGGGGACATTTTCCGTCCCTGCTCTTCGGCCTGCTTCCTGATGGCCGCCCAGCATAAACGGTGACAGACGCGTCCCCTTGCGGACATAAAGAATACCTACACCCTTCGGCGCGTGCAGCTTATGACCTGAAAGGCTGAGCAAATCAATATTGCTGTCGGACAGATTCAGCGGTATCTTACCGACTACCTGCACCGCATCAGTGTGGAAAACAGCTCCCTTACCGGCAACTAATTTGGCGATCTTATCGATCGGAAACACCACGCCCGTCTCGTTATTGGCGTACATTATCGTAACCAGGGCGGTATTGTCATCGATCTGCTCGACCAACTCCTCAAAGTCGAGCCGACCGTCTCTGTCCACGCCCAGTTCCACAACCGTATAGCCGTGATTTTCAAGGTCCCGGCAGACCGCCAGCACAGCCGGGTGCTCGACCCGTGTGGTTATGATTTTGCGTTTGTGAGGTTGTGCGGCCAACGTGCCTTTGATGGCTGTGTTATCACTTTCGGTCCCGCCGCTCGTAAACATAATCTCACTCGGATCACAAGCCAGTAAAGCGGCTATCTGTTCACGCGCCTGGCGGATTCTTCGACCCATCTGTCCGCCGAATGTGTGCATGCTCGAAGGATTACCGTAAAGCTCACAGAACAACGGCTTAATTTCTTCCAAAACTTCCTCGGCCACTTTAGTCGTGGCATTGTTGTCAAAATATATGGTCTTCATGATTTACTCTCTATGATTGTGGGGCTCTTGTGCGGACTCTTTGTCTTCTTCAACGAAAAGCTCCCGGGATACAAATTCTCTGAGTTTGGCTTCGACCACATCTTTCATAGTAAGCTCCGTCAGCCTGCACTGAGCACACATCCCTCTAAATGCGACGACAACTTTATTGCCCTCGACATCGATCAGTTCAATATTGCCTCCATGGGCCCTCAGTGCCGGCCTGATTTGCTCATTTATCGTCTGCTGAATCAACTGTATTTTCTGGATATTCGTAAGCTTTTCGGGGCGTCGGGGAGCGGAGATTGCGGGCTGCTCGGGCTTCTCCGGTTTTATTCTTTCTATAATCTTCTCGATCTCACCGGCACAACCGCCGCAACCACCACCCGCCTTGCAGTAATTCGTAACTTCCTCGACCGTTGTCAGATCATTCTCACGTATTACCCGCTCGATTTCCTTCTCGGTGACGCCGAAACAATTGCAGACAATATTACCTTCAAGCTCATGCTTCTTCTTACCGCCGGTGCGGTAATTTTCAATTGCCGCCTCGAGGGCCTCTCTGCCCAACACCGAGCAGTGCATCTTCTGCTCCGGCAGGCCGCCCAGGTAATCGGCGATATCTTTGTTGGTTACTTTGGCGGCTTCTTCCAGCGACCGGCCTTTGATCATCTCGGTTAATACCGATGATGTTGCTATTGCGCTTGCACAGCCGAATGTCTTGAACTTTGCATCTTTGATTTTGCCGTTCTTATCGAGTTTGAACGTCAGCTTCAAAGCATCGCCGCAAGCCAATGAGCCGACCTCGCCTACCCCATCCGGTTCTTCAACCACACCGACATTCCGCGGATTGAAAAAATGGTCTTTAAGTTTGTCCGTATATTCCCACATAATTTCTTACCTCTGACTCGCCGCCAGTGCCTGGTCGAAGTCTGCTATTATGTCATCAATGTGTTCTGTGCCAGCAGATACACGAATATAATCATCTGTTACGCCGGCTGCAAGTTGTTCTTTCTGGTTTAGCTGCTGGTGTGTCGTGCTGGCGGGGTGAATAACTAACGTCTTGCTATCGCCAATATTGGCAAGATGGCTGGCCAATTTGACGCTGTTGATGAATTTTATGCCGGCCTCTCGACCGCCCTTGATTCCGAAACCGAGAATAGCACCCTGGCCATCGGGCAGATATTTCTTGGCCAATTTGTAATCCGGATGTGATTCGAGCCCGGGATAATTGACCCAAGTGACCTGTTTTTGCTTTTCGAGCCACTGTGCCAGTTTCAGTGCATTCTCGGAATGTCTGGGCATACGCAGATGCAGCGTTTCAAGCCCCTGCAAAAACAGAAACGCATTGAACGGCGACATACAACTGCCCATATCGCGCAGAAATTGTGTCCTGGCTTTTATGATGTACGCCATTTCGCCGAAGGACTCGACGTATTTTACGCCGTGATAACTCGGGTCCGGCTCAGTCAGCTCGGGATACCGGCCGTTAGTCCAGTCGAACTTGCCCGAATCGACAATCGCCCCACCAATGCTTGTTCCGTGACCGCCGATGAATTTCGTGCAGCTATGAACCACTATGTCTATCCCGTACTCGACAGGCCTGAAAAGTACAGGCGAGGTAACCGTATTGTCACAAATGACCGGTATGCCGTTTTCGTGAGCGATATCAGCTATTTTTTCGTACTGCAAAATATCGTTTTTGGGATTGCCGACTGTTTCAATGTAAATCAGCCTTGTATTGTTTTTTATTGCCCCGGCAAAATTATCCGGCTCCTTCGGGTCAACAAAAGTCACCTCAATGCCAAGCTTGGCAAACGTATGGCTAAAGAGCGTCACCGTCCCGCCGTAAAGCGAGTTCGATGAGACAATATGACCTCCGGAACCGCAAATATTCAATATACTAACGTATATTGCGGACTGTCCTGAGCTTAATGCAAGACCGCCAACGCCGCCTTCCATCGCAGCTAATCGTTTCTCTAATACATCGGTCGTAGGATTCATCAGGCGGGTGTAAATATTGCCGAATTCTTTCAGGGCAAAAAGATTAGCCGCATGATCGGTGTCCTTAAACACATAACTGGTTGTTTGATAAATAGGTACGGCCCGACTGAACGTGTCCGAATCTACCTGTTGGCCGGCATGTATGGCCAGCGTCTCCAAATGATATTTAATATTATTGTCCATAGTTCATTCCTTGCTTGTTACATAAATTACCTGTTCGGCAAATAAATTAGGTGCAAAACGTACCGGGCTAAGACCTGTTTTAATCAGAGGAATCTTTTCTTCGACTTTAATACCCAGCTTCCTGCAAAATCGGTCGAAATCCTTCAGTGATACACAATGTATATTAGGTGAGTTATACCATTCAAACGGAAGCTGTCTGGTTACCGGCGCTCTGCCCCGAAAAAATAACTGTGCCCTGCTCCGCCAATGAGCGAAGTTGGGAAAACTCACAATGACTTTCCTGCCAATCCGCAACAATTCAGTAAATACCTTCTCAGGATTCTTTATCGTCTGAACGGTTTGTGACAATATTACATAATCATAGCTTCTGTCAGCATAATTCTCCAGCCCATATTCGACATCGTGCTGTGTAATAGGAAGGCCTCGTTTTACACATGTTAAGACAAG
>Ga0307380_10009937_pt1 | contig 12041 bp, 10 predicted proteins | sample UN3MG_FD_202239 | JGI IMG/M metagenome (GOLD analysis project Ga0307380, IMG submission 202239) | Soil microbial communities from Risofladan, Vaasa, Finland - UN-3 | ecosystem: Environmental > Terrestrial > Soil > Coastal area > Acid sulfate soil | place: Finland: Risofladan, Vaasa | collected... | reverse complement strand
TGTGCTAAGCCCTTCCTGGTCGTTTTCTACGTCCCCCTTATCTCGGCCAAACGAAATATTTGAATGAATTGAACCAGGCATAAAGAATCCCTGCACGTGAAACCAGAAACTGAGTTGAGCCGAGGTAAAGTATTGACTGGAGCGACGCGCAACTACGAAAGGCCCGCCCACTTTGCCTTCGAACGGCCTACCATTATGCGTAGCAATATAACCGGTTCTTTCCATAAGGGCTTTCAGTAAAGCTGTTGCCGAGCCGTAGTATACTGGTGACGTGAGTATGATGGCATCGGCCGCCTTCATTTTGGTATATATCGGGAATAGATCATCGGCTATGGGACACGTCTCTTCGTTCTGACAGGCCATGCAAGCGTTACAAGGTCGTATATCTAGACCGGCTAGTCTGATAAGCTCGGTCTCTATTCCCTCCTCCTCTATGGCCTTCAGAACATGTCTGGCAATAATCTCGGTGTTGCCATTCTTCCTGGGACTGCCGACAATACCAATAGCTTTCATCCTGTCACTCCTCCATAGTTCTACCGGCATATTTTACCGGTGATCAGTAGTATCGTGTTTACCACCTAGACAATCTAACATTATAAACCCTTCTTTTTCGAAATCACAAAGGTAACATTGTGACGAAAAGTGTATTCGCCCTGCCGCAGACCTGATTGGAACTCAGGTGGGCAAGGGAGACACATTTCAAGCTATTGTTACCTCCGATTTAAGTCATAACTGGATCAGTTCTAGGAGGGGCACGTCAGCATATAATCTTAGTCTTCAAATCTAAACTCTTTCATAATCTAATCACTTTCAAATTAATAAATTGTTATACTGAAAAAGGTCAAGACTATCAGATGAGGTAACCTCATTTAACTTTCGCATTTGGCTTTGACAGGGTCTATTAAATGGCTTAATGTGGCCTAGTAGCTAAAATTCACCAATAAATCAGTGCAGCAGGTTATAAGCGTTACTCTGGCACATAAGTTTCACATGCTCATCTGGCACACCTCTATATAGAAAAGCTGCAATGAGCCTTCTCATTGCATCCACAGGATGGGGAAACCCAGTTACACCACAATCAGAGGCAAACACAATTCTCTCGGGACCAACTGCTTTATATATGGCTATCACATCTTCGAGTTTGTAATAAATCCCCATCTCCATAGCATATATTCCAATATAGGCTCCCAGGTCTGCAAACATTTTGCATTGCTCAGGTGTAAGCCAAACCATCGGAAAATTAACATGGTTTATCTCAATCCGTTGCAAGCCCATCTTTACTGCTTCTTTCACAACTATCAGACGTTCTTTTGTACTCTGATGGCCAACTCCAAGAACCATGTCTGTATTAGCAATAAGTTTTAAAATATCTTTCATTTTGGGAACCAAGTTGTCATTTTCATCAATCAAGTCTATACCCTGGCCCTCACCTTGTCCCACTACTCTTCGATGATGGTTGGCATCTAGACTTGGCAACCACACATATTTACCGCCAAGTCGATAAGCAGAAATAACAGCTTCTGGATTAAGTCCACCAACTGCGTGATTGAGAACAACGCCACCAAATAGCTCTACCTTTTTCTTATTGTGTTCCTCAGCCCATTTGTCGACTACTTTTTGTGCTAATTTCATAGATCGTGTGGAAGGACTATCATGATTCTTAGACACAAAGCCTCCTAGTTCCATATGGCAGGCATGAATGGCTAAATCAATTTCATCATAAAGTCGTTGGGTTGTAGACGATGGGCCACCGTGCAGGTGTATGTCATATGAACCACGAAGTAATCTCCACATTCTCTCGTTATCAAAGGTTGGTGCCTTTAGATTGGCCTCGAGTGCTTGAGGTGAGCGATCAAGTGGCCCATAGCCTGTTGTACCCTCACCTGTAACTAATGCGTCTCCTCTCATTTTTTCCAGCATTTCCGGTGTCAAGGATGCCTCAAAAATATCTTTTTCCATTTATCGACTCCTATTATTCTTGGATTTACTTTTTATCTATTAATATGCTGCAAAGTCTTTTTCTTATTAATACCCACATATCAGCATGTCGATCGCCTGATGTATCTGGAGCTTCCGGTTGTCATGGAGTAGTGTCAGCTCTTTTGACCATTTATCCCCCTTTCTAGTCCATCGACTAACATTATATCTGGACCAGTTTTTTGAGCAAGTCACCCATAGCATTCATTTTGTGATTTTCTTACGGTGACTCCCTATATTTGGCTAAGACCCGTTTATAAGCATCGGTGAGACATTTGCGGTCATTGAGCATAGTCATGATACGGCAGCCTTTCTTCTGCCAGGCTCTAACCGCTTCCATATATTCTTCAGGCTCAATCTCGCCAGCCTTGATACAATCCAGGTCGGCAATAACATCAATACCTTTGTCGACGGCAAGTTTCACTATTCGGCTCTCAGCTTTGAGCACCGCCGGATGCTGCTCATCTCCTTCCAATCCCATAAACATGGAGAGATCTGTGGGCCCTACACAAATCGCGTCTACACCAGAGGCAAGAATAGAATCGATATTTTCGACCGCTTCGGTATTTTCTATCATCACCCAGACCATGATGTTTCTTTTAGCCCATTCACGATATGTTTTCCAGTCAATTACCCCATGCATCGTACCCCGTATGAATGGGCTGGAGCCTCTTCGACCGGCCGGGGGGTACTTTGTTGACTGGACAATTTTTGAGACCTCTTCTCCAGTTCGAACCTCCGAGACAAAGATTACCGCGGCCCCGGCTTCTAGCGCCTTCTGTATTGTCGCTGGAGAGCTATCCAATAGCCTGATAACCGGTGTCGCTCCCCCTGCTTCTACAGCGCGAATCAATTCTATGGCACCTTCAAGGTCGAAACCACCGTGCTCTGCATCGAGAACAACAAAGTCAAAACCTGCCGCCGCAGCTGCTTCACAGGCTTCAGGGCTCTTCATATTAATCCACGTTCCCACGGTGGTACCACCCGCGTCCAATACTTCTCTTATTTTATTTATCAGCATAGTAAACCTCCTCGTACTTATTTGGTTTTTGTAATCTCCAATTTGCTCAGCCAGCAAACGTTAACAGTCGTTTAGGATTCTCGACCAATATGGTGTGGATCTGGTTCTCGGTCATTCCTTTTTCCCGCATTACCAGAGGCACAACGGTTTCCAGAATATGCGCATAGCCGGGTCCGCCATAGCTCCAGAGGCGGTGCTTGGTGCAATGGTCATGCGAGACCAGAATCTGGTTTAAGAACCCGTCATCGATGAGAGCCATGATTTCATTGACACGTGTGGCATCATTAGGTAAATCACACTTTACCGGGTTTTCTTCTGATAACACATGGCGTACCGGATGGTAGCCTTCCCAGGAGAAGGTGTCATATTCAAGGTAGCAACCAGTTTTTGCCAGTTCGACACGTATCTTGTGATCGAAAATAGTACGCTCAATATGGCTCATGACCACGCGAGTTATGTCGGCACCAGCTTCGCTCAATACCTCGATAATCTCGAAAGGGAGAGCCGGGCTATGACCCGGGTGTATATTTATTGCCGCCCCAGTTTCTTTCTGAGTGTAAGCTACCGCTCGTAATAACATCCGATAGCTATCTCCCAGGCGCTTCGTGTTAGATTCTTTGCCCACCTTCTGCCGATAGCCAGCCTCAATCCCGCCAAGCATTTCGGTGCCAATTTCACCGATGATACCGGCACGTATGCCAGTGCTGTCGACACCCACGGTTATGTCCCGTATCATCTGCTCGGCCATAATCTCTTCGGTCAGATTTGGAGGCCAGGTTTCTTCAAGGTAGTAGCCTGTTCCCATAATGATGTTAAGGCCTGTAGCCTGGGATATGCGAACCAGTGCCATGGGGTTCCTACCTGCTCCAATAGTTGTTACGTCCACAACTGAATTGCCACCAGCGTGTTTATAGCGCAAAGCTTCACTAATTGCCAGTTGTTCATCTCCCAACCGCAAATTGTCCAAATTATTGAGAAAATGATAGCGAATCCAACCTAGGTTTTCCAAAGAGACCGGCTGGTGCGCCAGTAACTTTTCATTAGGGTCGGTAGGTTCGTTAAAAAAGATTGCCAGATCGACGAGTAAATGTTCGTGAGGAAGCGTTATTCCCAAATTCTCAGGGGCTGTTAAACCCAGTACGGTTTGAACTTTGCCACTAAGCTCACTCTTTTTCATTGTTTTTAACCCCTCTATTTAATTGACTCTCGGAATTTTTTCAATTTGGCTTGGAATCCTGGCTTCTCCAAGACCTCTCGGTTGACTAAAGCCTCGGGAACTTCACCACGGATTATCTGTGACATTTGCCCAAACTTCTGTTCCCACATTCCGGCAAATAGCTCATCTGTTTCACACAGGGCATGTGGGCTAACCACAACGTTCTCCATCTTAAGCAAAGGGTTATCAGTCGGCGTCGGTTCTTGCTCAAAGACATCTAATCCAGCCCCTCTTATTCTCCCTTCCTGAAGAACTTTTATCAGTGTCGCTTCATCCACGACCGGCCCACGGGCGGTGTTTATCAGAAATGCTGACTTTTTCATCTTTCCCAATTCTTTTTCTCCAATCAAATGCCGCGTCTCTTCGTTCAGCGGCACGCTAATGTTCAAGAAATCTGATTCAGCCAGCACCGTATCCATATCCACTAACTTCACATCAACATCAGCCACAGCCTCTTGGGTTACGTAGGGGTCGTAGGCAATGTGTCTCATCCCAAATGGTTTGGCCAGTAAAAACATCTCATGGCCGATATTCCCGACACCAATGGACCCAAGGGTCTTTCCCATCAATCCGTCGCCATAGTAGTTTGCTCTTTCTTCCCAACGCCCTTGGCGAGTTATTTTATCCTTATTGAGCAGCCGCATGGCTAATGCCAAAATAAAGGTCATGATGGTGACTGCCATCGGGCGGCGAACTGCCATCGGAGAGTTGCACAGCATGACTTCCGCCTTATTCAGGGCCAGGACATCAATATGGTCATATCCCATGCCCAAATAAAGCACGCAGATTAAGTCTTTATTGCCAGCGACCGTCTGCTGCGTCCATCTGGCACCAGCGGTTATGACCATATCGAAACCGCGTATCTGCTCAGGAGTTACCTCCGGCAGAAACTCAGAGAATACTTGATATTCTATATTAGGCATTTCATCCAGGCGTTTTAATCCAGGTTTGGGAATGTCATCATTTGTAATTCCAATCCTTATTTTCCTGCCCATACTTTTCCTCCTTGGTACCTGCTCTATTCAATTTCATTTACTTCTTTAAGATGGTGTTGGCGGCTAGAGTCCAGACTAAAAGACGGCAACACAAGCAACCGTTTAATTTCCAAAAACAAATTGGTGGGATGCCACTTGCCCAATTAAGCGTTTAGTTGCGCATGGGAGGAGCACCAGCCTTCACTTAGCACTCCGCTAGCAGAGCCCGCCAATCTAGCACTTTTCTTTTCTAGTCCGTTTTATTGTTAAAGTACAATTTCCTCTAATGTCTTTAGCTACTCCTGGAAGCTGAATTTAGCTGATTTTGCTCCCATCAAGAATATAAGTCCTCGATGTTATGAACTGGTGCACCAGTATCCTGATAGCCTAGTTGCTGACTAATTAGACTAGATCCAAGTCTAATCAATGTGGCTAACCACTCAATATCAGCTTCATTTAGCCTAAATATAGGCAATGAAATGGCAATAGCTGCTACAGCCTTGCCGCTGGCCTCTCGTATTACAGAGGCAATACCTGCGTATTCTTCGTAGTCTTGTCCTATGCTAATGGCTACCCTAGTCTTTCTTATCTGGTCCAACTCTTGTTTCAATTCCGTCTTAGTAGCAATTGTTTTTTTAGATCGCGGCTGTAGTGCTTCCTCAGGATATAAGCTATCGATCTCAGTATCAGTCAATTCACTTAAGAATGTTTTGCCCATAGCCGTAGCATACGCAGGCGTGCTATAACCTATATGTACTGTCCATCGAAGAAGATGTTTAGAATCCTCACCCATAACCACCGTTACGTAGCCTTCATCAAAGATAGAAACAACTACGGTTTCTTTCGTCAGGTCATTTAATGTTTTGACTACTGGCTCAGCAGCTTTGAGGAAATCTGTTGTACTTAAATACATGCTTCCTAGAACATAGAGTTCACGACCAATCTTATACTTGGCAGTTTTCCTACTTTTTTCAAGCAGTCCGGCTTGAGTCAGATTTGTTACTATACGATATACAGTGGCTTTAGGCACGCCAGCTTTCCTGGATATGTCAGTGACACTTAGCTCCAATTCTTGAGGGCCGAAGCTCTTCAAGATAGACACTACTCGGGATATAATCCTAATAGATTTCGCTGATTTCATTTTTGCTGCTGTAGTTTTTGCCTTATTCTGTCTACCTATATTCACCTTTTGTCAAGTTTCTATTTATCTGTATCTCTTACCGCACTTCTTTCTTTGCAATATGTTCATTCTTAGCCACCAATTCAGCGTATCTTGCTACCACCGGAATTTGGCGACTATCTCCGCGAAGGTCACGCTAAAGTTTGAAGTTAAAACACGAGATGCTCGGGATCTAGCGTACTATCAGTCTGGGTAGCCAAGTAACTATGGAGGGAAAAACAGTCAAGATAAATAACACCACGAGCATTACGAAGAAAAATGGAGCTGCACCTTTATATACATCCTCTATCCTTCTCCCTGAGATAGCTCGAATGACAAAGATATTAACTGCCATGGGAGGGGTAAGCATACCTATTTCATTCAACAGCACCAGTATTATTCCAAACCCAATAACATCGAAACCAAGGTTTAATACTACTGGTAGTATAGTCGTAAGCGTCATTACCATCGCTGATATACCGTCGATGAAACAACCTAAAAATAGGTAGAGAAGATATATCAGCGCTATTATTACCCACTTTGAAAGCCCCGCACCAATTATGTATAAACTAAGTGTCCGTGGTAAGCCTACAATGGAAGACAAGCTCGCGACCATGCTCGCCCCTACAACAATAATCAGAAGCATCGAAGAAGTTATTACTGTTGCCATAATAGAATCCCAAAAAATGTGCCAGTTTAATCGGTGATATGCTAAACTTATAACACAGGCCGCGGTCGTCCCGATGACCGCGGCCTCTGTCGGCGTAAAAAGACCTCCAAAAATTCCGCCTAGGACAACACCCATAATGACGAATATGGGCCACAGGTTCAAAAAATTCGACGGAATGGCTCGCGGGTTAAAAGGTTCCCGAGGTGTCAGTGCTGCATTTCTTACCACTCTTACCAGAATATAGAGCATAAAAACTCCGGAGAGCAGGATGCCCGGAAATATACCGCCAGCAAAAAGTTGTGCTACAGAGGATGAACTCAGTACAGCATACACGAGGAGAGGTATGCTCGGAGGTATTAGGATGCCCAATGTTCCACCTGCAGCTATAGAACCCAGAGTAATTTTTGTTTCGTAGCCTCGTCTATCCAAAGTTGGGATCGCCACTGCGCCAATTGTTGCGGCTGTTGCTGGACTCGAACCAGAAATTGCAGCAAATAGAGCACAACTCACTATGTTGGCGTGCAATAGTCCCCCGGGAATCCAAGCGGTGAGCCTGCTGGTACCCTCATAAACTCTTTCGAAGATCCCAGAGCGAATAATAACCTCTCCCATCAGTATATACATAGGTACGGCTATCAAGACAAAATTATTCAAGATAGTGAAAGAAACTTCGGGAATAAGAGCGGCATTCCCTTTATAAATAAAAAAGCATATAACTGCCCCTAAACCTAGTGCCAATGCAATCGGCACTCCGATAAACATGAACAGTAGCGCCAATACAAAGCAGCCGATACCAATCAGTAAGGAAGTTTCCACTATGCTTCAAACACCTCAGTTCGTCCTGCACGACTCCATTGGTTAACAATTTGACAAATCATCTGCAAAGCAAGAATGCCAAGGCCTATCGGTAACAGAAGATGCGGAATCCAGAGGGGAGTTTGTAACATTGATTGGTAAGCTGACTTCAGAGAGTAGCTTCGCATCACCGCCATCGCCGCATCCCAGGTAAACCAGCTAACAAAAGCCAGCGATAGAATTTCAGCTACTATTTTAAGCCATGTGCGATACCTTAGGGAAAGCCGAGAGACCAAAAACTCCACCTTCACATGCTTGTCCAGCTTCTGTATCTGGCCAAGAGCCAGAAAAGTGACACCGACTAAGCAATACGAAGAAATTTCATAAGAGACGTGGATCGATATATTAAGGAAGTATCGAATCAAAACGTCTACGAGAACGAGGAGCAATATCAGAAAAATACACCCCCCAGCGATCAGTACACCGATAGACGAGGATTTGTCTACAAACAACCTTAAAAGACGCTGGAACTGCTTCGCAGCGTCTTTTAAGCCACCTGTTAACCTTCTGGCCTGAAACTTGGAATCAACCACATTATTATAAACCTAAAGCTTTTTTGACTGTGTCTAACGCTTCCTGCCCGGCCGGCCCTGTTTTTTCAAGCCATGCATTCCAAAGTGGTTCCACTTGTTTTCTCAAAGCCTCAAGCTTTTCAGGAGTCTGGTTTACCACTGTTCCCCCATGTTCTTTCCATTCGTCCCAACCTAAGGCATCCGTCTCTTGAGCCTGCGCGAACTTGTTCTCTATAAATATCTTAGCCTCATCTTGGAGTATGTCTTGATACTCTTTGGGTAACGCTGCGAAAGATGCTTTATTCATGACAGCTTCAGCCGTCATGTAAAAGAAATGAAGATTGTGTACATACGGCGCTACTTCCCACCAAGATGCAGAAAGCCCAGTCGCCAATCCCGACATCATACCATCAATAACACCACGCTGCGCAGCCAAGTATAACTCAGGTGATGGAATTGGAGTTGCTACTCCGCCGGATAAGTTAATCCAATCCATCATGACATTCGTCCAGCCCCTAATTTTCAGTCCGTCCAAGTGAGTCAAGTCTTTTACCTCCTCTTTACAGAAAAACTCTGTTGGAACCCAGACATATGGTGCCAAGGACGTTAGGCCCTTTTCCGCATACCCTCGTTCGTTAATAGGAGAGAGTGCCGTCACCATCTTTTGGCCTTCTTCTAAACTGCTGGCGAGAAATGGTAGAGTTAGTACACCCTGCTGTGGCCACGTCGGTTCAGCAAAACCCGCAGCAACCCATGCAATTTCAATTGTCTGAGTCTCAAGAGCTTGGAGGAATCCCTCCCGATTAATTCCCGGCTCTCCTTCAGCAACCATATTAATCGTGAACTTTCCATTGGTGCGAGCCAGAACATTGTCTCGTAGCGTCAACCACGGTATTGTGGCCCTGTCTTGTGGACCCATTCCGTCATAGATAGCCATCCACGTCACCTTTGGGGCCTCTGGTTTTTGTGGTGCGGGAGCTGGGGCTGGAGCCGGTGCTGGGGCAGGTGCAGGAGCTGGGGCAGCACAGGCAGCCATCAAACCACTCATCAATACCATCAACATAAACAAAATTAATACGCGTTTCATTTCTATCTCCTATGATTTTAAAATATAGCAGTTAAGTACCTCTTTCTAATTGAATGTAATCACCTCCTTCATAAGATTGTTGGGTATTCCCCTGAGGTTGTATCGTATGCGAATTTTATGCCTACTTTTCTCTGCTTGTTAAGACCTTCTTCTACAATTTCAATTTTTTCCTAGGTGCTACCTGTTACCTTGTCTTTTTGACTAGTAACCAAACCAAACTAATACAAGAGCTTTGCTGGGTTTGTCTTAATCATTATCTCGATATCTCTATCAGGGATGCCTGAGTTAATTAGCTTAGATATAAGCATCCTCATCCCCTCAACGGGAGACGGTAATTCCGGGTGCCCCCCATCCGACGCGATCACTATATTCTCGGCTCCCACTGCCTTAATTTGGTTCAGGGTTTCGTCAAAGTCGAAAAATGGTGGTGCTAGGGACATCGCATATAAACCAATAAAAACCCCTTTACCTGCAATTTCTTTTGCCTCCTCAGGCGTCATCCTAGTCAAGGGGAAATTTGTGTGGACGACTTCAATTCTCTTCAGGCCGAATTTTCTTGCCTCATCAACTATGATAAACCGTTCCTTCGTACTTTGGTGACCTAAACCTAATACCATATCTGTTTCAGATATTAAGGCCATGATTTCTCTTAATGCAGGAACAACCCTATCATTTTCGTCAATGACCTCAATTCCACCTCCACCTTCAGGCCCTTGAACCATGCGCTGATAACATGCATCAAGACTTGGCAGCCAAACATACTTTCCCCGGAGCCCGTAGGCAGCAATCACGGCATCAGGATTTAGCCCACCAACTGCGTAGTTCAGAACCACGCCTCCAAAGACATCTATGGGTTTTTTATTATTCTCCGCTGCCCATTGGTTCACCACTTGTTGAACAATCATTGCCGATCGGGTAGTAGGCCCATCGTGTGCCTTCGAAACAACTGCGCGTTGTCCCACCTGCATTCCCTGAATAGCATATTCCAATTCGTTATATACTCGAGTAGGAGCAGACGCTGGTCCACTGTGGATGTGAACATCAATCATACCATCCATTAACTTCCAAACCCTATCCTGATCGAATCGTGGTGCTTTCAAATACTGACTCTCACCGTATCTTCTAAATGCAGAACTATTGGTCTGCGTCGGCTGTGAGGTGTACTTGGGGCTTACTGGTACTTCCTTGCTGACAGATGATTGACTAATTTCTTTATTCATAGAAATCTCCTTCTTAAAAGAATGGTCTGCTCAAATTAATTCATTCTTAAATTACTGTTTCATCTCATCCCTAACTCAGTTAACCCTAAATCAAGGACGATTGAAAAAATATATTTCATTGCGTGAAACATGGTTTTATATCATGATAATAATTTTTTTTGTAAATGTCAAGTCTTTCGACGGATTTTTATATTGATTTATATTTTTTGGCAGCTTGGGCTCTCATGCTACATATCGTGAAATCGTAGAGGATTGAGCCAGGTAGCGCTTTCTAGTGTGACACATCGTCGTATCGCACAGTGAACCCCAAACGATCAACTCAATAGTAGCCCGTTGTCCTTTACAGTGCCACTTGATGTTTGCCTCCTGTTCTGGCAAGTCTTTTATTTTCATCAAGCTTTCAACTACCCCAGAGGGGGACAAAAGGATGCAATTGCTTCCTCTGATATAACAAAAGCCCCTTTTGTTCAATAATAAAGTTGGAAAACAAAAAGCACCTTAACAATTGAATATTGACGGCCTCAAACAAAGCTAATCTCTTGGCTTCAATAATAAGCAAGGGGTGAATAATGAGCAAACAGTATATTGAGGTTACCTACAGGGATATAGCAAAAATGATGTCGAGCGCTCTACCGGTTGAGGGTGAAGAGTTTGGCCTCAAAGTCGCAGAGACACTCCAGACTATCAAGAGACTACCAAAAGAGGCTAAAATCGCTCTTAAAGTGGCCTACGTCTTCAGCCGCAAAGTGCCACGTCAAGAGCGTGAAGACCTTTACCAGGACATCGCACTGGCAGTCTTCAGAGCTCATCTTAAAGATGAGCGGTTAGCCTACGCCATAGCCCGCTGTGACTGGAAAAATTGGTGGCGTCAATTCAAAGTCCGTCAACACCTTAGCCTTGATAGTGTCACGGAAGACAATGACGGTAATCCTGTTACACTAGCAGAGTTGTTAGTCGGTGAGACTGAGTTCGAACTAAAGATGGACGGTAAAATGGACGCAGAGCGTATCTGGGATAAACTACCAGATAACATTAAGCCAATAGTTCAAAACAGACTGCTAGGTAAAGCACTCAACAGTTCGGAGCGCAACAAGTTGAACCGCTATATTAAAGCGGACGGTTTGAGCCTAATACTAGCATAGCGGACGTTTTTAAGGGGTTGGGGGATTAGCTTTAATAGAGGCAATAAAAACAAGCCTCGAGGTTTCGGCCTCGAGGTTTTGTTTTATAAGCCTCGAAGCCTTACCGCCTGTGAGAAGGCAAGGGGGGAAAACGGCCTCACGCCCACTTCTGCACTTCGGGCTGACCGCAAGGTGGGGGTCGTGGGGTGTCATGCTAACCCTCTTGGCG
>Ga0307380_10009935_pt1 | contig 12042 bp, 13 predicted proteins | sample UN3MG_FD_202239 | JGI IMG/M metagenome (GOLD analysis project Ga0307380, IMG submission 202239) | Soil microbial communities from Risofladan, Vaasa, Finland - UN-3 | ecosystem: Environmental > Terrestrial > Soil > Coastal area > Acid sulfate soil | place: Finland: Risofladan, Vaasa | collected... | reverse complement strand
TTTAGTTTATCTTCAATATCATCAAGTCTATTGAGTATCAATTTGATATCATCTTTAAGTGGATTCTCGTGTTTATATGATTGCATATTACTGAACATAACACTTGATGGTAAAATAACCACATATTCCAGTACCATAGCAATACCGACAATTAAAACCATGACTAACATAAACCATGTAAATGGAATAGATATGAAATTTCTAAATGTTGTGTAATATGCTGTAGCTATTAACAAAAAGAAATTTATGATGCTAATGTAAAATGTTGTCCTGCCTAGCAATGAATGTACTGCACCTATTATTTGCCCTGTGTTGCGCTGGGATGGTAAAATCCTGGTTAATCGTTCAAGCATTTTTTATATACCTCAATTGTTTCTTTTGCGGTTCTACTCCATGGGAACTCGCTTGCTCTTTTCAGTCCTTTATTCACCAGCTCATTTTTCAAATAATCATTTTCTAATATTGCACGTATAGATGAAATAAAACCGTATTCACAGTTATTATCACTCGCGTTTAACAATATTCCACCATCACCTATAATCTCTGGTAATGAAGCGGCATCTGCTGAAATTACTGGACATCCACATGCCATGGCTTCTAATGCTGGTAGACCACCTTCATTAAGACTTGGCTGTAAAAACAAATCACATGCATTATATAATGCCGACATGTGCTGTTCTTCGATATATCCTAAGTTGATAACTCCTGGAGTATCTAATGTTTCACCATAGCCGATTTTAACTATTTTGTAATCAAATAATTTCAATTCATTCATCAATGAAATAATCTTATTAACCAATTGCATGTTTTTCCAGGGAGCGTTGCTACTTACTACAAGAATATGTTTTGTATTTTCGTTTAAATTAAAGAAGTTTATACATTCATCTTTATCCATTGGTTTATATTCACTACCAACACCCAAAGGGACCACATGGATCTTATGTTCTTTAACTCTTAATCGATTAATCAATTCATTTTTATTAAATTCAGAATAAACAAGTATTTTATCTGCTTTAGGAATAGCATACTCTATCAAATACCACATGTGTCTTAACTTTTGAAGGTTACTATAATGGAATTTAGGAATAATATCATGCACTGTTAATACAAAGTGTTTAGGTTTTTTAATCAATTTCAGTGGTGCTAACGGTTGAAATGTGGCATGAACAATATCATTATTATCTATTTTGAAATTACCAGCTTCTGAAAAGATATTACCTTTACCTTTTTGAATCCTTGATACATCTAACAAACTCATATTATTAAATAATTCATCTTCATACCTTTTTGCCCCTGACTGCTTATCAAATTCATTAAAATAATTCCAATGCATTATTTTCATATTAACCTCCGAAGTCGTTCTTTTACTACATTTTTTATTGTAAATTTTATTAATTTCTTTCGTTGTTCTTTTTTAAATAACTTATATAATTCATGAAGTCGGGGCTTGTCTATTGTTTGTGATAATATTATCGATTCCGAATCAAATTTTAAATTATCCCATTCAAACTCTGGAGTGATTAAACTGTGTTCAACCGCATAATCCCACATCAATGTTCTTGGTAACGGTGTTAAAATATATATCCAAAAGTTATCTATCTTACTTTTTTTTATAAATTGTAGTGTTTGTAAGATGTCCTCTACAGTCTCGAACGGAGCACCAATTATAAAGGTAGCATTGACTATCATACCGTGCTTTTTAATGGATTCTATAGCATCAGAATTAGCTTGTACCGTAACTGAGTTTCCTTTCAAGTATCTTAATGTGTTATCACACCCGGATTCAAGACCCATTGATATTGTAGTGCAGTTTATTTCTTTTAATAATCGAATGGTTTCATCATCTACCAAATTTGCCCGACATGCACAATTAATTGTAGTATCGGTTTTAGGTAATAATCTAACGATGTCTCTCAATCTTTGTTTATTTGCTATGAAAAGGTCATCTGAAAAACTTATATGCTTTGCACCATTGTTGATTAATTCAACCATTTCTTTGACCACATACTCAGCAGAGAAGTATCTTGGTTTCCCCCAGAATGCAGTTGAAGAGCAAAACACACAATTGTAAGGGCACCCTCTTGATGAAAACATACTAACTACCGTTTCGTCCTTATTACGAAATGGTATTGGTATTTCATCTATGTGTAATGGGTGTCTTGGTAATGTGAATTTCATTTCATCGTTTTCTCTATATATTATTCCATCAATTTTTATTATTTTGTCAAGTTCAAAACAACCTTGGGTTTCATAATGTTGTATTAATTCTAAAAACGTTTGTTCGCCTTCTCCGATAACTCCAATATCCATGGCCTGAGATAATGTCTCCGGCATCATTGAAATATGAATGCCACCAATGATAATCGGTATTTCATATTTCTGCTTAACGTCATTAGCGAAACCAACCGCTTTATTATAGTTTTGTGATACCACAGTAATGCCTATAATGTCTGGTTTATAGATTTCAACTTCATTCATTAAATTAGTATTCACTATTTTAAAATCAACATCCATTCGTAATTGTGCATATGAAACCAGATAACCTAATCCAAGCGGCGTCATATTACAAGCAAATGAATCAGTTTCATCAATAATATTAACCAATAATACTTTAATCATTTTTGGCACACCACGAAATATTCTTCTTCGAACCAATCGTTTTTATAAATCCGTTTATTAATCCAATTAACAAGTTTCCAGAATTGCGATGGAAAATAATAAACTGTCAATTTATGGTATATTGTTCCAAAATGTAAATGTTTTAGTAAATCCAATCCATTAGCTACAAACTGTTTATTCTCATTTTGTGTTTCTGTATTTATTTTTGTGATCCATTTTTTATCTAAGATAGTAAACCGTTCGCTTAACATCTCGTCTATTTCATCAGCAGTAAAAAAATGCGGGTGTGCAGTTTCTTTTAAAGTTGAGTTTTTACGTTCTACATATTTATGCATTTTCGCAATGAATGGAGTGCAGACATTTACAGCATGGATAAAGTAACCGCCAGGTTCCAATACCCGGTTTATTTCTTTAATCACTCGTTTGGGATTCTTAGTATGGTCAAGTGCATTCCGGCATACAACGATTTTAAAGAAATTATTTTTAAATTTGATATTTTCACCAATACCAACACTTAATTTAATTCCTAATGGTAATGCGAGTCTTGTTTTATACTCATTCAATAATGAATCTATTCCATATTTCTCACCTTTTGTGAATAATAAGGATATACAGGTAGGTCCACACCCAACATCCAATATATTCCAATTATATTGAATATTAATCTGTTGTTCGATTGAAGTAAATATCTCTGAATATTTCTGTTTTATTTCAATATTCTGTTTATCAAAAAACACCGGCGACCACCATGCAAATTCTTCCTGCTGTGCAAGTTTCCATCGAGCATTGGTTATTGACACTCAAATACCTCCTTTTTTATATTACTTTTAAAAATAGAATAATCAAATTTATTGGCCTGGATTATACAAGCATCTTTATATTTATCAGGGGACTGCGATATTTCAGATACAGCATTAATTATTTCATCAACACATGGTGATACAAGTATTCCAGTATGCCCATCTATCACCGTTTCTAAATACCCACCTTCTTTTGTAGCTATTACTGGTTTACCACTTGCCATTGCTTCAAGCGGTGTTATTCCGAAATCTTCATCAACAGCGGTGGTAATCAACCCCCTACATTCTGAATATAATTTAATCAATTCTCGTTCGGAGACATTACCAACAAATGACACATTGCCGGGTGCATTGTCTACAATATATTGCATTGAATCATATACAGTCCCAACAATTATTAATTTCATATCTGGCATCTGTCTGAATGCTTCAACCTGAAGATCAACACGTTTCCATTTATCCACCCGATTAACTGATAACCAATAGCCTTTATGTGGTTTGTGTTCATATTTTGAAACGTCTATGCATGGATAGATTACTTTAGCATCTCTGAGATATGTTTTTCTAATTCTATTACGGACATTGTTTGAAATGCACGCTATGTTTTTTATATTCTTATTGACATATTGGCGGTCATGTCTTCTAAACAGCCATATTCCCAGTGAATATACGATTGATATTATCCCTTGCTTAGTGGACATCACATCATAATACATGTCATAAAACGCCCTTCTCGGGGTGAATACATAGTATAGATGTGGTGCTTTATCACTTAGATAATGCATTGACATATCATCAGTTGCGATATAAAAATCAAAATCCAATTTCAATTTACTGAATAGGTGCATTCCTTTTATTTGTTTGAGTGGTTCACAGGGCAATTTTACATTTAAAAAACGAATGTTCACATCATGGAAATCATATGTTTTATCAATATTTTTTAATGAACCGGGTGTAACTATGGTTGCGTCTAATGCTCTGGTAATATCAATTATGAATCGTTCAGCACCACCAACGATAGAAAAATCCGAACATGTTAAAAGTGCAATGTTCATAATTCTATTCCCTGTTTATTAGTTCTCGCCATTTACCACAATACGGACCCGCTTCTTGATTACAAACGAAACTATCACGTTGATATAATTCACATTCTTCGTTAAACTGACATTTTCCATAGAATAATTCACCTGATATTTTTATTATTTTTTTAAAGCTTATCATTTTAATTCACCTCGCACTGCTAAATAATCACAACTTGAAATTTGAGTTATTGAATAACCAAATGTTTTTAATATTTTCATTATTTCATTCAGATGTTCTTGAGTAAATGCTTCGAATACTATTTTAGGATGAAATTGTTTTAATGTTTCAGTAGCTCCTTCTAACACCTTTGTTTCGGCTCGTTCTACATCGATTTTAATAATATCAATTTTTTTTAAACTTAGATTATTAATGATTGTATCTAATTTAACTCCGCTTACTTTAGTACATGATTCGGATATTTTATCCATCACTGAATTATTACCATTTGAATCGTGATACATTTCAATTTCTTCATCTTTATCCCAACATGCTGCATTATATGGATAAATATTCGATAATTCATTAATTTGGATGTTTCTTTTTAATGCTTGAAAATTATAATCACTTGGTTCTATTGCTATAACTGTCGCCCTGTTAACAGCAGAATATATTGAATGTTTTCCAATATGTGCACCAATGTCCACAAAAACACCGTTGGGGGTATTGAAAAGATGCTTGAACTGTTCTTCATGGAATAAAACGTGATTCAAGTCGTTGGTACCACCTCTACAATAATATAGACTGTTGCCAATGTAAACAGTTGTACTAAAAAATGAGACATATGGTTTGTGAATAATATATCCAAATATTGACTTACATACATTCATTTTGCCATTGAATGTTTTACCTTTAATACTTAATAAAAACTTTATTTTATCAATCAGTGACATTTTCATAATTGGTGACATTGTATCATTCCCGGTTTGTTTTGTTTGCGCTTATTAACATAGTTGAATTATTATATTCACTAATGGTTGTGGAAAAGCCAGATTTATTTAACATATCAAAAAAATCAAGTAATCTTTCACCACTAAAGGAATGTATCTCAGCTTCAATTTTACGTATGCCTTGCAATTCATGTGGCTGTATATTCCATTCTGCCCCTTCGCAGTCAAGTTTTAAAACATCAACAATACCACCACACATATCAATCAATTCAGTTAAAGATTTACATTTAACAGTTGATTTCCGTCCCATAAATTCAATTGTTTCAGATGTGCATGACCTACCCAACGACACATAGTATGGAATGATATTGTCGGCGGAATTTAATTGGATATTCGCACATAGTTCATTATAATAAATCGGTTCAACCGCATATACTTTCTTAACGTAGTTGTGGATTTCCAGAGAGAATCCTCCGTTACATGCACCAATATCCAGTATAACGTCTGTAGATTTAAAACCTTCATAATTATAATCATTAATTGCCTGGTCTACAATAAATAATAACTCATCTATGTGATAGAGTGCGTTGTCGGTTGCCATATATTTAAACTTTGAAGTGTTATACTTATAAAAATCGTTCAAAACACGCTTAACAACGAACTCACTCATATTTTTACTGTTTATATAATCCTTTATCAAATAAATTAAATCCAATTTATCACCTTCCTTTTGTGCCGAATACAAACACAGCGAACCCAAGTATGCTAGAGAGTACCGTGTTATCTAATGATTTAATAAAATCTTTGTGTTTGTACATAAAATTCATTTTACCACTACTCCTCCATCGACCATAAAAATCAGGTGGCAGAACAAGTCCATTGAACATTTTAATATTCATTAGTCTATTTTTAATGAAAATGTCTCGCCATTTTTTCATATTAAAATCGTTCTCATATTCCCATTGAACTGACCTGACTAACGGCCTGCATAAGCTTCTTTTATATGGAATTATATCAGCGTAAAATAAGCCCCCCGATTTAAGCACCCTGACCATTTCATTAATTACCATATTAACATCTGGTTCATTGAAATGTTCTAATAATCCACCACTACAAACCACATCAATAGAATTATCCCGTAACGGTAAATAAAAAGCATCACCACGAACAGATAAACCATTCAATTCAAATTTAGTTATACTTTTACGGATTATATCATTTGATTCAGGTAAGTTGTCCATGCCCACAACTATATAATCTTCTTTGTGTTCAAGACCTATCCGAGTTAGCAACCTGCCTGAACCAGAACCCACTTCCAATATAACGCCATGTAATGGTAAATATGGACGTATGTAATCCATTTTTATTTCATCAATGAAGTCGGCTGGTGATTTATGATTTAACTTAAGTATATCACCATCAGTATATCCTGTCCATTTTTCGTATGTCATCTTTTGCCACACACTGCAAACTTAATTCCATAATACTTATTCCGTATTGATTTTTTAAGATAAGATTTGTATCCAGAAACATGATGATGATAACACTTTTCATTTTTTAAGTATACAAACCCGTGTCCTTGGTTCATTATTTTGAGTGTTAGATCTACATCTTCACCAAAGTTGCTATCTATAAATCCGCCAACTGATGATATTGCGATCCTGCGAAGCAATAAATGACTGGTCCCGACTGGTTCATAATTATCTATATCAATATACCTATTTTTATATTCAAATTTTGAATGAACCTTTTTTAATATGGCCGGGTCGCTATCTCTGCATTTAGCAAGTGTTTGCACCCCCGCAACTACCGGGTTTGAAAATGGTTTGCACATATTCACAATCCATTTATGATGTGGCAATTCGACATCTGAATCGATATATGCTATAATTTCACCATTAGAATTATTGAATCCAACCTGTCTTGCCGATCCGATTGATGTGTTTTGATTAACTACGATATGTTTAATATTATAATTTTTTAATATTTTGATTGTACCGTCTGTACTCTCTGCATCTACGACTATAATTTCAATGGGTAAGTATGTCTGTTCGGATATAGAATCCAAACATCGTTTTAAGGTTCTTTCACTGTTTTTTGTTACTACAATTACTGAGACTAAAAGATTGAACATGTTTATTAGGCCCCCTTACGATTACCTGTTTTTTTATTAAGTTTCATACTATACAATTTCGCACCTATCTTATTCAATGGATATACCCCCATCCACCACACAAACCCACTATATAACCCATCACAGTTTTTGCATATTGGAATTACATTACCGTGGCCATTATAATGCAGTGATTTGTATGATTGTAACATCTTTGAATTCCATACATCATTAACAGTTTGATGGTTAAGATCTCCCAATAAATAATCACCATCATAATCTCGACAACAAAAAGGGATTTTACCATTACTCATGACAGACAACCCACCTCCACACAATAACCCACATGGGTATGCTTTTGTTTTTTCTATATTTGTTCTTTTATATTCGATACGGTTATCTGATTCCCAAAATCCAACATTGCACAAACCTCTCCATTCTTCCTGAAATTGTTTAAGTTCGTGAATATTGTTCTTTTGTACGGTAAATCCTATCGTGATCAACGGCACTGCTTTATTTAACATAGTTTTTCTTGCGATTAAATTAAGAATGTTTTGTTTCACAATTTCAAAATCAGCGCCAATTCGTATTTGTTCATATACTTTTTTTGAATACCCATCAACACTGAAATTGATATAATCTACTCCCTGAGTTATTATTTGTTCTATATTGTCCTTATTTAATAACATTGCATTTGAGAAGAAACCAACTCTAACTCCTTTGCTTTTAATGTATTCAATTCTTTTAAATAATAGTGAATCAAGCAACGGTTCATTATAATGTGATAAACAAAAATTAGTAATACCAAATCTTACTGCATCATCAACAATATCTTTAAACAATTGCATACTCATTTGATGCGGTTTTCTCTTTGTGATTGGATATGGACACATTGTACATCTAAGATTGCATATGTTATGTGTTTCAATTGACATCGATTCCCACTTTTTATTATTGGTTTTGATATGGGCTAACATCAGCGTCAAATTGTGATATAAATAATTATTTTCTATATTCAACATATTTATCACTCAAATTCTTTGTATATAGATTCATACTCAAACGCCATCTTTCCCCAACTGAATTTTTCAGAATCTTTTAGGCCAATATAATTATGTTGCGGAGAATCTATAAGATGTAATGTGCGAGCTATAAATTCTGTTTCAGTATCAACCAATCCATTTGATGTGATTTCTTTTTGTGTTGAATTACCATAAGATACAATAGGCACACCACAAGCACATGCTTCTAAAATTGCTAATCCAAAGCCCTCATACAAACTTGGATGAATTGAACATAATGATGCCTGGTAGAGTAACGGCATTTGTTCATCTGATAAATAACCAACATTTATTATTTTTGGACCATCCCATTTAGTACCATATCCTGCTTTAAGTATCCTAACATCATCCGGGATCTCACTTTCTATTTTGCTTAATAATTGCATGTTTTTACTTTCAGCAACATTACTGACACACGCAACATATTTATATTCAGGATTTAATTCTAATTTTTCGATTGCATACTCTCTGTTAGCTGGTTTGAATAATTGATGATCTACACCCTGATAAATAGTTTGAACTTTATCTTCATCAATATCAGGTAGTAATCTGAGCAATTCATTTTTGGTAAAGTCGCAGATGGTTAATATTTTATCAATTGTATTTAACCTTTTATATATTGTATTATATTGAAATCTCGAAATCCGATTTAATAAGTTAGGATATATTAATGGAAACATATCACATAATGTTACAATCACTGGTTTATCTCCATAAATTGGTGTAAATAATGGATATAATATATTTGTAACATCCTCATATTTAGATAACCAGGCATTATACACACTGGTCTTCGTGATTACATTATGATTTACTGTTAAATGTTTTATCAACTCATTGTTCATTTTTGATATTGCATTTTTACCCTGGATACCGCGAACAAGAGTAACCATTTATACCAAATCCATCATCACATCTTTTATAGTATCTATAATAAAATCCAAGTCATCGCGTACTAAATACTGATGACAACCAATATAAAATCCATTACTACCAACCCAATCAGCAACTGGTAACTTTCCTTTGTATTCAGATTTTAAATAATCGAATGCCGGTTGTTGAGTTGGTATAGATCCAAACACTGGTCTTGTTTCTATTCCTTCATTTTCTAATCTTGTCTGCAATTCATGCCTATTTATATTTGCATCCTTAATTATTATTGGATATCCAAGATAGGACACATTTTTTGAAAATAAAGGCAGTTGTAACTTATCAGACAAACCACCCAATCCTTTATTCAAGTATTCAACATTAGCATTACGTATTTGAAAATTATTATCAAAATGTTTTAATTGGATTAATCCTAAACCTGCCTGAAATTCCATTGGTTTAAAATTATATCCAATATATTTGTGTGTGAATTTCGGATCAAATGAAGATGAAGTATATGGACATTTACCTTCTCCACGAGTACACACATTGCATGTACACATTCTTCCATTGGTTTTTATACTTCTAAATAGATTTGCTAATTGTGCATCGTTTGTATTAACAGTACCCATTTCACCAGCCTGAATGTTGTGTGCTATATAAAATGAAAATATAGACATAAGGCTCATTGAACCTGTTTTATGTCCTTTGTATATAGTTCCGTGTGCTTGCGCCGAGTCTTCGAATGTGTGAATGCCATATTCTTTAGCAACTTTATTTATTCCATCCATGTCACAAGGATAACCCATTAGATGCACGGGTAATATTAATGCATATTTGGATGTGTCGTCTACCTGTTCCAGATGTGCTTTTATCGCGTCTGGTGTTATACAAAACGTTTCACTATCAATATCTACATATACAGGTTCAAAACCAGCATGAACTATTGCATTAGAAGTGGCTATATATGTGATCGGAGTAGTTATTATTTTTGTCTGAGTAGAATTAACAATACCAGAATATTTTAATGCAGTCAAGCCGGTGATTAATGCAGATGTGCCGGAATTCACGGCAATTGCATAATCTGTTCCAACAAACTTAGCCCACTCATGTTCAAATTGTTTTACTACTTTTCCTTCGGATATCCTGCCAGAATTTAGTATGTTCATTATACATTCTTTTTCTTCATTACCAATTTTAAAATCACCAATATTTATCATAATGACTCACTTATCCTTTCGATATCATAATCAACCATGATTTTTACCAATTCATTAAATTTTACATTTGGTACCCATCCAAGGTCATGCTGTATTAAAGATGAATCTCCAATCAGATAATCCACTTCAGCAGGGCGCATGAATTGTTCATCTTGTATAACGTAATCTCCCCAGAACAATCCAACATGATAAAACGCAAGTTCGACAAAATCTCGAATTGAATGTGTTTCCCCTGTAGATACAACGTAATCTTTTGGTTTATCCTGCTGGAGCATTAACCACATCGCTTTAACATAATCCCCAGCATACCCCCAGTCACGTTTAGCGTCTAAATTACCCAAGATAAGTTTATCAGATGCGCCATGATAAATTTTAGCCACGCCATCGGTGATTTTTCGTGTTACAAATTCTATTCCTCTGCGTTCCGATTCGTGATTGAAAAGTATTCCATTACTAATATGCATACCATAACTTTCACGATAATTAATCCCCATCCAATGTGCGTATAATTTAGCACATCCATACGGGCTTCGTGGATAGAACATAGTGGTTTCTGTCTGTGGCGTCTCTTGCACTTTTCCAAACATTTCACTCGATGACGCTTGATATATTTTAGCATCTGGAGAGTATGTTTTAGCAGCTTCAAACATTCTAACAGCACCCAAACCGGTTACTTCGGCTGTTAATATCGGTTGTTTCCATGACGTGCCGACAAATGATTGTGCTGCAAGATTGTAGATTTCGTCAGGCAAAACATCTTTTACAATACTATTTAGTGATGATTGGTCTGTTAAATCACCTTCAACTAATGTGATGTCGCTTAAAATATGTTCGATATTAACAATATTCGGGGTGCTTAATCGTCTTACTAATCCGTATACTTCATATCCTTTTGATAATAGTAGTTCTGCCAGATACGAACCGTCCTGCCCTGAAATTCCTGTTACCAATGCTTTTTTATTCATTTTGATTTACTCCTATTCCTGTGATGTGGATTAATTGGACACTCCGCAGAGCAATACTCTCTGCAGGTACAAATTCTTTCATCATCGTATATACATGGTTCTATCATGCTATTAACTCCAATTCATCCGGTAGCTCATATCTAAAACGTGCTTTCCGTTTTCGCCTGATAGCTCTCGGTTCTTTATTTGGATCACGGCACATGGGACATCGCCCCATGCATATCCACGCACGCCGGGTGAATGGAATGCCGGGTGTATTTGTGTTATATATTCGCTTTGTCCGGGACATGATTACACCTCGATTTTAAGGATGGATTTGTAATGTCTTATAATCCACATTCTAATCATTGATCTATACAGTTCAACAGCTCTTACCCGATTGCCAGCCCAGATAAGATGACACCCCTCTTCTTCCAAGGATGCT
>Ga0307380_10009931_pt1 | contig 12045 bp, 11 predicted proteins | sample UN3MG_FD_202239 | JGI IMG/M metagenome (GOLD analysis project Ga0307380, IMG submission 202239) | Soil microbial communities from Risofladan, Vaasa, Finland - UN-3 | ecosystem: Environmental > Terrestrial > Soil > Coastal area > Acid sulfate soil | place: Finland: Risofladan, Vaasa | collected... | reverse complement strand
GCCTTCTTCCCCTTTAGAGATGGAGTAGACGAGGCGGCCAAAGCAGGGATAACCGCTATTATTCAACCGGGTGGGTCGAAGCGAGATGAGGAAGCAATCGTTGCTGCCAACGAATATAATCTGGCTATGGTCTTTACCGGTACAAGATGTTTTAAACATTAATTTTACTGTCATTGCGAGCCCTGATTTATCAGGGTGTGGCAATCTCCATTTCCTTAACTGAAAACTTTTCTTCCAAAAAAAGCAGGATTTACCCAACCCTTTGTCGAATATAAAAGAGGAATAGAATTATAATAAAAAAATATGATAATCATATATAATAAAACATTTCATTTGTTTAATAGATGATTTATGCATATCTTACAAATAAGCCAACCCATCTTCCAACTATCGGAGCTTACCAACCTCGAATGGGAGGAATGGAAAGAAGAAAACATAATAATTGCAGTTGAATAAAAATAAAACAATTTCACAAAAAAAGCAGGACTTTATAATAATTTTGTCGTATTAGTAATAGGTTATAGAAAAATAGAAAAGATTTATTTTTTAATCTCTGGTGGAGGTTTAATAAGGTAAATACATATCCTTGAAGTATGACTAATCAAGCCTCCCTGACATCATCAATGTGATAATGTTATATTATAAAAAAAATATATAAATTTATTGAATTGTTCGAACAGATATTTGTATAATTAATAAAGGCCAACAAAACAGTAGAGGATTATTTGCTAGAAAAAACGTGATCATAATTTTGTTAATACCAATAAACAATAGATTGTATATTGTAAAAAAGTAAGGAGTAAAATAAATTTATGAACCAGCTATTAACAATTAATGAAGCAACTAAATGGGCAGCAAAGTTTTTAAATAAGCAAGTAAGTACATCAAATATTTCTTATTTGATTCAATATGGAAGAATAAGAAAGTTTGGCGAAAACGGAGAAGTGCTAATTAATGTAACGGATTTAGAAAATTATTATAAATCCAACTATCATAGCAAAGAAGATAAATGGAAAAGTCGCTTGGGAAATGATTTGAACTGGGCTCTTTCTTTTTCAGAATACAAGGAATCAGAAACAACAAAACATGTTCATAGATTACATCCATATAAGGGAAAATTTATTCCTCAACTTGTAGAATATTTCTTAGATACTCATACTGATAATTTTAAAAAGGAAACCTACTTTAAGGAAGGGGATATCGTTCTCGATCCATTTTGCGGAAGTGGAACAACTTTAGTGCAATGTAACGAATTGGGAATGCATGCAATTGGAATCGATATTTCCGCATTTAATTCACTAATAAGTAATATAAAGATCGAAAATCATAATCTTCAAGATATTGCAATAAATTTGCAAAATATTACAAAAGAACTTAAAAAATTTCAAATAGGAAAGAACAATACAAAATTTGAAGAGGAATTATTATATGAATTAAAATTATTCAATACTAAGTTTTTTCCTTCACCGGAATACAGAAGAAAAATCATACAAAAAGAAATAAATGAAAAAGAATATTCAAAAGATAAAGAACAAGAATTTTTAAGCATTTATTATGATTTAGTGGAAAAATATAAAATCAAAATTAAACAAGATAAAAATAATTCCTTCTTAGGTATGTGGTTTTTATTTCCAGTGAGAGAAGAGATCGATTTTGTATTTAAGGAATTGAAAAAAGTGAATAATCAGGATATTAAAAAAATATTAGCAATAATCTTGAGCAGAACCGTTCGTTCTTGCCGGGCAACTACTCATGCCGATTTAGGAACCTTAAAAGAGCCTGTTACAGCTACATATTACTGTAAAAAACATGGTAAAATATGCAAACCGACTTTTTCCATTAAAGGATGGTGGCAAAGATATACCATAGATACACTAAATCGCCTTAAAGAATTCGATAGATTAAGAACCGAAACATTTCAAATCTGTCTGACAGGAGATAGCAGAACGATAGATATTTATGAAGAAATCAAAAAAAGAAATTCAGAGTTTGCTGAGATTTTACTGAAAGAAAAGATTAAAGGTATTTTTTCAAGTCCGCCTTATGTCGGACTTATTGATTATCACGAACAGCATGCTTATGCATACGAAATATTTGGATTTGATCGAAAAGATGAGTTGGAAATCGGGCCTCTTTCTAAGGGTCAGGGGAAAGAAGCAAGAGATGCATATGTTAAAGGTATAGCGGGATCTTTAAGAAATTGTAAAAAATATCTCCAAAAAGATTACGATATTTTTTTAGTGGCCAATGACAAGTTTAATATTTATCCTGATATTGCTCAGTTGGCTGAGATGAAAATTGTTAATCAATTTAAACGCCCTGTGTTAAATAGAGTGGAAAAAGATAGGTCTAATGCATATGCTGAAATAATATTTCATTTAAAGGAGAGATAAAATGTCGCTTACAAAAGAACAAATAAAATTAATCGAGAATACTATCAAAGATAGCCTACGGAAAAAGTTTCAGACATATAAGCCAGAAACCAGTCATATGCCTTTTCATTATCGTTTACTCGGTCGTGATAGAATGGCGTTATTTTCCTTTGTCCACTCACTAAACACTACTTTTGGTACATCTATTTTTGAACCTGTTGCGGAAACTTTGGCAAATTTGAACTTTGAATTTGCCCAAAAACAGTACGTGGTTGGTGATACTATTAGTGAACAAGCTCAATCTGAAATTCAACGTATTATGAATGAACTTACCATTGGGAAAAATCCAAATAAGACGGAAGAAATCGAAAGGATAAGAAAAGTTTGCAACAAGGGCACAATGAACAAATTAAAAACCGTAAAAGTGGATTTGTTTGTTCAGAGTCCGGATGGAACAGCTCATTTATTTGATTTAAAAACAGCTAAACCAAATATCAGTAATTTTAAAGATTTTAAAAGGACATTGTTAGAATGGATAGCAATTTTCTTAGCGAAAAATTCAAACGCAAAGGTAAAATCATATATTGCGATTCCTTACAATCCATATGAACCAAAACCTTACGAAAGATGGACATTAAAAGGTATGTTAGATTTGGATAATGAGTTAAAAGTCGCAGAAGAGCTATGGGACTTTCTTGGGAATAGCGGTGCCTATGAAGAATTATTAAATTGTTTTGAAAGAGTAGGTATAGAATTAAGACCAGAAATTGATGCGTATTTTTCAAAATTCAAGCAATAAAGTTATAGGATTAAGAGTGAATGCTCACAATAGCAGATAACACAAGATATACGTTATGGACTAACATCTTCGCCTATCGGAATATTATTTTCTTTTGGTCACGCAACATCGGAAAGAATAAAGGAGTAAGTATAAGTAGTTTGTTTTTAGCAAAAAGAAGGATTTTGGGAATTTATATTGTATATAGATATAAAATATGCGAAATATTTCAGGTAAATGAATATATAACGAACTATTAAATTTAATATCGTAACCTGTATGAAGGTAACAGGAGAGACTTTTTCTTTTATACAAAAGGAGAAAAAGAGCCGAAGAGGCAAGATACTAAAAGTATCAAAACTTGCAGGTAAAAGGACTGTTACCGGACAGAACTCTGGAGAGCTTCCCTACCAGGAAGCACCAACGGGGCAATTCCTAAATTTTAGGGAAACCCTTACAGAGTTTACTAAAAGAACCATTTCCTAATTTCATAGGAAGAATCTTTCAGGTAAAAGGACAGAGTAAGGGAATAATATTGTTATTTTCTTACTCTGTCCTTTTTGCGTTTAGAATTTGTGAAGCATGACCCCAGAACCCGGAACTTTTCTTGATGATTTTTCTAATTAGGAATTATTAGAAATTTTAGGAGGCTTATTATGTATATAAAATTTATCACAATTAGGAACTATAGAGGGATTGAAAGATTAGAAAAACTTGAAATTTCTAATTTAAATACTTTTGTTGGAAAAAATGATTCTGGTAAATCTATTGTACTAAGAGCATTAGAATGTTTTCTCAATACAAAGAAATTCGATATTAAAGATGTATTCAAAGGAAAAAAAGATGAAGAAAGTACCAGCATTGAAATATCTTTTTCTCCATCAGTTGAAGTTGATAATCTCGCTTTAGATTCTAACAATCTGATTACTATAAAAAAAGACTTTTCAACGGTAAACGGAAAAGTTATACCATCAGAATATTATCTCTGTTATGATTTTACAGAAGAGAAATATCAAGATCTCTGGAATAAAAAGGAGCAAGATTTAAATAACATAATTTCTGATTTAGGGGAAGAACCTAAAAAATCGGGTAGAGGAAAAAAGAATGTTATTAGAATAGAACAAATTAAAGAAATATTAAAAGGCAAGGATAGAAAAGATACATATCATGAGCTTGCTGATTTTATAAAAAATATTGAAAAAACGTATGCGATAAAGTTACCAGAATATTCTTTTTTCGATGCGGAACAAGATTTAGATGTTCAAGCCACAAATTTTCAATCACAATTTAAACCAATAATTACAAATTATTTTGAAAACTCTAAAGATAAAACAAGTGACATTGAAAAGGGATTGAAAGTTGAATTGGCAAACGAGTTTGAAGAGATTAGAAAATACATGATGAAAAATGTTTCCAGCATTAAAAAACTTAATCCTACAACTGATTTTGATTGGTCTAGGTCATTAAAAAAATTTGATCTTAATTTAGAATTTGAAGGAGAAAGTTTTGATGTTCCAATTTCTCATAAAGGAACAGGGTTTAAAAGATTACTCATGGTTGCTTATCTCGAGTATCTAGCAAGTAAAAAGAATGTTCAAAATCAAATATTTTCTATCGAGGAACCAGAAACCTATTTACACCCATCTGCTCAAGAAGATTTGCTTAATTCTATTATTAAAATTTCTGACAATGCACAATTCTTTTTAACGACACATTCTCCGATTTTCGCAGGAGCAACTGGGGGCGAAAATTCTATTTTAGTCACAAAAGATTCAAACGGTATTTCGCATTATAAAAAAGGGGATCAAGACATAATAGATCAAATTATTAAAGAATTAGGTATTAAACCAGACTATAATTTATTGAAGGAAACTAAATATTTAATTTTTGTAGAAGGAAGAGATGATATTTATTTTTTAAATAGCTACGCTAAAACCGTTTTAGGAAAAAATCTTGAAACTGATAATATTCTTTGTGTAATAGGTGGTGGGGGTTCATTAAAAAATTATGCTGATTTGGATTTATTTAAAAAATTAAAAGGAAATAATCTGTACTCGGTAATTGTTGATGGAGATGATAGCAAAAACGGAAAAGAAAAATGGTGTAAGAGAATAAAAAGTAAATGCGATAGTGATGGAGCAAATTTTAAGAAATTAACGAAGCGTGAAATTGAAAATTACTGTCATTCTGGACGAATCAAAGAATGTATTATTGCAAAGATAAAAGAAAAAGAAGGAGAAAATAGTAAAAATCCAAAAATTGAAGAGATTAAATCTTTAAAAATTAAGATTGACGAAAACATGGATGTTGAGAAATATTTAGATGAGATAGGATCAATTAAGAATTTTAAAAATGGCTTAAACATAGAAGTTTTTAATTGTATGACCAAAGAAGAATGGGAAGAGACAGATAATAAAAAAGAAATAAAAGATTTTATTGAAAAAATATATATAAAAATTAAATAAGAATTTTTTAAATACAGCTATTCGCCTCATAATACTTTTGATCTCTCATATATTTTCACACTTGCTTTTTCAAAGAGCAAAAAATATGAAGAATATGAAAATATGGGATCTATAATTCAAAAAATTATTTCATTAAAATATTTTATCAACAATAAAGATTTACCTCAGTAACCCCAGTAATAATCTTAGAGAAAAGTATGTAGATTTAGTCTTTTTTGCTCTTTCGATTTATTCGAATTTATTTTTTTTCAATAAAAAGATTATATCTATCCTTCTCTTATGTAAATTAGTAACGAATGAAAAAATAAAAAATTTAAAACATTTTCCAAATAGGTTATTTGGTTTTTTATCCTATAGAAAAATATTAGAAATGCTTATATCAACATCAAGTAAATTGTTTTTTCCCATGGCTAAAAATGATATATTTTAGTTGCAATAGCATAAAATTTGTGTAATAATAAGTTATCTCTAATAGATAGGGGTGGCGATAGGAAAAAGTATGATTAATATATGTCATAGTAAGTTGTTATTGATGTTAACTCATTGGATTAAGAAGATAGAGGGGGTTCATGAAGAAGAGTAAAGTTACATTGGAGGACTTTTCTATATAATTTCCTTTCATGTAGACATAAAGTATTTCATCTTGCACAACGATTAAAACCTCGAATTTCCTCATTCATTTTCATAATTTTCACAAAAGCCACAGCAGTTCTTGATAAAAAATTTTATCAAACAGATTAGTAGTAAATAACAAAGGTGTTCTTACCTTACTTGTCTGAAAATCGGTACCGAGAGGAGAGATATATAAAAATTTGGGAATGGAACGTATTTATCGCATACTTCCTTGATACAATGAAGATAATATGAACCCACTTGCTTTTAGTTGCAAGGATACCTAAGTTAAGTCTTATACATAAAGCTTTTAAAGATGAGAGAAATAGACTAATGTGTATTGCCTAGCTAATGTGGGTGAAAGCCCACACGGAATATGAGTCATATTCCGCCTGAAATTTTTAGCTCTCTAGTGTTACTTCAGATTTTCTGAAAAACACTAGTCAGCGTTTTTCAGAAAATCTGAAGTAACACGCTTTAAGTAGGCAATAAGGTCTATGAAAGAGAGAAAATTGCTACAACTTTTAAGAAGAAAGCGCTTAATTAAAGAAAGAGTTGCATTTTTTCGAAAAAAGCTTGAAAGCGGGAGTATTATTCGCCCAAAGAATGTTTCGAAGTTTGTTTTTCTTTGTGGTGCAAACAAAGATGAAAACTCTATGTCGGAAAGAAGAAAAGCCTTAATGGCGTTTTCTAAAGAACATCTCCCTAATGTTCAATTTTTTATTGCAGAACGAATTTTTTCAGAACTTAAACATGAAGGTAATATCTTAGATATTGAAAACGATATCTCCGAATTCGCAGATGTAGTATTAATTGTTTTAGAAAGTGAAAGTGCTTTTACCGAGCTAGGTGCATTTTCGCATGAAAAACTGAGAAGTAAATTAATTGTTATTAATGATAAGAAATATGAAAAGTCAAATTCATTTGTTAATTTGGGACCTATAAAGGCTATCGAAGAGGCTAAAGGCAAAGAATATATTATAAGTTATAAAATGAAAGAGAATGGAGTTCAGGTAAGAGATGCAATTGGGGATGTTTTTAATCCTCTATTTGAACTTCTGAAAGAACCTCTTCCTTATAAATCAATGGCAATGCAACCTTCTTTATGCAACCCTGCTTTATTATTTAATAAAGATTCTATCATGTTTATTCATGACCTTATTTATATTGCTGGACCTATTTACTATAAAGAATTAGTAGAGCTATTATTACAAATATTTGGGACGTATAATTTTAAACATTTGAAGGAACATCTTGCTATGTTAATTGAATTTCAGGTAATAGAAAAAAATAAAAATCTGCTATATCGCAGTATTTTGAATGAATGTTATCTTAAATATCAATTTGACTTAAACAAAATAATTTCTATTTTCAGGAATATTTCTCAAAAGTATTATCAGGATCGTATATATGAATATTAAGGAAAAAATATCTATTGATATTAACGTTCAAATTTCCCTTATTGATGAAGCGATTAACAATGCTCATAAACATATAAAAAAATTTCATATACGTAAACGAAAGGGTGGCTATCGGGTTATCTGTCAACCATCAGCAAAGCTGAAAACGATTCAATACTGGGTAATAAGAAATATTTGTAATTATTTGCCAGTTGACAAGGCTGCTTATGCATATAGAGATGGTGTATCAATCCTTGATAATGCCTTCTTCCACACACAAAATAAATATTTCTTAAAAATTGATTTAAAAGATTTTTTCCCTTCTATATCATTTGATGACTTTATAGAAATTGTTCGTGGTTGGTATAAAAAAATCAACCTATATGGGAACTTGATAGAAATTCAGAGAGCATATTAAAAAAAGTATGTTTTGATGATAAAGGATTCCTGCCTATTGGATATCCTAGTTCACCCTCAATTAGTAATATTGTGATGTATCCAGTTGACTTGGCCATAAAAAAGGAAATAGAAGAGGGAACATATGGCAAAATGCTTTATACAAGATATGCAGACGATTTGATTTTTTCAACGGATAAGAAAGGCGTGTGTTGCAAGTTTCTCAAAGAGTTACATAGAATTATCAAAGACATAAAAAGCCCAAAAATAGAAATCAATGAATACAAAACTAATATTTGTAGTTCATCTGCAGGTAGTGCTATTGTTACCGGTTTAAGAATTGCAAATGATGGTCATATAACTATACATAAAAAGCAGAAAGATCATATCAGACTCCTTTTATCCTTATACAAAAAAGGTATCCTAAAAAATGATGATTATTTTTCATACAAAAAAGGTATCCTAAAAAATGATGATTATTTTTCCTTACTTGGTTATTTAGCGTATGTTAGATATGTAGATTCTGCTTTTTACTCTAAAACCCAACATAAATTTTTTAGAGAAATTGATAGTATCAAGAAAAAGAGTCATTGGGGTCAGGTCTTGAAATAGAAGAAATAAAATGATATATTTATCCCATGGCCATGGAAAGAACAGGGGACGGTTCTCCGTTCCTATTTACTATCTTTAAAACCCTTTATTTATAAAGGTTTTAGACCCCCTTCAGGAATGCTCTAAAAACGCACGGAGAGTGCCTTTAAACGCACTTCAAATTTCGAAAAATCAGCAATTACGACCCTCATTTTTGGCCTATTTTTGCCTCCCCGAAATCCTAAAATCCTTATAAATAGCCACTTTCAGATTTTGAGATGGTGGGATTTTAGTTAAAAAAGTGCCATTTTTGAGGGGTAAAGTATAAGTTAAGGCAAAATTTGCTCGTACAAGCAATTCTCGCATTATTCTCTTGAAACCCTTATTATATAAGGCTTTCAATAAGGTATTTTCCCACGGGTTTTACACATATTCCCCATATATAAGTAAATATTATTAGTTTTAATCCCTTTGTCATTATTCTCGAAGAAAGCACGGCAATCTCATCGTTTTCTTCTTTCATTCCCACTAAAGTGGAAATCTATCTTTGCCCTTCCATCCAAAACCAGAAAACTTCTCTTTTAAAAAGAAGGATTTTTTAAACCTTTTGTCGTATTAATATTGGGAGTAAAGGGATCCAAGATGATACAGGGGAAAGTTCTCCATTTGCTAGACTGCATTATACTAAAGGTAGCAAGGTAATCAAAAGCAGAAGAATTGAAAATGAAGAAAAAACTAATAAATCAAGATCTGATCACGTGAATTGAATTATTATTATAAGTGCTATCAGGCATTATTTGCTGAAGTAAATCATTCGACTGAAGTAATATTATTTATTTAATCTACCCAGAGGGGTGAAGCAGATTCATGGAAACAAAGAAGAAAATCCCATTCATCCGGATTATTCTATTGAGCAACGGCGTGGTTGATTTATTTGCAGCGATAGCTCTCTTCTTCCCTGTGTTTAAGATTGCCCTGCCCGGATATGCCTCTTATACCAATCAATTTGCGTTTATTGCTGGTGGATGGGGGATCGCCGCCTTTACTTTTGGGATTGGCAGAATCTGGGCTTCCTATAAATTTGAATTCTATTGGTTTATGGTGATCTTGGGCTTATTAGAAGGAGTTATTCTTTCTTTGTATTGTCTGATTAATGTATTTTTCCTGGAAATCAGTTTATTGCAAGTAATGCTTCCCTTATCAGTGGGAAGTGTATATGGGGTTTTTTATTTCATTGCACTACTATTCCTGTTGCGTTTGGACAAATCCAACTAAATATGAAACAGGGGACAGTTGTTTCGAGTGAATAACAAGGGGGAATTGAAATGAGAATACCAATTTATCAGATTGATGCTTTTACCAAGGAGCAATTTAAAGGAAATCCTGCAGCTGTATGCCCATTAACAGAATGGATCAAAGACGATTTAATGCAATACATTGCAGCAGAAAATAATTTATCTGAAACTGCCTTTTTTGTGAAAAAGGACCGTGAATATGAATTGAGATGGTTTACTCCCAAAGGGGAAGTCGACTTATGTGGACATGCTACCTTAGCAAGTGCTTATGTCATATTTACTTATCTGGATAAAACGATCGTGAAGGTAATCTTTCATACCAAAAGTGGCATGTTAGAAGTATCCAGGGAAGGAAGTTTACTTTCAATGATCTTTCCTTCCAGAGAAGGAGAAAAGTGTGAAGCTCCGGAGGCGCTTATTAAAGGTTTAGGAAAGAAACCCAATGAGGTATTCCAATCAAGAGACTATATGGCGGTGTTTGAAACAGAACAAGAAATAATGAGTCTAGATTTAAATATGGATGAGTTAAAAAAACTGGATGGATTGGGGGTCATCGTAACAGCCAAAGGAAATGAAGTAGATTTCGTATCAAGATTTTTTGCACCAAAGGTAGGGATAGATGAAGACCCGGTGACCGGTTCTGCTCACTGTACTTTAGTACCATATTGGAAAAGGGTGTTAGGTAAAAATGAATTCGTGGCTTTGCAATTATCAGAAAGAGGCGGAAAACTCTTTTGTGCTGATTTAGGTGAAATGGTGAAAATCTCCGGAGAAGCAACATCTTATTTAGAAGGACATATCAATATTTGAACCCTCTCCGGATTGCTCATCCCAAGCTGTCCCTATTATTCTCATTTTGAGTGTTATTTGTTAAGATAAGAGTAAAAATGTTAATTCTTTTAGACATAGGACAAAGATATCGTTTGCTGTTACTGCTGTCGGGTGAATTTTTATGCATAGCTCATTTTTTCCGGGAGTGGGTTTTTTCACCTCTTTGAGCCGAAGAACTTCAGGTGGTCCGTATTTTGTGCATACAATTGCTTTTATTTGTGTATCCTTCATTATATAATTGATAGTAATTTTTATAAATTGACCAAAACATCATCTCGCGGTTGATCCTTTATGCCTTTCAATAAAATCCAAACTCCGATGACAAATTCAAAGGGGACATAGGGAAAGTATAGGAAAAATGGAAGTTCATAGCCCAATATAGCAGATAGTGTTGCTATTAGCATAGGAAAAACCGTAATTAGACCCCAGAGAGACAGAGCACGTGGAACAATTCTTGATTTGTAGAGCAGATAATAAAAAAGGATTCCGCCAGGACAAAAAGCCAACATAAGCAACGTATATCCAAAATTCGTGGATTCAAATGCCAGATTTCCTATCATCTGCAAATAGGCAGGGTTCCCCGCCGCTACATATTCCTGACTTATGCGTAAGAGAGAAAAAGCATCCATCCTGCTGACAGCCAGTAACACCGCTTCCAGGATATAGAATCCCAGGCCGGTAAGAGCCATTTTCTCGTTCTGTTTCCTAAGGACGACAAAAAGAACGGCTCCTAAAAAGATGATTCCAAGGGCAGTGATTATTTCACCTAAAATATTTACCCTCATCAGCCAGGCATTATTCGCAATCTTGATCATAGTTTCACTTATGTTTCCAGGCACAGTCAATGCCATTTTCATAATCAATCCACTGACCAAAGATGTAATTGCCTGAAGAAGAAATGCAACTCCTAAAATTATTGACGTTTTGTTTGTCATTTTAATTCCTCTTAATTTATTAAATTTTGTCGTTATGTCCTACAGTTATTACTACATTTCCTTTTTTGTGACCAGTTTCAACATACCTGTGAGCCTCTGCAATTTGTTCCAAGGGATAGCGTCTATCTATGACCGGTTTTATCTTTCCCGCTTCAATCAGCTCTTTGAGTAAAATTAAATCTTCAAGATATAACTTAGGTGTTCCATCATCGACTGATATGTATTTTCCGTTCGGAGTTAGCACTTTTTTGCACTGTAGTTTTGAGCTATATCTTTTTCCAACGGCATCAAAAATAAAATCATAAGATTCCCCGCTGTTTGTAAAATCCTCTTTGGTGTAATCAATTACCTTATCGGCTCCCAGCGATTT
>Ga0307380_10009928_pt1 | contig 12046 bp, 11 predicted proteins | sample UN3MG_FD_202239 | JGI IMG/M metagenome (GOLD analysis project Ga0307380, IMG submission 202239) | Soil microbial communities from Risofladan, Vaasa, Finland - UN-3 | ecosystem: Environmental > Terrestrial > Soil > Coastal area > Acid sulfate soil | place: Finland: Risofladan, Vaasa | collected... | reverse complement strand
AACGTCAGAACAGCGCGTTGTCAGCCACCGGGCCCCCACTTCTCCCGAAAGCATTTTCAGTGAGTGTGTCGCCCTTTCTAGTGTGCACCTATGTCTTTGCAGCAAAGCCCACCATTCACGCCTGCGTAGACAAGCGCTAGGCTCGTATAGTAGGGCTGGAGCCGATGCTACAACGATGCGGAGCTATTCCCGGCTGCTCGGTTGCCTGTTTGCATCCTGTGACCGCCCACTTACGCCATACGGTCCAGCAAGTCCCCACCAACTGGAGAGCGAAACCGCTCACTCCACGACATACGTCTTGCTGTGTCCCGATAAGACACGCATAGCTTGCCCTGCAATCGTCCACACCAGCCATTGCAGCTGTACATGGCTCTGAGGACCTCCGCCAAGACTATCCTATCGTCCCTATCGAGAAAGGCCCCGCACAACGGCATCACGGCTGGTGGCATCGTCGGGAGCCTCAAGAATTCTCCGGTGAATACGCATCTCCCCCTTCGGTTTCAGGCGAGAAGCGAGGCCACCTGACTCATGAGCGTCGATATCCTCACGAGCGTCTGCCATCGAGGCCTGGGTCGAGCGCGCAGTCTCGCGCCTCAGGTGTCGCGGATGCCGGCACGTCCAGCCGGCGGCTCGGCCCGATCCGCCTACTCCTCTTCCTTGAGGCGAAGTGGCTCTCCGCAGCATTAGAAGGTGCGGGGGGCCGTGCACCCGCGCGTGTCCGGACCGTACTCCTCGCACTCGCCTACAACCTTGAGCTGGAGACCGCAGTCCTCACACACGTAGACTTGCCCCAGTTCCACCTCGTGACAGTTGGCCATGTCCGCCTGTCTACTTTCGTTCGCTCTCTCGGGGACCTCGCGGTTGGCCAGCCGTAGCCTCAAGCGTGAGCTACCTCAACCCAGAAAAGAGATCTGTCTCGAGTTTCGTGGCCGTGCGGACTGTGGAGCGAGCCAGCGTGAACGTTTCCTGCCGAAACCACGGTTCCTTCAGGACTTCTTCGGGCGTCTCCCCAAAAGGAGCACCGTAGCCTACCTGTGATACGTGACACTGAAGACCCCGCAGTTTCACCTCAGCGAAGTCGCCGACGTCGATCACTGTCGTGATCTCGTCCCTTGGCCGTCCCACAAGGGCGAAGGGCACACCATCCATCATCACCGCCGCCGGCCCTTCGTCCTCTGACATGGCGGCCAGACGTTCTTCAGACAGTACACGGTAGTATAGCTTGCTGACTTGGTGAGGCGCGCAGCCATTCTCCAGCTGCCCTGCGAAGCACTGTGGGTCCGCGGCCAGATCGTAGGCAATGGTCGCCCAGCGATGCACTGCGATGTGGTCGTAGTGACCGTAGATGCCGTCCGGCCCAAAGGTGACGAGCACCTGGGGCTTCAGCTCCCGAATCAAGCGCACTAGCTTCCCCACTGCCTGTCCCTGATGAATGATAGGTAGTAGCCCATCTGGATAGTCCAGGAACCTGGGAGGGTGGATGCCGTAGATCTCGCAGGCGCAGCGCAGTTCGCGCTCGCGCACGAAGGGAAGATCGGCCGGCGTGGTCAGATCTGGCACCACTATCTCCCCCGCCTCTCCCCGCGTGGCGGTGACCAGGTACACGTCGCAACCTTCGGCAGCGTACTTGGCCAGCGTCCCCCCCGTGCCGAAGGCCTCGTCGTCCGGGTGGGCGAAGAATGCCATCAGGGTCAAGCCCTTCGATCTCACTCCAGCCGCACCACAATCGCCGCGTACTTCTCGTGAATCAGTAGCTTGTCGAACTCCCAGAACTCCTCCAGCATCTCGTCCTGTTCCTGCCGGCTGAAGTACTCCATGCAGGGAACGAAAAAGCGCTTGTCCTCCTTCTCTATGTGTGCGGGATAGAACTCCACGAGATCCTGCAGAGCACTGACCACGGACCCCAGGGCCTGGCTGTCGCCCTGGACCTGACGTTCCTTGGCCTGCACTAGTGTGCCAGTAGTCTTCCTGCCGTAGACGTGCTCCTCCAACAGCTCGCGCATGGTCCGGCTGTGCTCACCAGACAGCGGCTTCTTGGCCAACTCGCGGAACAGGATATCCTCCTCCTTGCCATGGTGGCACCTGTCGGCATAGGTCCTTATGAAGTCCACCGCGGTATCGATGAAGTCGTAGTCCAGTTCCTCCCCCTCCTTCAACCTCCCAAGCTCCTCCTCCATCAAGGCAATCATGCGCTCGATGAGCCGGTGTTCTTTCATCAACGGACCGATTGGCATCATTGGGCTAACCTCCAAAGAGTGACGAGTCAGTTGGGGACACAAGCCTCATGAGCAGTCCACGATGGAGTCAGGGTCGTGCTATGCGGCAGGTCCCAGGCCACTGGACAAGACCTGGGGTAGGTTTTACTGCTCAGTCCTCAGTGTGACACTGTGCGCATGGGGAACTCAGATGCCCTGGGCTGGTGCGGATCTACCCTTCCTCTCCTGGTGCCTCCGATGCCCCACGTTCGCCAAGCTGTCTGTCCAGCATAAGCAGTCCCATGGGCTGGTCTCCAACCCTTCTCAGTTGCTCCACGACCTGACCAGCGCTATCTTCCTCCTCCACCTGCTCCGTGATGAACCACTGCAACTCCACCTGTGCCGCGTAGTCCTTCTCAGCGAGGGCCAGCTCATACAAGCGGTTGATCGTCCCCGTCACCTTCCGCTCGTGCTCCAGAACCTGCTCGAACATCTCCAGGGGTGACTTCCAGATGGGGGGAGGCACCTCGATGGCCTTGAGCACGACGCGGCCGCCTCTCGCGTTCACGTAATCGAAGAAGCGCATGGCGTGTCCTACTTCCTCTTGCGCCTGAGCCCGCATCCAGTTGGCAAAACCTGGCAGGTTCTCAGCCTCGCAATAGGCCGACATGGACAGGTAGAGATACGCGGAGTATAGTTCCTTGTTGACCTGTTCGTTGATGGCATCCTCAAGCTTCTTGCCGAGCATCGCTACGTCTCTCCCTTCGCCACGAGTATCCCTCCGTGGTCAATATATCACACTCAGTTCGCTCCGACAACGGCTGTATCCATCGGCACACGTCATTCCTCGCGGATTCGGAACCGCTACCCGCCGTATGCCCTGCTGCTCTGGCCAAGAGCCCAGCCGCCCCAGCAGAGGTAGCCCCGCTTCGCTGAGCCTTACTTCCCCTCCCCAGATCTTCTGCGCTCTAGTCGCTCGTCGAGCTTGAGCACACTCTCCGCCCCCAGAATCAAGCCCACCAGCGCCGCCGTGACTGTCCCCAGCAGGTACATGCCGGCCCCGATGGCCACTCCTATGGATCCCACCGCCCATATGCCAGCGGCTGTGGTCAGACCCTCGATCCTTTCACCCTCCCTCTTCAGAATCATGCCCGCGCCCAGGAATCCGATACCTGTCACCACCCCCGCGGCGACCCGGGCTGTGTCGCCTCCTGGAAAGGCCCTGGCCGAAATCACGGCAAAAGCCGCCGCCCCGAGGCAGACGAGGGCGTGCGTGCGCTCGCCCGCCGCCTGTCCCCTAAACTCCCTCTCCAGCCCGATGAAGAAGCCAAGAGCAGCAGCCAGGACCAATCGCCCCACCAATTCCCAGTCGGACACTGGAGACATCGCTCCCCCTTCCCTGTCTGTCCTCCGCTAGTTACCCCAAATACCAGCGTGCGCATAACGTCCCTGCGACACTGCCCTGGCCCGTTATACTTCGTTGGTCAATCCTCGATTATCTTCCATAAACCATGCCCTGCCCATATCAGCCGAATTCCCCTCTCCCTGCATCTTCTGACACCCTTCCATCAACGCCTCAGGCACTACCCGCGCTGGAGCGGCTTCTTCCCAAGCCTGGTCACGGGAGGCCAGCAACTTTGCTCCAGTGCTCGCCTCACCTCAGCGCCTTCAGTTACCTGACCAACACCCGGAGGGTGAGGTGTGGAAGCTCTGACCACCAACGGAGACCATATTGACGGTCATTGGCTGCAATACATTCTACCATAGCGGGAATGAATTGGCAACAGAGCGGTCGCTCGCCAAGCTCAAGGGATGCTTACAAACCTCCAAGCTTGCCGGACACCGCCAAAGAGTGATAGAATTGCTGAAGATGGGCCGGCCCCCGACTTGTCTGCCAACCCCAGGTACCAACTTGTTCAGGGCCACATCAGGGGGAGGGTCGCCTGAGTTGCAGAGCACCAGTGGCCTCCCTGGGCACCAGAAAATGCGCCCGACCAGATCAACTCTTGCTGACACGAGCGGGACGCGACGATAGGCCTGTCACCCCAAGGCGATAGGCCCCACAACCAGTAAGGAGCCCTGGCATGACTCGAGAGACCTTTGACCGAGAGCTGCATCGCCTTCAGGATGAGGTGCTCATTCTAGGCGGCCTTGTGGAGAAGGCGATCATCCAATCCGTCGAAGTCCTGAAGCGACGGGACCTGGAAGGGGCACGTCGTCTCATTGCACAGGACCGGCGCGTGATTAACGAGAAGCGCTTCGCCATCGAATCAGGGGCCTTGACGCTCATCGCCACCCAACAACCTATGGCCGGCGATCTGCGGGTGATCGCTGCCGTGCTCGAAATCGCCCACGAACTGGAGAGGATGGGCGACTACGCCAAGGGCATAGCCAAGATCAACCTGATGATGGGAGACGAGCCACTGCTGAAGCCTCTGGTGGACATACCACTCATGGCGGAAAAAGCGCGCTCCATGCTTCATCAGGCATTAGAGGCCTTCGTGCGCAGGGACGTGGAACTGGCCCGGACCATCCCGAAGCAGGACGATGAGGTAGATGCCCTGTACAACCAGGTCTACAGAGATTTGCTTGCGCTGATGATGCAGAACCCCCGCGACATTGACCGCGCCACTTATCTGCTGTGGGTGGCCCACAACCTGGAACGCACCGCCGACAGGGTGGCCAACATCTGCGAGCGGGTCATCTTCATGGTCACCGGAGAGATGGTGGAGATGGACGTTGATGATAGGAGTATGGCCAGCATGCGGTGAGTTCCACGCACGCCGAGCCGGCAACTGTCCCGCCCCGCAAGAGCGTGGCACGACCGTCGAGGTCCTATGAGCCAAGGACCTCACTACCCAAAGCGCCCCGTGATATAGTCGTCGGTTCGGCTATCCCGTGGCTTGGTGAACATCTGCTCTGCGGTGCCCTGCTCCACCAGTTCGCCCATCAGCAGGAAGGCGACTTGATCCCCGATGCGAGATGCCTGCTGGATGTTGTGTGGCACAATGACAATGCAGTGGTCCCGCTTCAGTGCCCGCAGAGCTGTCTCCACCTTCATGGTGGAGATGGGATCCAACCCTGAGCAGGGCTCGTCCAGCAGGATCACCTCCGGCTGAAGGGCCAACACCCTGGCCAGGCAGAGTCTCTGCTGCTGTCCCCCCGACAGCGCCATGGCAGGCTCTTGGAGCCGGTCTTTGACCTCATCCCATACCGCCGCTGCCCTCAGTGATTTTTCCACCAGGGCATCGAGCTCACCTCTGTCTTTGCCTCTCCTGAGCTGCGGGCCGTACGCTACATTCTCCCAAATCGATAAGGGTAGCGGCACGGGTACCGCGAAAACGATGCCCACACGAGTCCGCAATTGGGTCACACTGACGTCGGCATCGTGGATGCTCTTGCCGTCAAGCAGTACCTGGCCCTCCAACCGCCCCTCATCGGCCAGATCGGCGAGCCTGTTCAGAATCCGGAGCAGGGTGCTCTTGCCCGACATGCCCGGCCCGATGATCGCCAGAATCTCCCTGTCCGCGATCTCCAGGTTCAAGTGCTGGAGCGCGGCTTGGCCGCCATAGTAGAAGCTCACATCGTCGAGGAGGAACTTCGCTTGCGCGGTCATCACTTGAGCCTTTTTCACCACTGCCGACGCCGGCGGTAGTAGCGTCGGATGAGAGTGGCCACCAGGTTCATGGTCAGAACAAACACCAACAACACAAGTGCCGTGCCGTACTGAATCTTGATGGGCATACCGGGCACCTGGGTCGAGATCACGAACAGATGGTAGGGCAAAGCCATCGTCTGCTGGAAGACCGAATGGGGAAGCCGCGGCAGGAAGAAGGCGGCCACCGTGAAAAGGATGGGAGCCGTCTCACCGGCAGCACGCTCCAGACCCAAGACCACCCCCGTCATGATGCCTGGCAGCGCCTGCGGCAGAATCACCTTCCGTACACCCTGCCACGTGGTACCTCCCAGAGAGGCGTTCACTACCCGAAAGCTCTGGGGCACAGTTGTCAGCGCCTGCTCCGTGGTGCTGATGATCACCGGCAAGGTCATGATCCCCAACGTCAGCGAGCCGGCCAGAATGGACATACCGAATCTGAGGAAGATGACAAACAGGCCGAGACCGAAGAGGCCATAGACCACGGATGGCACCCCAGCCAGATTGATGATGGCGAGGCGTATGGTGCGAGTGAACGAATTGTCTGGCGCATACTCCGCCAGGTAGACACCAGCCCCCACACCCAATGGTATGGAGGTCACGCCCGCGCCTATGGTCAACCAGATGGTCCCTATGAGGGCCGGAAAAATGCCACCCTCACGCATTCCGCCTCTTGGCATGGCGGTTATGAACTCCCAACTCATGGCTCCTATGCCCTGCACGAGTATGTAGCCGATTACGAAAACAAGGGGTATGAGCACACTCACTGCCGCCACCGTAATGAGGCCGAAGGCCACCTTCTGCGCGGTGTACCGCGGGATCCTCACGCCAGGAACCTCCCCCCGCCCCCGCGCTGCTGGCGGAAGATGGTCAAGGCTGCCGCAAGGTTGATCAGGAAGGTGATGATGAAGAGCGCCAGGCCCACCACAAACAGCACGTGGTAGTGGGTGCTGCCGCGCGCCACCTCCCCCATCTCTGCGGCAATGGTGGCCGTCATGGTGCGCACTGGTCGCAGAAAGGCATCCAGTCCCAAGGGCATCCTGGCCGCGTTTCCTGCCACCATCATCACGGTCATCGTTTCGCCGATGGCACGCCCTACACCAAGCATCACTGCGGTGACGATGCCTGGTCGGGCGGCCGGAAGCACTACTCGCCAAACCGTTTGCCAATGAGTGGCGCTCAAAGCGAATGCGGCGTGACGGTAGGAATCAGGAACCGCGTCGAGAGCATCTTCTGCGATACTGATGATGGTCGGGAGCGCCATGTAGGCCAAGAGCAGCACACCGGTCAGTGCGGTCAGACCAGTTGGCGCTCCGGAGAACTGACGAACCAAGGGGGAGACGAGTTGAATGCCGATGAACCCTATCACCACCGAAGGTATGCCGGCGATGACCTCGATAGACGGTTTGAGGATCTCTCGTACCCACTCTGGCGCTATTTCTCCAATGAAGATGGCCGTCGCCACGCCGAGGGGGAGAGAGATGGCAATCGCGCCCACTGTCACCAGGAGCGACCCCAGAATCAGGGGCATCAGTCCATAGATCTCGAAAGTGGGGTACCACCTCTGCCCCAGCAGGTTTGACAGAGGGACCTCCAGAAGAGAAGGTACTCCCTCCCTGACCAGGAACAAGAAAATGACGAGCACCAAGGCAATGGCCGACACGCCCGTCAAACGTATCAGTTGCTCAACAAAGAACTCGCGCCAGTCCACGTCCTTGGGCACTGCTGGGATTGGCACTGGCTGCTCCTTGGGATCGGGCGTTTCCCGAAAACGCGTCAAGAGCCTAACAACGGAACGAATCCCAGTTCCGCCACTATCTTCTGACCATCATCACTGATTATCCAGTCCAGATACTCCTTGATCGCCCCTGCTGGCTCTCCTCTGGTATACATGTACAGCGGCCGCGCGATGGGATACGTGCCGTCCTTCACTGTGTCGATCCCTGGGGGATAGAACGGCCCCGTCTCGTCGACAGCAACCTTCAGTGTCTTCTGGTGGGGAGTCACATACCCCAGCCCATCATAGCCGATGGCATTGGGGTTCTGCGACACCTCCAGGCCTATGATCTCCGACGAGGGCAACAGCAACGCCTCCGGAGAGAAGAGGTCACTGCTGTTAGGATCGCCCCGCCGCACCACCTTCTCCAGGAAGTACACGTAGGTCCCCGAGTTGCTCTCTCTTGAAGCCAGAACGACGGGCCTGTCCTCGCCTCCCACATCTCGCCAATTCGTGATGCGGCCGGTGAAGAGGTCGGAGATCTGAGGGATGGAGAGTTGATCGATGGGGTTGTTGGGGTTGATCACCACGGCGATGGCATCCAAAGCCACGGTGTGCTCAACCGGTGTAACGCCTCGCTGCTGCGCTTGCTGGAATTCTTCCGCTTTCATCTCCCGCGAAGCATTGGCGATATCCGTTGAGCCGTTTATCAACGCTGCGATGCCCGTTCCGGACCCTCCACCTGTCACCGAGATGGAGACCTCAGGATGGACTTTGTGGTAGGCTTCCGCCCAGGCAAGCGCCAGGTTGACCATGGTGTCGGAACCCACGTTGGTGATGCTGATGGTGGGAGTTACGGGTCCCGTCGGAGTCGATCCTGAGCAAGCAACGAGGAGGAAGAAGGGAAGGGAGAGCGGCAAAAGGCCCTGTGACAAACGTCGCAAGAGCTGAGCTCTCCGAGTTCTTTCCACGACACTGATTATAGCGACCGCCCGACCTCTCGTCAAGCATCCGGCATCTCCTACTCAGGCTGTGGACTGGGAAGATGTTACGGCACCGGTTGAGTCCCCCCTGTGAATGGCCACCGTCCTCATCCCGCCTTCCCTCTTGCTCAGCGCCCCTCCGGTGTGCTAGAATCACAAGCCGGGAGCGCTCACGGAGTTCCGGCTGCGGGAGCAACGCCTTGCACGACAACAGAATGGAAGTCAGAAACGTCGACTTCTACTACGGCGAGACCAGGGCTCTCCACGACGTCAGCCTGGGCGTCAAAGACAGACAGATTACCGCCCTTATCGGGCCCTCAGGTTGCGGCAAGTCCACTTTCCTGCGTCTGCTCAACCGTATGAATGACCTCATACCTGGCACGAGCCTTGAGGGCAGCGTCCTTCTGGACGGCCAGGACATATACGCTCCCGACGTGGACGTCGTGGACCTTCGCAGGCGTGTCGGTATGGTCTTCCAGAGACCGAACCCTTTTCCGCAGTCGATTTACGCCAACGTCGCTTTCGGCCCCCGGGTCCTGGGCCTGGAAGATGATCTGGACAGAGTCGTGGAGACCAGCCTCAGGGCCGCGGCGCTCTGGGACGAGGTCCAGGACAAACTGAACAGTTCAGCCATGGATCTGGCCGCTGGCCAGCAACAAAGACTCTGTATTGCCCGTGTCCTCGCCGTGGAACCGGAAGTGATCCTGCTGGACGAGCCCTGTTCAGCTCTGGACCCCGTGGATACGCTGAAGATTGAGGAATTGATGCAAGAACTGAAGAGGGATTACACCATCGTCATTGTGACCCACAACATGCAGCAGGCAGCCAGGGCTTCGGACTGGACTGGTCTCTTCTGGCTGGGCGAACTGATCGAGTACAACGACACCGCAACGATGTTTACCACACCACAAGATCCGAAGACCGAGGCCTACCTCACGGGTCGCGTCGGCTAGGGGACGCGGTGAAGATTGGCCGTAGCTGCCACCAGCCCGCGCCGCGCAGCCGTCGTTCCACCCATCGCCCGTCGTCGCCCTCGTAGGGGCGAGTCGGCGACTCGCCCCTACCTTCCGCATGGCAGGGCGTGCTCAAACCTCCCGGAGGTTCTGAACCTCCGGGAGGTTGTACTTCGTGACAGGAATCACTAGGAGTGGTACAATGGCGAGTGACCGTCGCCGCTGCTCGAAACGGAGGAGGCCCATTTGAGCACGGAAAAGAACCTCACCGGGATCACCGCTCCCCGGGACACTCGTCGCCAGATCGAGGGCCTGGTACAGCGCTTCGCCCGCAACCTGGACGTCTACACCCGCCCCGACTACAAAGAGACCCAGGTCCGCGTGGAGTTCATCGACCCCTTGTTCGAGGCCCTGGGTTGGGACGTGCGCAACGTCAAAGGCTACGCCGAGTTGTACAAGGACGTGGTCCACGAGGACGCCATCAAGGTCAGCGGGGCCACCAAGGCGCCCGACTACTGCTTCCGCGTAGGTGGGGTGCGCAAGTTCTTCCTGGAGGCCAAGAAGCCTGCCACGCCAGTCAAGGGAGAGGTCGGCCCGGCCTATCAACTGCGCCGCTACGCCTGGAGCGCCAAGCTGCCCCTCAGCATCCTCACCGACTTTGAGGAGTTCGCCGTCTACGATTGTCGCCAGAAGCCCCAGCCCACTGACAAGGCGGGCGTTGGCCGGGTTTTGTACCACACCTTCGACCAGTACCTGGACCACCTGGACGAGATCTACGCCGTATTCGCCAGGGAATCCGTCCTCAAAGGCTCCTTCGACCGGTACGTGGAGGGCACCAAACGCAAGCGCGGCACCGGCGAGGTGGACGTGGAGTTCCTCAAGGAGATCGAGGGCTGGCGCGATGAGTTGGCCCGCAACATCGCCCTGAGGAACCCGGCGCTGTCGGTCTACGAGCTGAACTTCGCCGTCCAGCGCACCATCGACCGCATCATCTTCCTGCGGATGTGCGAGGACCGCGGCATCGAGGGGTACGGCCGTCTGTTGGCCCTCACCGCTGGTCCCCATATCTACGCCCGGATGGGGGAGCTGTACCGGGAGGCCGACGAGAAGTACAACTCCGACCTCTTCGATTTCAAGGCCGACACCCTGACCAAATCCCTGGCCATGGACGACCGGACCCTCAAGCCCATCCTGGCTGGCCTGTACTACCCCGACAGCCCTTACGAGTTCTCCGTGCTCCCGCCAGAGATCCTGGGCCAGGTGTACGAGCAGTTCCTGGGCAAGGTCATCCGCCTCACCGCCGGCCACCGGGCCAAGGTGGAGGAGAAGCCGGAGGTGAAGAAGGCGGGCGGCGTGTACTACACCCCCTCCTACATCGTGGAGTACATCGTCCAGCAGACCGTGGGCCGCCTCATCGAGGGGAAGACGCCCCAGCAGATCAGCAAGCTGCGCATCCTGGACCCCGCCTGTGGCTCCGGCTCCTTCCTGCTGGGGGCCTACCAGCGGCTGTTGGACTACCACCGCCAGTGGTACGAGGAGCACGACCCGCAGAAGTTGGCCACGGCCAAACGCCCCACGATCTACCAGGGCCGGGGCGGAGAGTGGCGGCTGACCACGGGGGAGAAGAAGCGCATCCTGCTCCACAACATCTACGGGGTGGACATCGACCGACAGGCGGTGGAGGTGACCAAGCTGAGCCTGTTGCTCAAGGTGCTGGAGGGCGAGAACCAGGAGACCCTGGGACAGCAGCTCAAGCTCTGGCGGGAGAGGGCCTTGCCCGACCTGGGGGAGAACATCAAGTGCGGCAACTCGCTGATCGGGCCGGACTACTTCGAGGGGCAGCTAATGCGCGACGTGGAGGAAATGCGCCGCGTCAACCCCTTCGACTGGGGGAAGGAGTTCCCGGCGATCATGGCCGCTGGTGGCTTCGATGCGGTGATCGGGAATCCGCCGTATGTTCGCGTGCGCGTTTTCAAGGGGTTATACCCGGAGCAGGTCGACTACCTGGAGGCTCAGTACCAATGCGCAACCCATGTATGGGACGTGTATCTCCTGTTCTTTGAACGCGCATTGCAGCTAGCGCGGATGGGTGGTCGTATCGCTTTCATAGTTCCTATACAGACCTTGCACCAGCCCAACTGCGAAAGCTTGCGTCGGCTTCTACTCTCAGATTCCACCATAGCCACGGTAGTGGACCTGTCGAGCATTCGTGTGTTTCAGAGAGCAACCGTGAAGAACTGCATTCTGGTTTGCTCCAAAGGTAGGCGGTCTGACTCGAGAATCGAAACACTCGCGCCGGAGTTGCCACATGAGTTGCGGCAATCTCCTGTGGGCATGTGGCCCCAGGCCGCAGTGCGCAGCAACCCCGGCCTCAGTTTGAAACTTGACCTCCTCTCCCCCAAGCGCGACCTCTGCGAGAAGTTGAGGTCACAAAGCTGGCAACTGGAGGAGCTGTGCTACGTTACTTTCGGCCTGCGGTCCTGCGCGAAGACAAAGGGGGGAGGCGGCAAAGACCGCCTCATCACCATGGATGGACAGCAACC
>Ga0307380_10009922_pt1 | contig 12050 bp, 8 predicted proteins | sample UN3MG_FD_202239 | JGI IMG/M metagenome (GOLD analysis project Ga0307380, IMG submission 202239) | Soil microbial communities from Risofladan, Vaasa, Finland - UN-3 | ecosystem: Environmental > Terrestrial > Soil > Coastal area > Acid sulfate soil | place: Finland: Risofladan, Vaasa | collected... | reverse complement strand
TCCCCTTCTTCACCCTCGGCGCCTGTTCGAGTCATCTCGTCGCCATGCTCCGTGTTGTGCAGACGGCGCCCGCGCCAAGTGGGAACGGCTCTGGGGAGGCGTCAGGCCGCATCGGCCCCGCCGACCGCATCGGCCCCGCCGACCGCTGCCGCCGCGCTTTGCTCCTCCTCCGGCGGTCTCAGCACGATGGCGTGCGTAGGGCACTGGCGGGCGCATTCGCCGCACCTATTGCACAGTTCCGGCCGAATGTGGGAATAGAAGTTCTCCACCTTGATCGCCCCCGTGGGACAGTTGCGCTCGCATTTGCCGCAGCCCAGACAGCCCACCGTGCAGTACTTGCGGACAATCGCGCCGGTATCCTGGGACTGACAGGCCACCCAGATTCGCTGGTTCGCCCCCATCATTTCGATGCACTGGCGGGGACAGACCTTGGCGCACGCACCGCAGCCAACGCACTTCTCCTCGTCGATCCGCATAAGGCCGTCGACGATCTCGATGGCGTCGAACGGGCAGGCTCGAGCGCACGTGCCAAGGCCCAGGCAGCCAAAAGGACAGACTTTGGGACTCGAGGACGTGATATGAACCGCCGCACAGTCGGCAATCCCCTCGTACGATCCGGTCCGAGCCGCGCAGTCGATCGTCCCGCCACAACGCAGGCGAGCCAGTTTCTTCTCGGCCACCTTGCGTTCCACGCCTAGAGTTTCGGCGATCAGGTCGGCGGTGGCGTCGCCCCCGACGGGGCAGGCGGCCTCGAGATCCAAGTTGCCGGCGAATCCCTCGGCCAAGCCACGGCAGCCGGCGAACCCGCAAGCCCCGCAGTTCGTCCCGGGCAAAATCTCCACGAGATCCTCGACCAGCGGATTCTCCTTCACGGCGAATTTTCTCGAGGCAATCAGAAGCACGATCCCCACGCCAAGTCCCAAGCCGGCCAGAAGCGCCGTGGGGTATATGTATACGCTCATGAGCGGCTTCCCACTTCCTTCACGGACCCCGTCGGCAGGGGGCCGATGCGGTCCGCCGCGACCCGGCGCGGGCGAACGGGATCCGTGAGCGCAATCCCTTTTGCCGGGCGCCGACGCCCCATCTCTGCCGACTCTCGACCTCCTGAATCGCGAGCCGGCAATTCATGTTAGCAGATTCCACGCGATTCCGCACAAGGAAAATGAGACGGTGTCGCGACGTTCCGACCGCCAGAGTCCGCGCATGAGGCGCCGTCGTTCGTCCTTTGCGCTCACGCCCGTTCCCGGTCGAGCGCCCACCGGGCGGCATCATCCAGACTTGAGGCGATGAAGTCCGGCTCGACCTCGAATTCGCGGTCCCCGCCCGCGTGTCCGGTCCGTACAAGGATCTTCGTCATTCCCAGACGCCGGGCCGCTTCGAGGTCGCTGGTCTTGTCGCCGATGCAAATGCTGCGGGAGAAGTCGATGTTCAGATCCTGCCGCGCCCGCTCGAAGAGCGCTGTGCCCGGTTTGCGGCAGTCGCATATTGCTCCCAGACCGTGGGGGCAGAAGTAGATCCCGTCGATCGTGACGCCGAAGGGGGCGAGAGAGCGAAACATGGCGCGGTTCACTTGGTAGAAGTCTTCCTTGGTGAAGTACCCCAGGCCGATGCCGGCCTGGGTCGTCACAATGACGATCCGGTAGCCCATATCGGCAAAGCGCCGCATTCCTTCCCCGGCGCCTGGAAGCAGTTCGAAGCGTTCGGGTTCGTGCAGGTACTCGATCTCGCGGTTGATCGTCCCGTCGCGATCGAGAAAAACCGCGGGCGAGCATTTGGCCGGCGCGTCCACGGAACGCGGCGCGTCCAAGGAAACGCACATCTCGGCGCCGGTCTCCGTTTCGGCGCGAGGCGCCGGTCGGCCGGGCCGATGAGCCCGAACGCGCTCAATGATGTCCGTAGTCGACAGAGGGATCTCGATGTCGATGCGACGCGCCTCGCCGCCGTAGCGCTCGACCACTTCAGCCGACGTCAGCCCCGACTTTGTGTAGTCGCCCGCCTTGATGTATAGGTCTGGCTGAATCAGCTCGATGTTGCGGGCATTGCGGCGCTCGGGGAAGAGAAAGACGTAATCCACCGCCTCGAGGGCGGCGACGATTTCCGCCCGCTGCCGTTCGGGGATAATCGGGCGATCGGGCCCTTTGTAGCGCCGCACGGAGTCGTCCGTGTTGATCCCGACGACCAGAGCGTCGCACAGGGCGCGAGCGCGCTCGAGGAAGTTGGCGTGGCCTGCGTGGAGCAAGTCATAAGCGCCGGACGTGAAGCCAATGGTCCGCCCTTGTCCGCGCAGCTCGCGGCAGATCCGCGCCACTTCGTCGCGATCCAGGAACTTGTCGGCGATCTGGGACATGGAACGTATCGGGGGGCGGGGGAGGAGACGCCGCCCGCGTCGGCAAGGGAAGCGCCCGCACCCCGCTCGACTCATCGGCCCCGCGGACCTGAGGCGGGGGCGCGGTCCGTCCTATCGTCTGAAAGCGCCATACCTGGAGGAGGTCTGGTGCATGAGATCGATCGACTCGAGTTGCTTGCCCGTGCCGAGCACGATGGCCGTCTCGGGGTTCTCGGCCACTCGCACGGGCAGACCGGTTTCACTGGAGAGCAGGGTGTCCATTCCGCGCAGCTGGGAGCCCCCCCCTGCCATGGTGATGCCGACGTCAAAGATGTCGCTGGCCAGCTCCGGCGGCGTCCGTTCCAGCATGGACTTCACCGCGTCGACAATGGCCGCGATCGGCTCGCGCAAGGCTTCACGGACTTCCTCGGAGGAAATCTCGATGGTCCGCGGCAGACCGGCAACCAGATCGCGCCCCTTGATCGTGAGCTTCTTCTCCTCGGGCAGAACGTCGGCCGAGCCGATGCGAATCTTGATCTCCTCGGCCGTGCGCTCGCCGATCATCAGACGGTACTTGCTCTTGATGCTCTGAATGATGGCCGAGTCCATCGCGTCGCCCGCCACCCGGACCGACTTGCTGACCACAATGCCGCCCAGCGAGATGACGGCCACTTCCGTCGTCCCGCCGCCAATGTCGAGAATCATGCTGCCGGCCGGCTCGGTGACGGGAAGTCCCGCGCCGATGGCGGCCGACATGGGTTCCTCGGTCAGGTAGACGTGGTGGGCGCCCGCTTGGAGGGAAGCCTCCTCGACCGCCCGCCGCTCGACCTCCGTGATTCCCGACGGCACGGCCACGACAACCCGCGGAAGCACGACGGGGCAGAAGGTCTTCCGCCCCGAACGCACCTTGCGGATGAAGTACTTCAACATGTCCTGAGTGACCTGGAAATCGGCGATCACGCCGTCGCGCATCGGGCGGATCGCCGTAATGCTGCCCGGGGTGCGGCCGAGCATGCGTTTGGCTTCGGAACCTACGGCCAGGATTGTGTGGTTCCGGGTGTCAATGGCGACCACGGAGGGCTCGCACAGCACGATGCCTTCGCCCTTGACGTACACGAGCGTCGTCGCCGTGCCGAGGTCAATGCCGATATCCAGTGAGAAAAGGTTGCTCCAGAAACCCATCGGTTCCCCGCTCCTTTTCCGCCCCCAGCGAGTTTATCCCCCTGCGAGTTCCGCCGGTGGCGAGCCGGGCAACTCCTCTTGGATCAAGTCCTATTGAGATGCTCTCTCCGCCTTCTCCCGCGAAACCAGCCGCCCGCCGCCATTCGGGAAGGGACCCGCCGTAGCGCAGTCTCGGAATCCCCATGGCGTGCGGCGCAAAAGCGGCAAGCCACCGCGCTGAGAGTTTCGGTCAAGGACGGCGCTTTGTCAATTCCAAAACCGACGGGCGCAGTCCGGGTCGTTTGGGTTGAGGTGTCTTCGTGGCGGAACCGAGCACTTGGGAACGCGGGATCACTTGATTTCTCTATGCACGGTGTGGACCTTCTCGAATCTGCAGTATTTCTTCAACTGGAGACGGTCCGTTGTGTTGCGCCGATTCTTCATGGTCATATACCGTGAAACGCCCGGCTGATTGCTCTCGCGACACTGCGTGCACTCGAGGGTCACCAGAACGCGGTTAGCGGCTTTTGCCATTTGCCTGATCTCCTCGGAAGATGGCGGGGCCGTCGGCCCTGGAGGCCCCAAACGGCGCATTCTCAATGTTCTGCGACACCCCGGCGTGGGGCGGCCTTGTACGCGCTTCACCCGGCGAAGCGCACGGAAAGCGGCGGCATGTTGTCACAAGGTCGGCGCGCTGTCAACGAGGAAATCACGCGAAATCCCGTTGTCATGTTTGTGGCACAGCCGCCCTCGGTTGTGATTCATCACTTCTGAGAGTTCCTGGATGTCCGGGCGGGGCCGTGACAAAAGCCTTGCAGAATCGCGTCCAGAATGCTAGGGTCTGCCTTTCCTGAGTGGGCCTTGCGGCGATCTCGGGTCCAGTCTGAGAGGTCCCAGACGCTGTTCGGTAGATCTCCCGGCCCGACGCAGGGCGCCAGCCTCTAGACGGGTTTCGGCTTGAAGCATTCTACCGCATCTCCCCCCTTCGGCAGAGCTCCTTGCGCTCCGGGGCGAACGGGCGTACGCGTGCGACTGTGGGACGGCGCGGCGCCGATCGCGGCGATTCGAGGCGCTCTGGGCGCGCTGCTTTTCTGGAGTGTTTTCTCGACCGGATGCCACATCTATCGCCCGGGGCACGGGAACCTCCTGGACAGAGGTCCTGAGCCGGTGCAGGAGGTCCTCGAAGAAAAGATCCGAGACCAACGCGTGGACAAGACCGGTCAGGAACGTTGGGAGAGCTTGCAGGCGGACGCCTACCAGTCCCCCGAGGATGCGGCGTGGCGCCGCGAGCGGAGCAGCAGGAGGCGCGAGCGCGAAGAGAAGCTGCGGCGACTCATTGAGCAGGGCCCCTTGCGGCTGACCGATTGCCTGGCCTTCTCTCTGGAGTGCAATGACGAGGTCCAGGCCAAGCGGGCGGCAATCCAGGCCGTCGGGGGGGACGAGCTGATCGTCCGCTCGCGTTTCCTGCCGCACCTTTTCTTCAACCTCGACCAGGAGAGCAAGAACACGGATCTTTTCTCCGATCGGAGGAATCGCACCGACAGTTACTTCCGGTGGAGCCAGACGCTTCTGGAATTCGGCAAGGACAATCCCGCGGACGTCGCTCTCCGGGAGTCCCAGCGCCGCGTCCTCTTCGATTACGAAGACGCGGTGCGCGCGGTCCTCTCGGACGTGCGGCTGCGGTTTTTCACGGTTCTGCTGCGCGAGCAGCAATTGAGGGAGAGGATGGGCTTGCTGGAGGAATTCCGCAAGGAATATGAGAAGATCCTCAAGCGCTACGAGAAGAGCCAAGTGGTCGAGGTGGATCTCCTGACCGCGCGTCTGAACATGCTCAACGAAGAGACGCGCATCAACTCGCTGAAGAAGGAGATTCTCAGGCAGAAGATCGACCTGATGCATCTCGTCGGCTTCCCCGTGGGGATGACGGATTTCGGCCTGGCCGGGAACTTGGAGACGTTGGATCTGGACGTGGACAAGGCCGTGGAGACGGCGCTCGAGCGCAGCACCGACGTGGCGCAAAGCCGGGCCGTCCTCGCCGAGCGGCAGAGGCAGGCGCGCCAGGTCTGGTGGGAGTACGGCCCGGACGTCCGGATTCAGACCGGATGGAAGGGGGATCGCGGCGCGGCCGGGGTCGAGTTGAGCGGGGAAGACGGCTCGTACGGCTTGGCGCCCTTCGCCGAGCAGCATCTGAGTTCCCCGCGCGAGGGGTTCTTGGGCGACCAAGACGTTCTGGACGGGGACGAGAAAGGCCCGTATCTCGGGCTGGGTCTTGAGTTTCCCCTTTACGAAGGAATGGAACGCAGGGGCCGGCGAATTCGGGAGACCGCTCGGGCGCTCGAGGCGCGTCACGCACTGGGGAACACGATTGGCCAAGTCGAGCAGGAGGTGCGCAAAGCCTACCAGACGATGCTCGAGCAACGCGAAGAACTGCGGATACTGGAAGAGACGGTTGCGATCTCGAAGAAACGGCTGCGCGCCAAGGAGCGGCTCAAGGAGCTCGATCGCATTACGGACGATGAGTTGGAGACGTTCCGCGATCGCTTCTTTCGGGATCAGGACGCGTACTTCAGCCAGCAGATCGCGCACGTGGCGGCCCAGGAGCGCATCCGGTCGCTGATGCGGCAATTCGAGGCCCTGCAGTAGACTTCGGCGCGGGAGGCGAGTCGGAAGGTTCTCCGCTCTTGGCGAGAGGGATGCGGATGCGCCCCCAGGAAAGAACAGGCACTATGAACGAAATGAAGCGTGGAATCGCCGCTCTGCTCGTTGCGGGAGTGGCGCTGCTTGGGCCGCGGACCGCTCCCGGTCAGGGGAAGGAACCGATTATTGACGCGTCGGGACTGTCGCGCGACGAGAAGCTGAACCTGCTGAAAACCCGTCAGGCGGAACTGGAACTTGAGAAGGCGAAAGCGGAGATGGAGCGCGCCAAGCTGGAGCTGGAAGACACGCGGTCGTTGTTCGAGGAGGGCATCGAGACGATCAACAAGCTCCGCAAGGCGGAGCAGACTCACAAGGAAGCGGAGATCCGGCACTCCCAGGCGAAGATCCAGCTCGAGCAGACGCGGCTGGAATTCTTGAAGAACGCCACGCTCATCCGAGTGCTGGATGCGCAGATCTTCCGCGGAGATGCAGGAGACGTGATGGCCTCGATCGAGCTGCAGAACGACTCGGACATCAACAAGGCCCGAGTCATTATGACGCGAGAGGAGGAGGGGGCGAGGATTTCCGATGAGGAGCTGGCGGACCTGCTGAAGGTGAACAATATCATCGTGACGCTTTGGGGCTCGGCGCAACCCTCGTCCTCGCAAGAGGATTTCTCGCGCTCGCAGACGCGGGCCATCATCGGGGACCCGTTCCAACGCATCGTCGCCGAGCTGAAATCGGGGGAGAATGTGAAGCTGGATTTCCGGCTGCTCAAGAGAGAGGTCGAGCACGTGGCGGTTCAGATCGAGTACCTGGAGACGAGCAAGGAATACGACGTCTTCCTCAAGAAAGAGGCCCTGGAGGACTTGCCGACGATCGTCTCGGCGCAGTACGATCAACACGGGGACCTGGGAAGCACGATCAAGTACAATCTGCAGCTCGAGCGGCTTGGGAGGACGGATCAGAGTTTCTCGCTTCGCGTGCTGAATTTTCCCGAAGAGATCCGATTCGCCTTCGTCGACCCGAAAACGGAAGCGAAGATGACGACGCTGAAGTTCTCGAGCGAGGAAACGATTCGCATGATGGACTTTGAGGTGCGGATCCCGGAGAAGCTGGGCCGGGACCTCATCGACAAGAGCATCGCCTTCTACATCGTCGTGGCTCAGCAAAAGGAAATGGAAAAGATTCATGATCTGAGGAAGAAATACGGAGATCAGGAGGTCCCAGCCGAGGAGATCGCCAAGATCCAGGGCAACGTGGCCGAGCTGGTCCTTATCCCCAAAGGCGTGGGCAAGCTGGACCTTCTCGTGGGGAATCTGTTCAAAGAGGCGCTCCAGGGGGAAGGCGTCGTCTTGAAGTTCAGCGCCCTGAACTCCGGCACGTTCGTTGTGAACCGGATCCGGCCGAAGATGAACCTGCCGCTGGACTGGGAGGGGGAGATTGCGCCGGAGGAAGCGGAATCCCTGGAGCCGGATCAGAAAATCCTGTTTACGGCCGACATCCGCCCGCCCGAGGACGTGGTGGTCGGGGAGTACACGATAACCGTGGAAACGGAAGGGCATTCGGGCGTGGAGCTGATCGACGCGAAGGAGAAGGACTTCACGGTTCGGGTGGTGGCCTCGGGAAACATAACGGGGACGATGGCGCTGGTCGCCCTCTTGGTGGCGCTGGTGCTGGGAATCGCCGTGGCCAGCGTGAAGATAGCCAGAAGATAGGGCCGCAAGAGAACGTCGGGGAATTCGGCGAGGAAAGAGGGAGGACGGTCGGATGTTGGAGATCAGGAATCTCCGCAAGGTCTACGAGGACGGCGCCGTGGGGGTCGATCACTTGGACTTGAGCATTCCGGCGGGCGAGATTTTCGTTCTGCTCGGAGCGAACGGCGCGGGCAAAACGTCCACCATCATGCTGATCCTGGGCTTCACCGAGCCCACGGCGGGGGAAGTGCTGGTCAACGGGATCGACGTGCAGAAGGACCCGCTGGAAGCGAAGAAACACGTGGCCTACGTCTCGGAAAACGTGATGCTCTACGGCAATTTCACGGCGAAGCAGAACCTGGAGTTCTTCACCCGCCTCAGCGGACGGCGCGACATCCCGGAGGATGAGTTCCGCGAAGTGTTTCGGCGAGTCGGACTGGCGGAGAACGCCTACCATCGCCGCGTGAAAGGCTTCTCGAAGGGAATGCGCCAGCGGCTCGGCATCGCGATCGCGATGCTCAAGAACGCGGAGCTGATCGTTCTCGACGAGCCCACGAGCGGCCTGGACCCCAAAGGGGGATTCGAGTTCCTGCAGATCGTGGGGAGTCTGAAAAACGAGGGAAAAGCGATCCTGATGTCGAGTCACGACATCTTCCGGGCGAAGGCCCTGGCGGACCGAGTCGGCATCATGTCTGAAGGCAGAATCCTCGAGATCATCGACCGAGACGATCTGAAGGATGCGGACCTGCAAGAGATCTACCTGCAGTATGTGGAACGCGTGGAGGCGGGAGCGACGTCGGCGAAGGCGGACTGATGTTACGGATCATTATCGGCAAAGAAATCCTCTCGCACATCCTTTCGTTGCGCTTCACCGTGACGTTTATGCTGTTCCTTGTCGTCATCTTGGCGAGCTTCTACGTCACGGTGAACGAACACATGCTCGAGGTGAACCGCTTCGGGTCCCGGGAGCGCGTGTACGCGGAGAAGCTTTCCGACATTTTGAAGGAGGAGCAGGATTTCGGCACCCACGGGCGGCTCGAGCGGCTTTTCTGGCTGGAAGGGAGAAACAGCCCCGTCCCCGTTGCGACCCTGGCCTGGATGGGGCAAGGGCTGCAGGGCGTTCTTCCGGCCGGGATCAATGCCAGAGCGTTCGGGTCGCAGAACATCGATCGCGGGTTGACCCGCAATCCCCTCCTCGGTCTGCTGGCGACGCCCGATTTCATCTACGTCGTCAACGTGGTTCTGTCGCTGCTTGCCATTCTCTTCATGTTCGACGCCGTGTGCGGGGAAAAGGAAACCGGCACCTTGCGGCTCACGCTCTCCAATTCCGTTCCGAGGCATTCCGTTCTCCTGGGGAAATGGATCGGAGGATACATTGTCCTGCTGGTTCCTTTTCTGATCGCGACCGGCGGGGGCCTTGCTTACGCGTGGGGACGCGGCGCGCTGGATCCGACGGCGGGCAACCTGATCCGGATCGGACTGCTAATTGCGCTTGCATGCCTCTACATCGCCGTGTTCTTCAATCTGAGCCTGTTCGTCTCGACGACGACGCACAATTCCGCGACGGCGCTCTTGGTGTGTCTATTGCTCTGGGTGATATTCATCCTGGCGATACCGAATCTGGCCCCGGTGACTGCGAAGATCCTCGAGCCGACGCCCGCCCTCCAGAAAATCGAGGCCGAGAAGCGGGCGGTGGAGGAGGAGATCGAGTTGAAGATCGACAGATTGAGCGTCGCTTCCGGCGAGTTGCACTACGGCGACAAGATCGAACGCGAACGGGAGCGGCTGACTCGCGAGGGCGAGAGACGCCAGCGCCAGTGGGACCGCTTTTACGAGACGGCGTGCGAACGGCAGACGGAGTTGGCCAAGACGTTGGGCAGACTCTCTCCATCGGCCAGCTGGATTTACGCGGCCACGTCCCTGACCGACACCGGCCCCGCCGTGCATGAGCGCCTGAGAGAGAGCGCCAAGCGCTATGAATCGGCGATGGGAGAGTTCGAGAGGGCGTTCTTCCGGGCGGGCAGAAAACCGGGGACGAATGAGTGGCCCGAAATCAGCCCGGACGAACTCCCCGTCCTGGGGCTGACGTTCCCGAACGTTCAGGAGGCCACGAAAGACGCTCTGAACGACGTTCTGCTTCTGGTCATCATGAACGTTGTTTTCTTCATGTTGGCCTTCGTGTTTTTCCTGCGCTACGACGTGCGGTAGAAGCGGCCCGCGCCAATGCCAACTCCCCCCACCCCATGGAGACCGTAAGGCGCGCGGACGCCCTTCACTGGCGCCCTTTCCCGAAATGTCTTGACGCGACCCTGCGCCAAGCATAAGAATTGTGGGGTAAAGTGGCGTTCGCCCGCCCGCGAGGGGCTAAACCGGGCAACGCCCCGGCGCAGGCCTTCTTCCTGGGGTCTCGCCCTTCCTCCGGTCTTCGCGATCCTCGATGCGCGCGGGCGGCCGGAAAGGGAACGTGGCGCAAAATGAGCGGAAACCTTCGCAATCTCGTTCTCTGGATTGCCATTTTCGTCGCTTTCATCTTCATGGCGAAGAAGCTGACCGAGAAGGACCGGTCCATCAAACTGGACTTGTCGGCCGTGATGGAGATGGGGCGGGAGGGGCTCGCCGGGGCGAACGAGCCGAACCGCATCGTCGCCAAGATTGAGGACCGGGGAGGCGCCCTTCGCGGGGCTTTCGTCGAGCCCTACGGGGATCCCCAGGGCGGCGACGTCAAGTACAAGACCTTCCAGAGTGAGTACATCGCCGTCGGCTCGATGCCGGAGTACGTGGTCAATTGGGCCTTGAAAAACAACATCCCCTACAAGGCGAACCAGAGCAGTCAGCTCCTCAGCAGCATTCTCTTCTCCTTTCTCTTCCCGATTCTCCTGATCGTCGTCATCTGGGTTTTCCTCATGCGCCAGTTCCAGGCGGGGTCGAACAAGGCCATGTCCTTCGGCAAGAGCCGCGCCAAGCTCGTGACCGAGGGGCAGGTCAAGATCTCCTTCGAGGACGTGGCGGGCATCGACGAGGTGAAGGAGGAACTGAACGAGATCATTCAGTTCCTGAAGGATCCTCAGAAGTTCTCGCGTCTCGGGGGGAAAATCCCGAAGGGCGTTCTACTCCACGGTCTGCCGGGGACGGGGAAAACGCTGCTCGCGCGCGCCGTGGCCGGCGAGGCGAGCGTGCCCTTCTTCAGCATCAGCGGCTCGGATTTCGTCGAGATGTTCGTGGGCGTCGGGGCTTCGCGCGTGCGCGACCTTTTCGAGCAGGGCAAGAAAGCCAAGCCCTGCCTGATCTACATCGACGAGATCGACGCCGTCGGCCGTCATCGCTTTGCCGGGATCGGAGGCGGCCACGACGAGCGCGAGCAGACGCTGAATCAGCTTCTCGTCGAGCTCGACGGTTTCGCCCCCAACGAGGGCGTTATCGTCATGGCGTCGACGAACCGGCCCGACGTTCTGGACCCCGCTTTGCTGCGCCCCGGGCGCTTCGACCGGCAGATCCGCGTGGATCTGCCCGACATGGTGGGGCGGGAGAAGATTCTGCAGGTGCACACGCGCGAGATCAAGATGGCCGACGGCGTCTCGCTGCAGCAGATCGCCCGAGGAACGCCGAGCTTCAGCGGCGCGGACCTGGCGAACCTAGCCAACGAGGCCGCCCTCCTCGCCGCGCGCAAAGACAAGAACGCCGTCGAGATGGAGGACCTGGAGGAAGCGAAAGATCGCGTGCTCATGGGGCCGGAGCGTCGCAGTCTGGCCATGAGCGAGAAGGAGTTGAAGAACACCGCCTACCATGAGGCGGGACACGCCTTGGTCTCGAAGCTGACCCCGGACGCCGAGGAGAAAGTGCACAAGGTCACGATCATTCCCCGAGGAAGAACGCTGGGCAGCACGGCCATTCTCCCCGAAGAGGACCGGCACAGCCAGAGCCGCCGCCAGCTTTTCAACGCCCTGCTTTATCTCATGGGCGGCCGCGCCGCCGAGGAGTGCAAGTTCAACACTTTCACAACCGGCGCCGCCAACGACTTGCACCGGGCCACGGACTTGGCGCACAGCATGGTGTGCGAGTTTGGAATGAGCGAGCGTCTCGGGCCGCGCACCTTCGGGTCGCCCTCGGCGCAAGTTTTCCTCGGCCGAGACATATCGCGGGATCGCGACTACAGCGAGGAGACGGCGAGTCTGATTGACACGGAGGTCCGGGAACTTCTCTCGAGCGCCTATCACAAGGCATTGCAGGTC
>Ga0307380_10009921_pt1 | contig 12051 bp, 8 predicted proteins | sample UN3MG_FD_202239 | JGI IMG/M metagenome (GOLD analysis project Ga0307380, IMG submission 202239) | Soil microbial communities from Risofladan, Vaasa, Finland - UN-3 | ecosystem: Environmental > Terrestrial > Soil > Coastal area > Acid sulfate soil | place: Finland: Risofladan, Vaasa | collected... | reverse complement strand
CACTTCGCCTTCGTGATCAACCGCACGCCAGAGATAATGTGTCTCTCCATTGATCCTGACGAAGACCTCGTCCAGGTGCCAACGCCAGTGCGAATATGATCGAGTCTGAATACGACGCTTTCTGATCTCGTTGGCGAACATCGGACCGAAGCGATTCCACCAAAACCGTATCGTCTCGTGGCAGATGTCGATGCCGCGTTCAAACAGTAAATCTTCCACCTGACGCAGCGACAGGGGATAGCGGAGATACATCATCACCGTGAGGCGGATCACCTCGGGCGAGCTGTTGAAATAACGGAAGGGATTGCGCATCGCCGGAGGCTATGGATCCTCGCCAGGAGGCTCAAGCCAATTTACTCTGACAATGCCCTAGCTGTGCTAGACTAACATTCGTTGCGATAGGGCAGCTGCAGGCTGGCCCGCGCTCCGAGATGCGCCATGCGTGAAGTCGAAGCAACGCTTGCCGCGTTTGCACCTGACTTGGTCATGCGGCTTTGTGAGCGGGCGACTGAGCCAAGTTCGCCGCCGCTGCTAGAATCCTTTGGGACCCTCCTTCAGGTCGACATCGCCGGGTCATCAGCTCTGGCCGAGAAAATCGCGACCGAATCGCAACACAATGCAGCAGACGAGTTCGCCATTCTTCTCAACAAGTGCTTTGATTGCATCATTTCCACTATTCAATCTTTTGGCGGTGAGATTGTTGAATTTGCTGGCGATGGCGTCACCGCCCTTTGGGAGCATGAGAATTCAAAGGAGGTGGCCGCTCGTTCCGTCCTTTCGGCGGCGACGGCTGCCCTTCAGCTCAAGCGGCTCATGTCCACCGTGCGCTCCGAGCATACGGGACCGGTCGCTTTCCGCTCCGCTATTTCGACGGGGCCGCTGATCATCGCGGGTATCGGCGGTCTTGACGGCGACCGTCGCTTGTTCATGACTGGACCTGCGATCGGTGACTTGGCTGTCGCCATGAACAAGGCCTCGGCGGCAGAGGTGGCTGTTTCGGCCAGCGCCTGGCAACTCGGTCAAGACCTTCTAAGGGGCCGCGGTTCCAACAAAGACGTCTATCTCCTCGAGGCGATTTCAGAGGCGCAAACGCTCAGCTCGGCGCGCTCTGGAAAGAGGCGGACACCTTCCCACGTCAAAGGTACTCGGTCCTACGTCCCGAAAAATGTTCGGAGACTTTCCGAGGCCGCCCTCGTCGAGTGGCTGGCCGAGCTTCGCACGACCACAATGGTCTTTTGCCGTGTGAAGTCCGAGCAAGTGTCAGACCAAGCCGAGATTTGCAAGATCCACAACGCCATCCGCTTGATCCAGGAAAAATGCAATCGCTACCACGGGTTCCTCGAAACCGTGAGGGCCGACGACAAGGGCACGACATTTATGGTGGCCTTTGGCTTGCCGCCGACCTCCTTACTGCACAAGCGATCAGCGGTGATCGATTTCGCCGATCACGCCGCCAGGATACTCCAATCGTTTGGGTATGAACCGGGGATCGGCATCGCAACCGGCCGCGTGTTTCAGGGCCCGATCGGGGTGGCGGCGAGGCGGCAACTTGCGTTTGTTGGGTCACCTACGATTCTCGGCTGCAGGCTGATGCAGATCTCCTCTAACGAGATCCTGTGTGACGAGGCAACGAAGATCCTGGCCGAGGCCGACGCGGCGCCGTGGAGCTTTCGCGAATGCGGCCCCTATCAGCTTAAGGGCTTCGACCAGGCGGTTCCCGTCTTCGGCGCAGTACGAAAGGCGGAGAGACAAAAAGCGTACGAGGCAGGGGCGCCGAAAATCGTCGGACGCTCCGCCGAGATCGAGGCGCTGGAAGAGCAGATCGCAAAAATCGTTTCGGGCCATTATTCGTTGACCGTGATCGAGGGTGAAGCCGGCGTCGGCAAGACGCAACTGGTTCAGGAGGCTCTCTATCGGTCAGACAACGCGGGTTGCAGATGCGCTTTGGCTGCCGCCGACGCGCTGACCCAGGCGACGCCCTACGCGCCGTGGCGCCAGATCTTGACCGATCTCTTCGATCTCCCGCAAAGCAACGTTGATCGAAGTCTTGAACGGGAACTACGAAGGCTCCTCACTTATGCAGGCCTCGATCCGGAGCTTTTACCGCTGGCGAACGATGTCTTTGGTGTGGGCATTGATGAAACCCAGAAAACGAAAGCAATTTCTGGTCTCGCCCGGGCAAAGGCGACACAAAAGCTATTCGCGAACCTGATTGATTACTATGCCGAGAAACCGATCCTGCTTGTCTTCGAAGATGTCCATTGGATCGACCTGCCCTCGCTGGACCTCTGCGCCTTGATTCACGAACGCTGCCGGCACGTCGGCATCATCCTCACGCAGCGGCCAGCAGGCGGTGACACCAGGCAAGAGTTGCGCCGGCTCATAGGCCAACGGCGCGCAAGACGCATTGCGCTCAGCAATTTCGATCGGGATGAAACCGCCGAGCTGATCCGCGCGCATATCTCGGTCCAATCGATTCCCCGCACATTTCTGGACACCATTCACAGCGCGACGGAGGGCAACCCATTTTTCGTCGAGCAGGTGCTTAGATCCTACCAGCGCCAGCGCCTGCAGCCCGATTCTGGCGCCGCCCTCGACCCACGCTCACTTGATCTCATGACCATGGACATGCCGAGCACGGTCGAGACGGCAATTCTCCAGCGCGTTGACGAGCTTGGTCCCAAGGAACAGCTGCTGCTCAAAGCCGCAAGCGCCATCGGCGATGCATTTAAGATCGACGCCTTGATGCACATTTACGCGAGGGAGCCCGCACCCAAGGCGAAACACCGCCTCGATGCACTGATCAATACCGGGTTCATCGTCAAGCGCGGGCCCCATGCCGGGGCAAGTTACTCGATCTGCCACCAGCTCATGCGCAAGGTGGTCTACGATCTGATCCCCCGCTATCAGCTTGCAGAAATTCATGGGCGGATCGCCCGCTGGTACGAATCTGGCCGCGAAGGACCTCGCGCGAACCATTTCGCCCTACTCGCTCATCATTGGCTGCGGGCAGGGGCGCAAAACAAGTCTCTCGCTTATCATTCTCGCGCTGGCGAACGCTCGCTGAAGAGCGGCGCGCATACCGAGGCAAGCTACTTATTCCGCACGGCCTTGGAGCTCGCAAGCGACCCCAACCTCACTCGCGCCTGGCGCTGCGGTAATCTCCGCCTGGCGCGGTGGGAATCGCAATTGGCCCAGTCGCTTTGGGGCATTGGCGCGCTTGACGCCGCCTCCGTCCACGCCTGCCGCGCGCTTCGGCTCATCGGCTTTCGCATTCCAGACACGAGAATGGGATGGCTGTTGCTCGCAGTCAGACAATGGAGCGCGTTGCCGCTTCCCGTCCGCACCGGCTTCGGCTGGAACCGGGTTATGAGGCGCCGTCGCCAAGCGCTGGAGAGCGGCGCGGGCGCGGCGATCGTCGTCGCCCAAGTCGCCTACTACACTTCCGACGCCCTGAGGATGCTAGCCGGAAGCCTGCTTTCGCTGAGACTCGGGTCGTCCGGCGTGACCGGTGCATCTGTCGGAAGGTCCTATGCCTATTTGGGTTATATGGCCGGCATCGCGCGCCTCGGTCGCGTCGCCGAAAGGCTCTTCCGGCAAGCCCAGGCACGAAGCGCCGCTGACAGAGATGCGGTCGGACTGGCCTACACCCATGGCGGCGAAGCTCTGTACCATCTTGGATTTGGTCGCTGGGATCTCGCTGCGTCTGCAGTCGGAAGCGCGCTGCAAGAATGCCGCGGCATCGGCGACCCGCAGCTCACCGAGATCGCGCTGACGCTGAAGGCCATGCTGCATTATTTCACCGGCGATTTTGCCCAGTCAGATCGCGACTTTGCCGAGATCTTCACCTCGGCGAAAGTGCGACTGAGCAAGCACCATTTGGCCTGGGGCGCCTATGGCAGAGCCGAGAATCTCTTGCATTTGGGCAAGACCCGGCAGGCCCATCGATTCATTCAAATTGCAAAAAAGGTCCTTCAAGCCCAGACGGACCTTCATTCGGAGCTGATCTGTCACGGTGTCGAAGCCGTCACCCAACTTCGCCTGGGCAATGTTGCCAACGCTAGAACGGCGGCAGTCGCCGCCATCGACCTTGCCCAGAGCGTCGTTCCTAACAATTTCAGCTCGCTTGAGGGATACGCGGCACCGATAGAAACGCTTCTGCACCTCCAAATGGTGGCGACCGTGCCCGCGGAGACGCGGCCTCTCACCTACGCGTTCAGATCATTGTCGAATTATGCACGCATGTTTCCCATTGGCCGTCCGCGTCTTTGGTATCTGCGGGGGTGGCGGAGCTACACCGAAGGCGATCGCGATCTCGCCCAGAAAAATTGGCTCACGAGCTTGCGGTGGGCTTCCAAGCTCCAAATGCGGTACGACGAGTACCGTGCCTGCGAAGTCCTGCACCTGGTCGGCTCGCTGGCCCCAGCCGAGTTGGAGCCGGTGGTCGCACGGGGCAACAAACTATCGATCGAATGCGGTTACAGCCCAAGCTCGATCGATTTGCTTCAGGGATGGAAGCGATCACTCGCGGCCTAGGCCGGAAGCTTGTTCGCCCCGTCGAGGATCCAACCCATCCGGGCTCGCGTCGGTCAAAACTGTTGCCGGCACTGTATGCTAAACACATGGGCGGTGAATTTGTAGTGACCGTCCAAGCTCCCGGAAGTAGGGTCGGTCAGATCGATGTCGGCCTCACGGAGAAAAGCGAGCTGATAGGCGAAGTCGATTTTGACGTCGTCGTAAGGCTTATAGCCGGCGCCGATGGCGAGGTCGATTGCATCGCTTCCCGGTAGTCTCGGCGTGCGCGTTCGATCGGGAAGCGGACTTTGATCGTAGGCAATCCCAGCGCGCAGCGTGAGGCGGTCTGAATAGAGGTAATCGGCGCCCACGGAGAAAAACCAACTGTCTTTCCAGTCCGCGGGGAGGACGGCATCCGGCTGCAAGCTGTTGTCAAATTTGATCCGCAATTCCTTCACCCGCGACCACCGCGTCCACGCCGCGCCAAACAGTCCTACCAGTTTGGGCGTCAGCTTCTGGTAAAGGCCGAAGGTGGCGGTCTCCGGAACCGTGACGTTGGTTCTTAGCCCGGTGTCCCTGAACACAGTTCCGCCGGCAGTTAGAACCGCTGCGTCCAGCGGCACCTTGAACGTCGCGTCTCCGTCGAGGTTGAAGCTGATATGAGACCGATAGGCGAGGCCGATCCGGGTATTCGGGGTGGGGTGAACGAGGATCCCGCCATTGTAGCCGAAGCCCCAATCATTGCCCTCCAACCTCACATGACCGTCTGAATTCTGCGGGCGAAGTCCGAGCGCGGGACACACGACCGGGCCCAGCGCGGCGAAGCAGACTCCGCCGAAGTCGATAGCGTTGGTCAAGGTGGCGTCCATCCATTGGGCGTCGGCGCCAGCGCCAACGGAGAGCCAATCGAACACTTTCACGGAGACCGCGGGATTGAAATTGAAGGTCTTGATTTCGGATCGAATAGCTTGATATCGCCCGACCCAGTCGTCGTCATACAGCGTCTTGAGACCGAAGGGCGCGTTGACGGCGAAGCCGAAGCGCAACCGGTCGGCAGCTCCCTTTGGAGCCCACATTGCGTAAGCGCTCGGAACAAACGCTCCGTCAGGATAGCCTCCACTGCCACCCGTGATCGGCGCGCCGCTAATGTCAAAGGATCCTGTGTTGTCGAAGGTGTCTCGCGGAAACAAGGCGTCGGCCGAGAGCACCGCCTCGCTTCGGCTCAGCATCGCCATGCCTGCGGGATTGTAAAAAATGGTAGTCGCATCTTGGGCGATCGCGGCCGCGCCGGCATAGGCGTTGCCTGCAACGGCCCCACCCTGATCGCGTATCTCGAATCCGCCGCTATGGGCTCGAGACGATGCCAGGCACGCGATAGCGATAACAATGGTAGCCAAAGGGAGCCGCATAACTTCTACCCTCCGGTGGAGGCCAGTTTCGCAGGAGACGCGTCACCGGACCATGCCAAATCGCGCCCAAATGTTTCTTTTTGCGAGCAGTGGTGCAGAAACGACACGCAAAGATTGTTAGTTGAATTGCCGTCGCGATGAGCGTGCAACCGGACAGGGCAGGAGCTTCGTCTTTCAATCGCGGTGGAATCGCTGCGCAGAAATGTTATGATATTAAACAGTCGAAGCTCTGAACCCCTGAGCGTTGGGGGGTGAGTACTGATGGCGGCGACTCGCATCCTAGTCCTCGGCGGCGGTATGGGATCCCTCTCGGCGCTCGAGGCCATAACGTCCCAACCGAATTGGAGCGACCGGTTCGACATTACGGTGTTGCAGCAAGGCTGGCGGCTTGGAGGAAAGTGTGCCAGCGGACGCAACCCGGACCACCGCCAGCGGAATGAAGAGCACGGGCTACACGTGCTCGGGGGCTTCTATCACAACACTTTCATGATGCTGAGGAGATGCTACGAGGAGTGGCAGCAACGCTCTCCTCAGGCCATCCCCTTCGACCGCGCCTTCGAGAAGAAAAGCACGTTCTTCCTGTCGCAGAAGATGTCGGGCCAGTGGCGCCACGTCGAGATCCCCCTAGAGAACGGCAAGGTGCCGGGTGTCGACCCGCGGGCGCTGACACCACTTGAGATGGCGAAGGCCTTAATGGGGTTGCTTCGCGATCTCGAAGGTGAGCTCGACAATTACGGTGAGCTCGGTCAGGCCTTTAAGGAGCGTTTCGGCGAGGTCGCCGCCGATGTCGAAGGCCTAGACATGACAGATCTCGACGAGGCTAAGATAGACGACCTCGTCGCGTCGCTCGGCCCTCTCGAGCAGATAATCCAGGGGCTGTCACCCCATGACGACTCGATCGAAGCCAGTGTGATCCTGGTCATCATTGAGCTCGGACTACTCGTCACGCGCACGATCTTTCAAGACGGCATCGTCTTTCACGGCTTCGATATTTTGAACGAACGCGATGCCTTGGTCTGGCTCCGCGATCGCGGCGCCTCCAAACGGTTACTGGAAAGCACCTTCACCAATTCAGGCTACGAGTACGCCTTTGCCTATGTCGATGGCGACCTGACCAAGAAGGATTTTGCCGCCGGTGTCGCTTTGCGCGGATTACTCAGATTGCTGCTGACATTTCACGGTTCGGTTTTCGTCCACATGAGGGGCGGCATGGGGGAAATCGTGATCACGCCGCTCTATGAGATCCTGGCTCAGCGCGGCGTTAAATTCAGGTTCTTCCACCAAGTGAAGCGCTTGGTCCTGGACGGCGACGGAACGCAAATCGATGCCGTCGAGGGTCTGGTGCAGGCCAAGCCAAAGGCGGGGACGGAGAGCTATGATCCGCTCGTGGAGTGGAATGGAATGAAGGTTTGGCCGGTCGGGCCGAAATACGACCTGCTGGTCAATGGCGACGTGCTGAAACAACAAGGAACGGACCTAGAGTCGTTCTGGGCAGACAGCGCGGGAATGCCACCATTCCGACTCCATAAGGGCGCCGACTTCGATGTTGTGGTGCTCGGGATTCCGGTCGGGGCGCTGCCAACCATCTGCGCAGAGCTCGTTGACCGGCACCCTCGTTGGCAGCGATTGATGCAGCGGCAAAAGACCGCGCCGACAGTTTCGGCCCAGTTCTGGTTGCTGAAGCCGCTGAACGAGCTCGGCTGGACCGAGACGCCGCCGCTGCTGACCGGCTATGAGCGCCCGTTCAGCACGTGGGCCGACATGTCCTTCCTTCTGGACCTCGAAGGTGACCGTACCGCTCATCCCTACGAGCATCTTTCCTACGTTTGCGGCCCATTTCCCCGCTCATCTCGTCTCCCCGATCCGCCGGCGCCGAGGTTTCCTGGCGAGGAGATGGAGAGGGCCGGCACGGCCCTGCGTGATTGGCTTAGGCACGCCCTGGCTGACCTACTGAGCTTGGCTGGAAACGAAACCAACGAGGCTTTCGCAAGTGAACTCGAGCCGGAGGTTTACGTTCGACCGAACATCAATCCATCAGACGAATATGTGCTCTCCACCGCGGGCTCCATCGCCTCGCGTCTGAGAGCAGACGATGCCGACGTCGACAACCTCTATTTGACGGGGGATTGGATCAAGACCGGCATCGACGCTGGCGCGGTCGAAGTGGCGGTGGTGGCAGGTCTGCAATGTTCGCGGGCGATCACCGGACGGCCTCAATACATTTTTGGGGAGACGGACTTCCACTGAACGCTCCTGGAGATTGCGCATGGGCCAAATGCGGTACGTTGAACTTCCGGGAAACACCGTCGCCAGACTGCCCTATCTCGCTCAGGGCGCGACCCTGCAGGTCATGTTCTTCATGAGCGAGGAGCATCTGCTCCAGCGCGTCTGCAATCGCGCTCTCAATGAGCGTGTCGGCAACGGTCTTCGCTTTCACGTGATGCTTCCGGTGGTGGTGTTCACCGCGCTCTACGCTGAGCACATGACCTCAGACGACCCGATTGACAAATCCAAGGGCTTCGTCAAGGAAGCCGATATTGGGTTCTGGATCGTGGTGCAGGGTGGCGAAGCTTCAAAACCTCTCACCTGGCGCGAATATATGCTGCCGGTCTATTTGTTTGTCGACAGCGGTGCGGCCCTGAGCGCCGGGCGGGAAGTCTTCGGATATCCGAAGCTGCTCGGTCGATTCGAACGGCAGAACAGCATCCCCGACGACGACGCGAGGGTCGAAGTACACACGCAGCACTTCACCAAATTTGGACCAACCGAAGAGGCCTTGGTCGCGCCCATTTTCGCTTCCGAGCGGATTCCCTCGGCGAAGCTCGCCCTGGCTTCTCGCTCCGAGGAAGAGATCTCCGACCAACTGAGCGCCCGCTTTCTGGCGCCGCCGATGAGCCGTCCGCGCAAGGCGCTCGATTTTACGCCTTACGGCGCCGTGCTGCCGATGATCTTCCTCAAGCAGTTTCGCGGCCTGACAAGGCCAAATACCGCTTGTTACCAAGCCGTCGCGTCGGTCGACACGATGCCGCTCGCGGACCCTAAGCCGAAATACAAGCCCCTATCCCACGGCTACGCTTTGCGCCTCTGGCCTAGCGCCAGCCATCCGATAGCAGCCGATTTGGGCTTAGAGTCAGGGCAGACGGCCGATACCGACGAGATTCCTCCGTTTCAATACGAGATGAGTTTCACGGTCGGCTTTGGTTCGGTGCTGTGGGAGGAAAGCGGCGACGCGGCAGCGCGCCACGCGTGAGCGCAGGACCACGACTTGCGAGACGCGACGTGGGGAACTCACGAACATCCCGCCTCCCGACGCGTGCAACTCACGGACCTAATCCAGGCAATGATCTTCCAGATCTCGTCGTCGGTCTTGAAAATCTCGCCGTAGGGTGGCATTGGGCCGACCACATTCTCGGATCCCTTGCGCACAAAGCCTTGCTTCTGAAACGCGTCGCCTGGGCTGAGACTGCCTGTGCCAAGTGCGATCACCCGGAACAAGGTGTCATCATCATTGCCGTAGATCCAAACCTCATTGGTGAGAGGGGCTGCCATGCCTCCACCCCCGCCGCCGCCATGACAGCTGCCGCAGTCATACGACAGGTAGATCTTGTGACCTTCCTCGGCGACGCTGACAAAGTCGGCGTAGGGGCCTTTCAGTTCTCCTCTTGGCGCGCTCGCCGCGTGCTGTAGAGGTGTCATGGTTTCGTCGGCCGCGACGTTTCCGTGTCCGGCGAGTCCGGCGAGGATCAAGGTCATAATGAGTCGACTGATCGTTGTGTACATGGCGCCACCATAAGATGTTGGCAAAGCCTCTGAGCAGTTAGGCCACGCGAATTGTTTCAAAAGGTGCCCCTCAGGGCTGGACCTGAGGGGCCGTTCTTCCAGGAAGTCGCATGGTCAAACGTTCCGATTGAACGCGGGTTCATTCGGCAGCCCCAGAGGCAACAAGCTTGTCGGTGTCGACGAGGGCAAGCGTCTGCGCGCGGTCGCCGCACTGAAGATTGATCGACTTGTTGTCGGTGCTATCGATATGAACCATCTGGCGTGGACTTAGGCTGACCCGAACGCGCGCCGCTGTGGTCATGCCGGTCTCGGCGTCTGTTTTTTCCCAGATCACCGCGTTGACGGCGCAGCGACCGCTTTTCGGCTCATAGAACGCTATGATGCGCTTGCTGCCAAACGTCGTTAGAATGGGCTCGTGAGGCCCGACCGGCCCTAAGTGCTGGGCATAATCATCGTCCTGTGCCTGAGCGTTAGCCGCGCAGAGGACCAAAGCGCCCGCCGCAACAAAACTTAAGAGCGAGTTTCGGTTGATCGGATACATCGTGGATCTCCTTCTAAGGTTGGCTCAAGACCACCTTGAGCCTGAAAGAGAGTCTCGCTCACATCCTCCACAAGCGCTGTGGCAATTGCCACAGTACAAACGCTCTCCACTCATGCTTTGCCTCGACCGTTCCCGAAAAGGCTCGACCTGGGGCGCGGACCAATCCCACATCGAGACCAGGCGACCGCTGTAGGCTCGAGATTCGCGGCCCTTTTCGTCTTACCCTGGTGGCATGGCTAGTTTAATCTTCGTCACGTTTGTACGAGGCACAAAAAGCCTATGGTACGGCCTCCAAACAAGGAGCAGCGTAGCTCGCTGAAGGGGATCGCTGTCTTTGCGGCGATTCCCCCTGATGCGATCGAACGGATCGAGCGGCGCTGCGCTTGGAAGCGATACGCGCCTGGAGAACCAATCCTAGATTACCTCGATGCATCCGACGACGTGTTCTTTCTCACTCTCGGCGAAGTTCGGGTCACGATCCACTCCTCGGCAGGCAAGCCCGTGAGCTTCCGTGAATTGTCGGCCGGCGAGATTTTCGGTGAATTTCCCGCCATCGACAGCGGTACTCGGTCAGCTAGCGTCGAAGCCCGAACCAATTGTCTGATCGCCTCCATGCCGGGGTCGTCATTCCGGGAATTGCTCCGGTCCGAGCCAGGCCTCGCCTATGCGTTACTGCCGCGGATGGTGAAGATGATCCGCGCTTTGACTACGCGGGTCTACGAGTTCAGCACGCTCGCGGTCAATAACCGCATCCAGGCCGAATTGCTGCGACTGGCGAGCTCAGGCTCCCCCGAGAGCAACAGCGCACGCATCGCGCCGGCGCCGACCCACGTCGAGATCGCGAGCCGGGTCAGCACCCACCGGGAAGCGGTCACCAGGGAGCTCAATCGCTTATCCCGAATTGGGATCATCGAGCGACGCGGCGGCACGCTTCTCGTCAAGGACGTCGATCGCCTGGCCGGGATGGTACGTCACGCAACGGGCGAGTAAAGGCCAGAAACATTCGTGACCCGCGCCAAGTTGTATGACCGCTACGATGTCCTTTCCGAAAATCATATCCGGACGTATCGGTGGTGCAGTCCAGCCAGGATCGGAAAGGCTAAAACGGCGCCAGATCGTTCACCGCACGATGCAAGGGCGCATCTTTCTGTAGTGCCAAGTATAGCTATTTAGTAGCGCATTTTGGCGCTTGGCCGCTGGTGCTCTATGTGCTGCCGATGGCGCCGTCGTCGCATCCAGCATGAAGTTGGGTATCACTGAGGAGACGGCACGCTCGGTGCTCAAGCAGGTGCTTTCCACAACCGGTGTGTCGCGCCAGAGCGAGCTTATCTCGCTGTTGGGCAGGATGGCGCTGCACTAACGGCCATCGCCTTTCTTCCCACGTGCCGCGACTGCTTGGCAGTGATCGCGCTCTGCTCATATGGATGACCCGGCTTTGGTCGACCCTGCTTGGTGCAGGTGGTTCAGCCGGAGACCGTCCTGCGTTGGCATCGCGCTGGGTTCAAAATGTTTTGGCGAACAATGACCGCCACCTTAACCGCCGCGATATCTTCAAGCAGAACCGCGCCGCCGCACGCGCGGGATGGCGTCAACTTGCAGCGTGAGAGTCTTGACCGATCTTGATCAGCCAGCTCATGGTTAGTTAGACTGACAACGCCAGCTCGAGCCAACTGGCAGGCACAAGCCCAAGCCGCCGCCTGATCCTTCAGGCCGTCACCAAGATTCGGCGATAGCTCTTCGTCCGTCAGCCACGACCTTCAGAGATCATCGGCTCCGCAACGTCAGTGCCATCTGCGATCACCTGCG
>Ga0307380_10009919_pt1 | contig 12054 bp, 9 predicted proteins | sample UN3MG_FD_202239 | JGI IMG/M metagenome (GOLD analysis project Ga0307380, IMG submission 202239) | Soil microbial communities from Risofladan, Vaasa, Finland - UN-3 | ecosystem: Environmental > Terrestrial > Soil > Coastal area > Acid sulfate soil | place: Finland: Risofladan, Vaasa | collected... | reverse complement strand
TCGGGACTGGGAGCCGGCCCGCCGCAGCTGTTTGGCCAGTAGTTGGGACCACCACCTCCATTAGAGTCCAAGCGCATGGAACCGTCCCGCTGGTAGCTGTTCTCCACAGAGGCTTTGGGGAAATTCACCGGAAGCAGGTGATAGTTCGGTCCCAGACGATGGCGGTGCGTGTCGTGATAACTGAACAGGCGGCCCTGCAGCATCTTATCCGGGGAGGGCCCGATTCCTGGGACAAAGTTGCCCGGTGAGAAGGCCGACTGCTCGACCTCTGCGAAATAGTTCTCCGGGTTCCGGTTAAGCACCATTCGGCCCACCGGCTGCAGAGGCGCATCAGCGTGCCGCCAGACCTTGGTAATATCGAAAGAATCGAAGGGGTACTTCTCGACCTGTTCTGGTGTCATGATCTGCACATACACTTTCCAGGCGGGATATTCGCCGCGCTCGATGCTCTTGCACAAATCGCGGGTTGCATGGTCCGGGTCTTCTCCAACCATCCGGATGGCCTCAGCCCGGGTTAAATTCTGAATTCCCTGCTCGGTCTTGAAATGGATCTTGACCCAGTAGTAGTCACCCTTGGCGTTATACCACATGAAAGTGTGTCCGCTGTAGCCGTTCATATGTCGATAATTCTTGGGTGTTCCACGGTCTGAGAACAGGACAGTGACCTGGTGAATGGACTCAGGAGTGAGCGAGAGAAAGTCCCAGAACATGTCCGGATCTTTGAGGTTCGATGCCGGATGGCGCTTCTGAGTGTGAATGAAGTCAGGGAATTTGAGGGGATCACGAATGAAAAATACGGGCGTATTATTCCCTACGAAATCGTAGTTGCCTTCCTCGGTGTAAAACTTTACTGCGAACCCCCGGGGATCGCGTTCGGCATCGGCCGAACCCTTCTCACCCCCCACGGTGGAAAACCGCACGAAGACCTCGGTGCGCTTGCCTGCCTCGGAAAGAAACTTGGCGCGGGTGTAAGGGGTGACATCGTGAGTGACCTCAAAATAACCGTGCGCACCAGCCCCCTTGGCGTGCACCACACGCTCGGGAATTCGCTCGCGGTCAAAATGGGCCAGCTTCTCGGTCAGGTGAATATCCTGGAAGAGAGCCGGTCCCCGCCTGCCCGCAGTCATGGTGTTCTGGTCGTTATCAACCGGCGCACCGAAACTCGTGGTCAGGATTTTCTTCTTCTCCTTCATTTAGAAACTCCTTTGGGTTTAAATAACTGGATAAATCGAGCATGAACAGATCAAACAGAAAAGGCATATAATTTTATAAAATACCTCCTGTTACATGTTTTAGATATGGTTGGAAAGATTACTAATTATATATAATATCTATTTAGTATTTAATCCTATTAATGGTAAAAAAAATATGATACAGCTATTCCAATTCGTTTTCTGGCCTGCATTTTCTGCAAATTCCCCTTAACTCAATATAAACTGTATTTATCTTTCCCCAGTTTTGAATATCTTCAGGAATTTTGAAGCTAACCGGTAAGTTGTAGTAAATATCCTTCACTGAGCCGCACTTGATACAAACAACATGATGGTGCGGTTCCGGATTAGGATCAAAACGAGCGCGGTCGGAAAACAACGAGACCTTTGATAATAACCCTCTCTTTTCTAAAAAAGTGAAAGTCCTGTATACTGTATCATGCGAGATCGTTGGAACACGTTTCCTCACTCTTTTGAAGATAGTGTCAACATCGGGATGCTCATCAGAAACAGCGATCTCGCGGAAAATTTCTAATCGTTGATGAGTTAATTTAAGATTGGCTGCTTTAGTTGTGTTAATAAATGTTTCAAATCGACGTTCTTTAATCTTATCGGATGGTTTCATTATCGATCCATTTATAATTAAGAATAATTCCTAACTAATATTTTATATAATTTGCCTGGATCAAAAAGTCAAGTCCAATTCACTCAAAATATAAAAGGATGAAGCTTCTTTTCTTTCAGGTCAGGAAGGGAAGGAGCATCCGGTCAAGGCAGGATCTTTTATCTGGAGGCTGTTTCCTCATTACTGTGCGAGGAGAGCACCTGGGTGATTTCATATCCCGGCTCACGGAGAGTGTCCTGGCTCGAGGTGAGCATTTCTCCGATCAGGCCTGTGGAGATAAGCTGAATGCCGCTCAGCATCAGAAACACGGCGAACAGGAGCAAGGGCACCCTGCCGCCGATATTTCTGTAAAGCAGCCAGTAATAGACAAAATAGCAGCCGATAGAGAAGCCTGCCAGGCCGAAAATGCTGCCGAGTGCGCCGAAAAGGTGCAGTGGCCTTCTGATATAGCGGTTGAGAAATACTACGGTAATGAGGTCGAGATAGCCTCTGACAAAGCGCGAGGCCCCGAACTTGGAGACACCGTATGGCCGTTTGTGATGTCGGATCTTGATTTCGGTGACCCGGAAGCCTTTCCAGTGAACCAGGGCGGGAAGGTAGCGGTACAGCTCGCCGTAGATTTTAAGCGAACGGGCGATGTATCCCCTGTAGAGCTTGAATCCACAGTTGAAATCGTGGAGGCGCAAACCACTTGCCAGGGAGGTCACATAATTGAAGATTTTGGAGGGGAGCCGCTTGTTTAAAGAGTCCTGGCGCTTGTATTTCCAGCCCGAGACAAGGTCGTAACCCTCGTTGAGTTTAGCGATAAAGAGCGGTATCTCTTCGGGATCGTCCTGCAGATCGGCATCCATTGTAAAAACGAGTTCTCCCCGGCTGGCGCTGAATCCAGCCCTTAGGGCGGCGGATTTGCCGAAGTTGCGCCTGAAGCGGATGACTGTTACGCGGGGATCTTTCCTGTGGAGCGCGGCAAGAATCTCGAAAGAGCCGTCAGTGCTCCCGTCATCGACAAAAATTATTTCAAAAGAATGGCCGAGCTTTTTGAATTGCTCGACCACTTTTTCGTAAAGCTTTTGCAGGGAGTCCTTTTCGTCCAAAACAGGAATAACCACCGAAAATTTGACTCCTGCCTGGACTATCTGAACTGAGTTTTCCATTTAAATACTGCTTCGTTCAATGTGAATACGCTGTAAAATCCCGACCGCCAGGTAGCAGGTCAAAAGGAACGAACCCCCATAGCTGAACAGCGGGAGCGGCAGGCCGGTTATCGGCATAACCCCTACTGTCATCCCCACATTGATGATTATATGTCCGAACAGGAAGCTCGCGATCCCGAAGGCAACCAGGCTGGAGAAGCTATTGACTGAAATTCTCGCCAGTTCGACAATCCGCTCGAGCAGGAAAAGAAACAGGATCAGGGATATGGCCACACCTAAAAAGCCGAACTCCTCACCAACCAGTGGGAAGATAAAATCTGTATGCTGAGCCGGTATGAATGCCAGGTTTTTTTGAGTGCCTTCCAGATACCCTTTGCCGAACAGGCCGCCCGAACCGATAGCGACCTTGCTCTGAATGATTTGCCAGCCGCTGCCTTGTGGATCGCGTTCGGGCTGGAAGAAAACCAGGATCCTGTTTTGCTGATAGGGTTTGAGGCTGTTCCAGAGGGGTGATGTAAGGATGCCGGTGAAAAGATTGGCCAGGGTAAAAATAACGGCGTCCATCAAATATGTGCGGTTATAGAAAATCAGGATACAGAGAAAAATAAAAAACAGGCCCCAAAGAGGCAGGCGCATCTGGCCGAGCAAAGTGATAAGCGCCAGGAAAAAACTTATAATCGGGCTGATCAGCAGAAAGAGGTAGATCAGAGGAATGCCTGCCCAGTAAAGCATCCCGTAAAGGATAAAGAAAAAGACGATCGATGTGCCGAGATCCGGCTGCAGCAGGATCAAACTCGCCGGCAGCATTACAATCAGGATCGGAATAATAAGGTCTTTAAGCGTATCGATACGCTTCTTGCGGTTTGAAATATATGTGGCGAACGCAAGGATAGTGGTGATTTTCGCCAGTTCGGCAGGCTGGAGGTTGATATTTGTTCCAGGTATGCTAAGCCATCTCTCGACTCCCTTGCCGCCGGTTACCAGAAGGGCAGCCAGAGCGATAATCGCCAGACCGTATGCCATGTATGAGCCCGCCTCCAGAGTGCGGGTGTTAATCGCACTCACCAGCAGAAGCCCGAAAAGCGCCAGGACCAGCCAGATCAACTGCCTTTGATAATAGATAACCCCGGTTGCCCGGGTCGTTTGAATCCTGTCGGCTGAGTAGATCATCAGGACTCCGAACAGGGTCAACAAAAAAACTACTGTCATCAAAATCCAGTCGAACCTCTTGATCCACATTTTTATCACATCCGGAAAACTAGTTTTTGGAAAGCTCAGCTACTTCTTGCCGCTTTTCTTCTTCTTTGAGATCGATATAGGCGAGAACCAGGTCACGGACATACCGGGCCACAGTCGAACCGTGAAGCCCGTGCTCGACCACGGTGGCGATAGCGATTTCCGGTTTATCGGCCGGGAAGAAGCCAACAAAAAGAGCGTGGTCGTCTCCATGAGGGTTTTGAGATGTGCCGGTTTTGCCCGCCAACTGGCGGCTCTGGCCGTAAAGCTTGCTTCCTCTGGCCGTTCCCAGCTCTTCATTAACCACACCTGTCAGGGGCAGGCGTAAAAGCTCAATATTTTGAGGCTTAAAGTCCAGATCAGGCAAACGGTAATTATCAATGTCCTGGAGAAGCAGATGCGGGCGGAGCCGCTTGCCGTCTGTAGAGACGAAAGCGTACAAGTTGACCAGCTGCAAAGGGGAAAGCGATATTTCCCCCTGACCGATGGAAAGATTAAGCACGTTTCCTGGCCCCCAGTTGCCCCTGCCGTAATTCTGATCATACCATTTTTCATCGGGTATCATGCCGGATTCCTCGTTCGGCAGGTCGATCCCGCTTTTTTCGAAAAAATGGCTCATCTTGCCGTACCTGGATAAATTTTCCAGACCGATTTTACTGCCAAGCTGGTAGAAAAATGTATCGCAGGATTGTACAATAGCCTGGTAGTAATCCATTTTGCCGTGTCCACCCGGTTTCCAGCACTTGAAAAATCGGCTGCCGTACTGGAGTCCGCCCCGGCAGAGAGTGATCTGGCCCGTGCCATCCGCCTTTATTAACCCGAGTTCTGCTCCGACCAAGGCTATAAAAACCTTGAAAGTGGAGCCTGGAGGATAGGTGCCCTGAATTGCCCTGTTAAGGAACGGCTTGTTCGGGTGAAAGAGCAGTTGCCGCCATTCTTCACCGGAGATTCCAGAGGAAAGACGGTTTGGGTCGAAGCTGGGTTTACTGACCATGGCCAACACCTCTCCGCTGTTAGGATTGAGGGCTACCATGGCTCCGATCTCAACAGTTTCCATGAGCTGATACATCGCTTCCTGGAGCCTGATATCGATAGTAAGCTGAATGTCCTGGCCCCTGACAGGCGGAATCGGCTGCCGGTCTATGAATGGTCCTAGTTCGCGGCCGCGGGCATCGACCTCGATGAATTTGATACCCCTGACCCCATGAAGCAGATCTTCGTATTGGGATTCTATCCCGCTGCGTCCGATAAAGGTGCCGATAGTGTAATTCTGATAGCGCTCCTGCTCGAGCTCGGTCTCGGTGATTTCGCCTACATAACCCAGAACGTGAGCGAGCTGTTCACCGTAAACATAGCTGCGTTTCATATCCGAGCGGATTAATATTCCGGGAAACTCGCTGTTGTGTTCTTCCACCACAGCTAAAGTTTTTTTATCAATGTCCGTGGCAACCCGCAGCGGGCTCTGGCGGCGCTGAAGATATTTCTGGATGAGCTGCTCCTGCTGCCCCTTATCGAGATTGAGCAGTACCGAGAGTTTTTCCAGAACGATACGCATCGAATCAACCGGCTGGGGGTAGCATTCGATGGAATAGGAGGGAATATTCTCAGCGAGGACTCTGCCGCTACGGTCTGTGATAAGCCCGCGAGGTGGGGGCAGCTCGATGCGCCGGAGGCGGTTTTCCTCAGAGTGCAGGGAATACTGGGTGGTGTGCAAGACCTGATATCTGAAAAAGATAATCAGAAGAATAAAAAAAGGTAGCAGAAAAAGGAACTTGGCTAACTGTGCCTTAAGGAGCCGGTTTGAGATGCTTTCATCCTGTAAGCTGCGGTAAGTCATGGTTTACCATCTTTTAGTTCTTGTCTTTAAATTAAAGGGAATATAGAGTAGAACTCCCAGAGAGCAGGTATACAGGGAGGCCGGGATAGTATGAAAGACAATCTGATGCCAGAAGCCTCCAGGGCTGTTGAATAAATATACTCCATAAAAGATAGCATCATGAAGAATTTTCGCTGAAAAAATCAGCGCTGCCTGAACGATGTATAAATTACTGAAAAAGCTGTGGCGCATTTTTCCGATTGTAAAACCGATAAAAGTCTTGGTTAGCACGTGCAGGCCGAAATAGGTGAAACTGAATGAGTCTTGAACCATGCCGCATATAAATCCCGAAACCGACCCTCCGACGCTTCCCCAGCGCAGAGCACTATAAACCACCAGTACTAGGAAGAGGTCCGGATAGACTTCTCCGACTGACAGGTACTGGTAAAAGAGCAGATGAGCGAAAAAAAGCACCAGTAAGAAGATAATAAACCTGAATATAGACATCAGGGCTTTTTCCACAAAGAAGTAAGCGAGTCGGAAGCTTCGTACAGCAGACTGGCCTCCGGCGAAGTGAACGCCGAGTCGGAGAGTACAAAAACTTCTGAAACCTTGTCTAGATCAACTGCAGGCTTTAATTTCGCGCGCAGCTTGATTCCAATCTCTTCTTCCTTTTCAATCTCTGTCACCGTGCCGACCGGTATGCCCTTGGGGAATATCCCACCCATGCCGGAACTCACTATCAAGTCGCCTACTTCCACCTGGGTGCGCAAGGGGATGTCGAACAGGTAGAATTGCTTTTCAGGGCCGCTGCCGGCAATGGCGCGTTCTTCTTTTTGCGAAGGCTTGGCGCTTACCCTGAAAGCAGGATGAGTGTAAAGTTGAACCACTGAGCGGAACGGATCGGTTTCAATTGTTTTGCCCACCAGACCCTCGGGCACCAGAACCGGAAGATTGGCAACAATGCCGTGAGAGGAGCCTTTGTCGATAATAAAGACATTCGACCTTTCGCCCAGTCCGCCGCTGATTACCCGGCAAGCGATAAAATGAATCGGAGTCCGGCTGACAAAATCAAGGAGTTTTTCCAGCCGCTGATTCTGTTTTTTCACCTCTTCCAGTTGATACAGCTCCAGCGAGAGCAGGAAGTCGTTTTTGCGCAAGGTTTCATTTTCTTTTTTTAAACGAATGAAGTAACCGGTCTGAGCGACTACCATCTGGAATGGGGTCAATACAGTGCGGTTGATTCTGCGAGCCATATAAAAGCGTTGTCTGCTGGGAAGAGACAGCGCGAATAATGAAAAAAGAATCAGCAGGAGGAAAAGCAGACTTTGTTTATGTTCCCAAAGAAACAGGAAAAATTTTGACATTGAGCCGGCAAGCAAAAAGATAAGTCAATAATCTGTCATGGCCAGAGAAAGAGAGTAGAGGTTCAACTTGATCTCAAAATTCGAGAGACTCCGGAAAAGCTGCAGCCAGGATTCAGGCTTGAGTCCAAAGCTGGAGAAACGCTTGTTCCGGTAGCCACTGAATTGATAAGTGTATTATTTACTTTGAGTTAAAACGTTCCAGTATCTCTTAGGATCGTCCAGAATGCGGCCTGTACCGCGAACCACGCATGTCAGAGGCTCTTCATCGATATTTATCGGCAGGTTCGTCTCTTCGCGCAATAGCTGGTCTAATCCTTTGAGCAGAGAGCCTCCGCCTGCCATAACAATTCCACGGTCGACAATGTCGCTGGCCAGCTCAGGTGGAGTTTGCTCAAGAGCCTGGCGAACAGCTTCGACTATAGCCATGATCGGTTCCTGCAGCGACTCCCGCACCTCGCTGGAATGAATCTTCACTGTTTTGGGAATCCCTGAAACAATATCCCTCCCCTTAACCTCCATTTCTTTTTCCTCGCCCAGCGGGTAGGCGCTGCCGATAGTGATCTTTATCAGCTCCGCTGTCTGGTCTCCGATAAGGATGTTATAATTTTTCTTCAGAAACTGTACAATGGCCTCATCCATTTCATCGCCGCCGATACGGATTGAAATATTGCTCACGATTCCCGAGAGGGCAATCACAGCAATCTCAGTGGTACCGCCGCCGATGTCGATAACCATGTTGCCGGATGGTGTTTCCACCGGCAAACCCACTCCAATTGCCGCCGCCATTGGTTCAGCAACCAGGTAAACTTCCTTTGCTCCGGCTGATTCAGCTGAATCCCTGACCGCACGGCGTTCCACCTCTGTGATCCCACTCGGCACACAAATGATTACTCGCGGCTTAACAGGGAGAAAACGATTCTTGAGCACCGCTTTGATAAAAAAACGCAACATCTCCTCAGTGATTTCGTAGTCGGCTATCACGCCATCTTTCAACGGCCGGATAGCGGTAATGCTGGATGGAGTACGACCCAGCATTGCCTTGGCTTCCATGCCCACCGCCTTCACTTTGCCTGTCTGGCGGTCTACAGCTACTACTGAAGGTTCATTGAGCACTATACCCTTGCCCCGGATGTAGACAAGAGTATTTGCTGTGCCCAGGTCTATGGCGATTTCATTATTCCAGAAAGATCCGCCGGAATTAATATTTCCTCCTTTTATATTTGTAACTGACTCCCCAGCAGGCCGTCTGGTGAGCAGATAGAAAATGACGGCACCGCAACCAAGTAGTACAAGAAGGACTATTGTAATTGAAGCCTGCGAAATGGCCTGTTTTCCCTTTCCTCAAATTGACCTTGAAAGACAAAGTGAAACTACTGAAACCAAAGCGATTATCAGCTCACCCTGCAGCGCAATAGAAAAATATTTAAAAACTTTTTTAACCGAAGTATAAAGCTTTTCCCTGGTCAATACTCTACTTTTCAACCGATGGCTTTGAATTTTAGAATAAGATATTAGTATATAGTCAATTGGAATGCAAGATTTTTTTAATTGGTGAACTTATCAATTATTTAGCTTGGATTATAAAGGCAAAAGAGCCAGACTGTTTTTCTGATAAAAGCGCAGGTGCCTTTGTCCCACTACCGCTTTAGCTTAAATTACCGGCCATATTTTGTAAGGACACAACCGTGTGTGCGCCCGATGGGCAGACACGGGTCTGCCCTATAAGCGCTAAGTATTTATTGTTGAAAGTTAATCTTCAGGATGATTTGAATGACACACCCCGTCGACTGCGTCGCCACCCCTCTTTTTAGAGGGGAATTAAATGCCCGTCTTTCGGGCATTTGCGAATAGACCGGTAATGGCAAGAAAAAATCCCCTCTTGAGAGGGGTGCCCGCGAAGCGGGCGGGGTGTGTAAATCTCCTAATCATAGGGATGAAATATAACTTTATCATTTATAAGGCATTGCGAATTATTGAAAATAATTCGGCTTAGAAATATTACAACAACTTAGCGCTTATGCGGGTCTGCCCCTACTGATCTTCTCCCGGGAAAAGAAACTGCTCCTGTTGATGGCCTTTGACCTCTGGAGCGGTTTTCTTTTCTGTTTTACTTTGGTTTTTATTCTCCCGGAGCTTGAGAGAAAATACCGGACCCTTGTAAAATTCGCGCTCCATTAGCTTGATATAGCTTGTCCATAGGCCGGGGTCCTCTTGCTCCCGTTCGTAAATGCGCAATACGCCGCTCATTTTGGCGTCCAGGTCATCGGCAAAGTGCACGATAAGGGCCTCCAGGGTCCTGGGCAAAACCGGGCTTCCGAATTCGAAATGACCGTGGTGGCTGAGAATGATATGCTTCAGGTGCCAGCCTGCCTCTTCCGGAAAGTTTTTCTGGCGGCCTATCCAAGACCCCAGAATTTCCACCCCGATAACCAGATGGCCGAGGAGCCGGCCCTGGGTCGAGGTTTCGAAAAAGTTCTCCCATTGGTATTCCACTGTCTTGCCGATATCGTGCACCAGGGCGCCGGCTTTAACCAGGTCGCTCTCGACTTGCGGATAACGCCCGGCCAGGGCCACAGCGTGGGAATATACATTCAGCGTATGTTCGAGCAGTCCTCCCAGATAGGGCTGATGCCATCTTTTGGCTGCAGGGGCTTTTGCAAAAGCCTCCCTGAAATCGCTGTCACCGAATATCGAGCTCAGGAGATGGCGCAAGGGGGAGTAAGAGACACTCAGGATTATATCGTCCAGCTCGGCGAGCATGCTCTCGACATCCTTCTCGCTGGCGGGAAGAAGCTGCGCCGGATCATATTCGCCTGGGGCCGGCCGGGCTAGGCTTTTTACCGACACTTGCGCCTGGCCCTCCCATTCTTCCATTTTTCCCTGGATGCGCAAAATTTCCCCGGGAGCGATTCTAGTAACCTCCTCGTCAAACCCCTCCCACATCACTCCAGCCACCCGGCCGCTCGAATCACCGAACTCGAGCTTGAGAAACGGTTTTTGCTGGCGGGTCTGCTTGATTGTAAGGCTTGTGAGCATGCAGACCGAGTCTACTGGATCGCCGATTTGATATTCCCGCAGTAATTTGTTCATTTTTTAAGCTCGCTCCATTGGCTGATCTAACCAGGTTGGGAGAGTATCTGCAGAAGGGTTTTAAAGTCATCGGGAAGGGGGCTGGTGAACTGCATCCTTTCTCCTGTCAAGGGATGATTGAAAGACAGCCTGGAGGCGTGCAGGGCCTGACGGGTGCTCGAAGCCAGCAATGCCCGGACCATTCGGGGGTGGCTGCCCGTAAATCCTCTCAGAAAGACCTTTCTGCCCCCGTAAAGCGGATCTCCCAGCACCGGGTGCCCGCAGTGGGCGAAATGAATGCGGATCTGGTGTGTGCGGCCCGTCTGAAGGTGCACTTCCACCAGCTCGGCGACTGCAAAACTTTGGAGTACATGGTAAACAGTGACCGCCTCTTGGCCCCCTTTGGCCAGGACAGCCATTTTCTTGCGGTTTGTTCGGCACCGTCCCACCGGGGCAGCTATAGTGTCCTCCATTTTGGGCCAGTGTCCGCAGCTCAGTGCGAGATAAATTCTTGAAGCCTTGCGGTTCTTAATCTGTTCGGAAAGCTGTGTGTGCGCCTCGAAAGTTTTGGCTACGACAAGAAGTCCGCTGGTGTCCTTGTCCAGGCGATGCACGATACCCGGCCTCAGAGCCTCGAGGCGGGGGTCGAGTGCGGTGTTGATGTGCGCCAGGAGCGCATTTACCAAAGTTCCGCTGTAATGGCCCGGCGCCGGGTGTACCACCATGCCGGCCGGCTTATCGACTACCAGCAGGTGCTGATCCTCGAAAAGGATATTGAGCGGTATATTTTCGGGAATGACCCGGGTGCCGCGAGGGCACTTTTCAGGAGTGGGCAGAGTGAAAATCTCTCCTGCCCGGGCAATGGTTGAGGGTTTGAGGTTTTTCTTACTTTCACTGGTGACAGCTCCACTTTTAAGGAGCGCCGCCATCCGCGTCCGCGAGATTCCAAGCCGTTTAGCCAAAACCACATCGAGCCGCTCACCCTCATCCTCAGCGATGGTTTTGTATTTAATCCTGGTTTTTTCGTTCACGATAAACCTGAATACCGAGGTGGGCAACCTCAACAATCAATCTGATTTTTTTTGTGTCGGGGCTGCCTGCGGAGGGTTTTTCCCCTCTTCCTGCACTTTTTCCGGTTGATCGCTGAAAAACAGGCGCAAGGCAAGAAGGGCAGCCCCGCAGGTGACCGCAATGTCGGCCACATTGAACACCGGCCAGGTCAAATCTTTTATCCCGCACTCGATAAAGTCCACAACCCTTCCATTCAATATGCGGTCGTAAAGGTTGCCGAAAGCCCCGCCAGCGATCAGGCTGAGGGCTACCAGTCCAGGCAGGTCGACATGCTTGGAGAAGAAAAAGTAGCCGACCAGGAGCAATGCCACGACAGAGGAGACAATGATCAGAGCCCAGCCGGAGGTGAAACCAAACCTTATCCCGAAAGCGATCCCCTCGTTGTAAATAAAGCGGAGCTTGACCAGATTGTCGATAATCGGGATGGTTTCCCCGTAAGGTACCATGGTTCGCTGGACAATGAGCTTGGTGAAATAGTCTGCAAAAAAGACGGCAGGGACTATGG
>Ga0307380_10009917_pt1 | contig 12054 bp, 22 predicted proteins | sample UN3MG_FD_202239 | JGI IMG/M metagenome (GOLD analysis project Ga0307380, IMG submission 202239) | Soil microbial communities from Risofladan, Vaasa, Finland - UN-3 | ecosystem: Environmental > Terrestrial > Soil > Coastal area > Acid sulfate soil | place: Finland: Risofladan, Vaasa | collected... | reverse complement strand
TGGATACAGACTTTTCGGTTTCAATCGTGAGTCTAAGTTCTCTGCTAGGACTTATCGTATCTTTGATATGGGGCATCTCATTCATGAAAAGCTTTGTGGGTACCTCGATAGGCTTGGAATTCTTGTTGAGACAGAGCGAGAGTTTTGGACTGTCGATCCCCCGCTACATGGGTTCATAGACGCAGTTATATTAATCGGCGGGGAAGAAGTTCCTGTTGAAATTAAGTCAATAGGGGAGTATGGGTTTAAAAGGGTAAAAGACCTTAACTCTCCACAGGAATCCCACTACGCACAACTTCAATTTTATTTGTGGGCGCTGGACCTTCCTATCGGAATCATTCTCTACGAGAACAAGAACAATCAAATGCTCTTGGACTTTGAGGTCAAAAGAGATGACGAGTTTCTTGACAGGGAATTAACGTTGTTTCGCAACGTCTATGCCCTCTTTAAGAATGGAGAGCTTCATGAACGACCATTTGAAGAAGATTCCAAAGAGTGTGGCAACTGTGATGCCAAAAAATTCTGCTGGGCAGACAGCAAGGTTGGAGTGCCCTTCCCAGAGTGAGAATTTGCGCTAACGAAGAGTGTCAAATCGAGTTTGAACCAAACACACACAACGCTATATATCATAGCCCTGAGTGTCGTCGGGTTGTGACAAACAAAAAGATACTTGCCAAGTATTATGAGAAAAAAGAAAAGATTTACACAGATAGAACCTGTGTTACAAAAAATTGTATTACAATATTATCATCATATAATGATGAAGATATCTGTGAGCCATGCAAAGTCGAACGTTTAATACAGAGGCTATCAAGCTGGGGTTGGGATGAAGAAGAGCTAAGAGATGAGTGGAGGTATTGAGAAAGCTTATTGATACGATGAACAAAAAAGATGATGGAGTCATCCTAGGATTCGACACATCAAGTAAATCTTTAGCGTATTGTTGTATGGAAAGAGCGGGGAAGAATATATACCTCTTGGGGGTTGGCACTTCTTATTTTCCAAAGGGCAGCGGGGATAACGAAAGATTTGAAATGATAAATGAAATAACTCCCTGGCTGATGAACCAATTCAACCCAGATATTGTCTGCATTGAGCAACCCATCTATATTCAGAATTTTAAAGCCAGTCGTACATTAAGCTACATCGTCGGAGGGTTATGGAGTGAAATTGCTCACTACAATGTTGACATTCATGACGTGGCTCCGCTAACATGGAAGGCATATATAGGGGCAAAGAATGTTACAAAACAAGACAAAGCAAAATGGGCCAAGACAATGACGCCGGGGGAAGTTAAGAAGCTAGCGGCTTTTGAGCGCAAGGAGCGCACAAGACGCATTGTAGTTAACAAGATGCCAATTCTTGATCAGTATCATGATGATAATCTATTTGATGCTGTTGGAATAACAATGTGGGGTGTAGGAAATGTATAAATGCGAAAAGTGTAAGGATAAGGGATACTATTGTGAGCCTATCCCGAAAATATTCGGGCCGTGCTACTGGGATGGCAAAGAGGTTGTTGCTTGGGTTTACAATTGTATGCTTTGTGATGTGTTTGAGAATAAAATGATAGAGCACGAAAGACAGCTTTCTTCTGGAAGCACATATGGCTCTTGAACCGTACAAGCAACGAGATTGGCTTTACTTTCATTATGTCCAGAAGCGTATGAACACAGGCCCAATTGCTGAACTTTTAAAAGATAAGCATAATATAGAGGTTACCCCCCAGACGGTTTACAACTGGTTAAAGCGTTTTGACCTCCTTAAGTTTAGGGGCAAAAGTAGAAACCTTGGGGCCAAAATGGGCAAGAAGCCGGGGGCCAAGCGGACCAAGCGCACGAACCCTCGTGCGGCCCGCCAGGAGGCCATGAGAAAGGCCGCACGACGCCGGAAATGATGACTATCGCTTGACACGTCCTCGGCGGGGCAGTAGAGTGATGAAATATTCACGACCCCAGAATGGGAGAATAAAAATATGAGTAGTAATGCTACTGTGAAAGAGTTTAAAGAAGCTCTTTCGAAAAGAGATGATTCAACTTCAGAAGTTCTTTTGGACTTCAATGATGTTAAGGTTAAAGCCGTTAGTAATGGAGTATCCATTATTTCTGATGATGGTCCTCTTGAATTTTCTGACTCGGCGTTTAGGGCCATGTCGGAGCAATTAGATATTCCAGTTCCTTATGCACATCGTATGCCGAATGAGCTTCTTGAGTATAGTTTTAATTATATGCTCAACGCTAATTCAAATAAATCTGTTCGTGCATTTGTTACAGAAACAAATGAGGGAAACGTCATTCGCACAATGATGGATGCTAACCTGCCATACGTGAAAACACTTGACTTGTTTGAGGCTGTCGAAGATACAGTCCCCGGCGAGTATGATATGAAGTACGGGGTTATTGCTCCCGATTACGTTAGCTGGTCAGTCCTTCCTCATGCCTTACAGGTTGATGAACTTGTTGAATCGAAGATTTTCTCTGGGATTCAGGTTCGTTTTTCTGAATCGTGGGCAGTCAATCCTCTTTTCGATGGGCTTCTCTGGCGTGAACAGTGTGCCAATGGTATGACGGCTGCGATCAAGTCAAAGAAGTTCCGCATTTCCGGAAAGGCTGAGGGGGAAATTACGAATCAGGCTAGAGTGTTCACAAACTCTGCGCTTGAGCTTCTTCCTGATATGATTGAAGGTTATACGCATCTTGCGGAAGAAAAGATTGATAAGCCCCGTAAGCTCATTACCTCGATCACAACTCAGTTCAAGATTCCGAAGAAAATCCTGAACATCCTTCTGGATACAATGGAGAACCCCTTGTTCCTTCAAACAATTCCTGATGGTAAGATTACTGATATGAGTGATATCCTCAATCTCATCACATGGGTCGGTACGCACAATCAGGTTCTTACACAGGATTGGCTTAGCGAGTTGCAGAGGATTGCTGGTCAGATCGCTCTTGAGCATCATGACTACTGTGGAAATTGCGGAACCATCATTTAATGTGATACAATGACTATATGGATTCTCTTCTTAAACTCCCAGAAAAAGATAGATTCAGATTAGATAGACTCCAAGAAGAGAACCCTGATGTTTATAAGTTTGTTGAGCAATTTGATAGGTTGGGGTACTGGGGGTTGCCCCAGCTTATCAATCCAAATCACGATCTGGTTTGGATGTTGAGTGTAGGTTTAGCTTCTGTAAGTGTTGTGGATGAGGGAGAGCAATGGGGCGTAGAAGTAGAGTTGTGGTCAGTAACAGAAGGGGGTTATGTTCATTCATGGGATATAAGAATATCAGACATGCTTTGGCTGGATACGCTTCTGGATTCGGCAATGGATGTAAATTAAATGCCTGAGCCTGAAGTCTATACGCCACAAGATGTTCTCAAATTGGTTGAGAAAGAACTTTTAAAGCTTGGCTCACACAAGAATGTAGAGATTATGATGCAGGGCTATCTGGTACCCAAGCCAGATGAAAAAGCTCTTATGGGGGCGGTTGTTATTCTTATTGCGGAACTTAGACATAAAATTGAGAAGATTCGTGAAAAACTTCCTGAGGACCCTGTTGAGGCTGCTAATTTAATAGCCAAGCGTGCCAAGCGGAAACCAAAAACTACTCTTGATGAGTTTATAGAGAATAACGAGATAGAAACAACGGACGTTCAGGTCATTGATGGCATTAAAATTGCAAAAGTAAAGAAAAAATGATATAATAACATGACAATGACCGAAATTACCGTACTGGATGAACTCAGGCTTGTAGAGCAGGCGGGGTTGATGAGAATAAAAGGCTACTCGTATACAGACGTAGCCGAAGTATTGGAAGTTTCAGTTCAGGTAGCAAAAAACTACATCAATCAGTATCATCAGGTCGTTGAGCAAATGGCTGAAAGTGACCCGTTCTTTTTAGAGCGGGTTCAGTTCAATACACTAAAGGCTCTCGATGAATTTAACGAAATTTCGAAAGAGGCCTGGGAGACAGTCAGCTTAGCCACTGAGGCTGGAATGATTACGGCTAGAACTCAGGCTCTCAAACTGGCCCTTGATACAGCAAACAAAAAAGCACAACTTCATCAGCTTATGTCTGGGGGCACATCTGATGGAGAGTTTATTGCTAGAATGCAGAAGGCCGAAACGGTCAATCAAGTTGTCTCCAAGGTAATTAGAGATGTTGTGTCTGACTGTGAAAGATGTAGACCTTTGGCCCACAACATGCTCAGAGAGGCATATGCCCTTATGGAATCGGAAGGATTCGAATCGCCAGAGGATATTGCAGAAAGCTTGGAGTTTGAGGATGACGCCGAAGTTGTCGACGGCTGATAAGGCTTGGGCCGGGATGTGGATGTATGTATTGTCATATGACTTATACGCAATTGCATCTGGAAAAGAGACTATGACAGCGGCAGCGCATCGAACAATCAAACATCCTATTCAAAGATTTTTCGCCTGGGGATGGCTGGCTATCATTATAAAACATTTGTTTTTTCCAAAGCTCCTACCAAAGTGTGATATAATTAATGTAGTGGCAAACGTCATATACAAAAGATTCGCTAATGTCTGATTTCTTCACAACTAACCTCGATCTGGATGATTGGGATGTCTTACTGGCCAAAGATGAGTTAGCCGAGCATCCTGTGCCGATTGAAGTATTTGTGGAGGACCAGAAGTTTCTTGGCTTGCCGCCGCTTTCCGAGATTCAGACTGAAATCCTTAAATATTCAACACAGGTTCTTCGACCCGATACATTGGTAAAGTTTATGGGAGAAGAGGCTGGGTTGCAACATCACAAACAATACACGGTTAACGAGGTTGTATGCCAATTAGGTAAGGGGTCAGGCAAGGATCACGTTAGTCGTATAGCTCAATCATACATTGTATATCTTATGCATTGTCTTCGTGACCCCCTCGATTATTACGGTAAATCTTCTGGGGTAAGTATCGACTTGGTTAACTTGGCTGTTAACTCTAAGCAGGCACAGCAAGTTTTCTTCGATCCATTAAAGAACATCCTCATGGCATCGCCCTGGGCGAACGAGGTTGGTTTTGAACCTAGGGTTCAAGAAATCTTTTGGTTCGAACGCCCCGTGCGGATGTTCTCAGGTCACTCAGAGTCAGAAGGATGGGAGGGTTATGAAGTTATTTCTGTTGTTCTAGATGAAATCGCTGCCTTCAAAACAGATTCTGAAATCAAGGACAATCAAAGGGCTAAGGGGTCAGCCTCGCAAATTTACGATATGGCTCGTGCTTCGGTTGTTTCTCGTTTTCCAACTGTCGGAAAGGTTGTATTGCTTTCATTTCCAAGATTTAAGGGAGACTTTATCCAACAACGCTATCAGGCAATTTTAGATGAGCATGATAAAGAAGAAGACCCAATGCCAGTTCCTATTGGGACTATTGGTCGTAAGACGTGGGCAATCAAAGCATCTACTTGGGAAGTCAATCCTGCAAGAAGTAAGGAAGACTTTGAGGATGAATTTAGGAGACACCCTATTAGTTCTAGGGCTAGGTTTATGTGTGAGCCTCCTGAGATGGAAGATTCATACTTCAAGGATGCTGACTCCGTAAGGCGGGCCTTTAACAATCATGATGATCCGACTGGCGATGATGGATTTTTCAAACCGTGGTTCAATGGAACGGATGGTAAATCAAGATTTATTCACATCGACCTTGGACTCAAACGAGATAGAACTGGCTTAGCTATGGTTCACTCGCCGGGGCTGAAAGAAGTAAAAACATTCATGGGTATAGAAAAATTACCAGTAGTTAATGTAGATTATGTTACATCGTGGGAAGCAGCGCCTGGAGAAGAAATAAACTATGCATCAGTACGAGCAATGATTGTTGATTTATGTAGGCGCTTTGAAGTTGCAAGTGTTACTTTCGATATGTGGCAGTCAAGCGATATGATTCAATCTCTCAGATCAATGGGAATCAATGCTGATTGGCATACTGTAAAAAAAGCTGACTACGATACGTTGTCAACTACGATCTACGATGGTAGACTGAGGGGGTACTGGAATGAATTACTTGTCGAAGAAGAATTACTTAAGCTCAAACTATTAACAAACAATAAGGTTGATCACGGTTCTACAGGAAGCAAGGACCTAGCAGACGCAGTTGCTGGGGCTTCTATGGTCTGCATTCAGAATTTCGTTTCTGATGCCGAGATTGAAATTGAAGTTTTGGATGACAGTATGATACCAGAAAGCATGGATGAGTTTGAAGATAAAGTTTTAAATAATAACAAACAATACAAAGAACCACGAGAGATTCCGGAGGATTTACTTGAATGGTTGGAAATAGTTTAACTACAATCAATTATGAACGTCGAAGCTGGATAGAGAAAGCAAATTGCAGGGGGGCAAATACAAACGATTTCTTTGATATAGAATATAAAACAATCAAAGAAAGACAAACAATTATCAAACTATGCGAAGAATGTGAAGTCCGTAAGGAATGTAAAGCATTTGGAGAGCATATAAAGCCAGAATCAGCAATGTATGGCGGAGTCTATTTTCGTGGTAGGCAACAAACTCATCCGCTGAAAGTCAGATACAAAAGAAAGAATAACTATGCCTGAAGAAAACACTCAGAACGCTCAAAATATTCAGATCACAGATATAATCGACAAACTTACTCAACGACTTAGCTCAGCAATCTTACAGCAAGTTATGCTCGAATCACAAGTCGAGACTGCTAATCGCATGGTTGAATCGTATGAAGCTCTTGCACAAAAGCTGCAAGCCGAATATGACGATCTGGAGGCCAGATACGAGGCCGACCTTGATGTAGGCGCTGAACGCTCGACAGAAGATTCTTCTGGTTGAGAGTTGCATCCCACGGCTAGGGCCGGTATAGTTGTCCTTGTCGCCGGGAGTCCCCCCGGCGAGAAGCTAAAATGTTTGGAGAATAATAATGTCAGATACAAATACACTTCCTAAGTTTAAGGTTGTTGACGAGCTTCCTCCCCTTCGTCGGGGCGGGGCAAGGCATAACCCGCTGCGTGATGGAATCATTGAGCAGCTTAAGAGTGAGGATATTGTCATGGTGGAAAATGTTGGCGACGAGAAGGCGTATAACTCGATGCAACAGCGTATTCGTACCGCTGCCGCTTCTATTGATATGGCCGTCACGATTCGCCAGCAGCCAAACCCTAAGGTTGAAGATCATGTTGACCTTTACTTCCAGGGCGCAACAAAGGTTGAGGAAGAGGCTCCCGCCAAGACCACAGCCAAGAAGTAAAAAGGTTTGCCTTGCAGGGCATGAAAAAGGGGAGAGGCTAACGCCTCTCCCCTTTTTTTTTGGTTCTTCGGGCAAATTTTCGGCCCTGTATAAAGGTTTCATTCGGGGAAATCGGCGGGGCAATATAAAGGTTCCATATAAAGGTCTGGTATAAACATGGCAGGGATAGACACTAGTAGTTGTTGTTGTAAATGGGCTGGGAATATTTCTTTAGCTCCATCTATAGTTTGTAGTTATTGCCCAGTTCACAAAGGTATTGCTTGGCTTTTCTCCAAGCCCGATTGGATTTGTTATAAACATAAGTTAGATACCAGTAAAAAACATTTTAAATAGATATCGCCAAAATTATATACTAAAATTGAGGCCCAAATGGGAGCCAAATTTGCAGGGCGCAAACTTGCTCCCCAATTTGGTCCCCTCGCAAAACTAATCGAAACCTAACCGAGCGCCTATCCGAGCAATCTAATAAACTTTAAAGTGAGAGTTGGTATCGGTCGGCTGACCCGGTACGATGGGCGCAAGCCCAGCCCCACACAATTAAAGGAGAAAGTTAATGTTTATTAGAATTCGCAATAAAGTTGACAATGTTAATCGTTTGTATCTTGAAAAGCTTGGTTTGAGTACCAAGAGAGATGATGACTCGACTATTGGTCAGTTCGGTTCTGGCTCTAAGTATGCGCCTATTTACGCACTTAGAAATGGCTGGCAATGGATCAATTGCGGGGCCGACCAAAATGGTCCTTATCAAATGGAATATGGAGTACGAGATGAAGATGGCATTAACTCCATCTTTTTCGAGTATAGTGATGGAACGGTAAAGGATTCATCTTTTACTCTTGAAGCAGGTTCTCTTACTTGGGAAGAACCTTTCCAAATCTTTCGTGAAGCTTTTGCTAACTGCTTGGATAGTGGTTATGACGATAGCATCGCAATCACATTTGTTGATGAGATTGATTGGGAGCCTGGTTATTTCGATGTTTATTTGTCGGATGTTCCAGAGTTGAGAAATATTGCCGAGAATATTGATCATTACTTTTCGGTTGGTCGTGAATCTCTTTTTCAGAGTAGTGGCTGGAAGGTTTATGAGCCTCTTACTCCTGGGACTATTCGTGTTTATTCAAAGGGAGTTCTTGTTGCTGAAATTGAAGATTCTTTCGGAGTCTTTGATTACGAATTCGAGAACATTACCCTGAATGAAGAACGTCGTGTCAAGAGTGAGTTTGATCTTTTCAATAAAGTTTCTCAAGTTATGTTTAACTTTAGCGATCATGCTCAAAGGATGGCTGAGCGTTACATCTCAGAGATTAATTATGATCGCTGGGAATGGAAAATGCCATCTTATGTTTATAGTGGGTGCTTTCACTGGAAAGATGCTTGGTATGCTAAGTATGGCTTGAAGGCTTGCCCTATCACTAATGATATGACTCGTCTTATCATGAATATTGACTTTCGTGGATATTCTGCAATTACAGTGTCGGAAATTGTCTTTGATATTTTGAAGGCTTCTGGCGTTGACACTCCTGAACAAATTCTTGGTGAAGCATATGAGTTTGAAATTGCTGAACCTTCCTTTGCTCAGGAAGAAATATTGAATCAAGCAATTGATATCATGAATAGTTTTGGCAGAGATGTTACTCAATTTGAAGTTAGTGTCTTTCATCCTATGACAACGAAGCAAGAAAACGTTCTTGGTCTTGCTTTGATGGGAGATAAGAAGATTCTTCTTTCAACTCGTGTTTTGGATATGGGTTTCAAGGAAACTCTTGCTACTCTGAATCACGAATATGAGCATCATATTTCGGGTTATGATGATGGCGATCTTGGTTTTCGTAGCTTTGCAGATAAGACTATTGCAGAGTTGATGATCGAAAACCATCGGATTCCTGATCTTGAAATTTCTGATGATGTAGTCACTATTCCGTTCAATTATGTTACCTCGTTTGACTACAAGGTTCATAATTGCGGGGGGTTTGGGATTGCAGAAATCGGAGGTAGAAAGTTTATGATTAATGGCCCATGTGTTGAATCATCTGGTCAGCTTGAAGTTGCTGATAATTCAACTATGAAAGCCAGAATCAAGACTTCCGGCACTTCCGCAAGGGAGATTCGATGATCGTTATTGATTTTATTAGGCTCGTCCTTTTTGGGGCAGGCGTTCTTATTATGGCAGCTATTGCTTTGGTACTTATTGTAGCAATTGGTTGGCTTTTTATTCCATTCTTTATCTTGCTTGCTTTAGCTTGGTGACTAATATGAAAGGTAGGTTATGTCAGATAATAAATATTGGGTAGTAGAATATAGACTTCCTAAAGTAATTGAAGATGCTGATTCTGCTACAGAAGCGGCAGAGTTAGCTCGTGAACAGTTGTATCGAGAAACCGGAATCGAAGTTAATCATTGGTTCGCTAGAGTTTTTAGATACGGCGGGGATGTTGATGAATTTGGAGTGCAAGAAGAATGGTTCTTTAATCCTACTGGCGTAGCTGCCAGGGTAATTGAACAAAATCATCTTGAGCATGAAGAAATCGTCAAGTCTATGCCACAAGAGAAAGTAATTAGAGATGAAAAATAGATATTATGTTTATGTTCCTGAATTACACTTTAGAAAAGTAAAGGTAAAGGCCAAGTCAGAGCAAGATGCAATTTTTAAGGTAAAAGAAAAGTTTGGAGAAGTTATGGGAACATACAAAATGAGAGAGCTTAAAGAATATGAGGGAGATTGGTTGGTTGATAATGCCTAAATATGATATTGAAGTAGCTATCCCTAAAACTGCAAAGCATAAGGAAATTGTTGATGAGGTAAGAAGTAGATTAACTTCTTATCTTGTTCATGTTGTTGGCTTGGAGCCGTTAGAAGCTAGAGTCATTACCAATCGTTATGCCATTGCAGCATTTGCCGGGGATGAAAATACAATCATGAAAATTACGAAGGAGTATGTCAATGTCAGACAATCCAAAATTCAATATTGAGGTTCCGCTGGTTGGAGAAGATGGAAATGCCATTTTCATTATTGGCAGAGTTTCCGCAGCTTTGAAAAAGGCGGGGGCAACAAAAGAAGAAATTGAAGAGTATAGAAAAGAAGCAATGAGTGGAGACTATGACAATGTTCTCCTTACAACAATGAGATGGGTTGATGCAGTATGAACAATCAATGGATTGGCTACGCTAGAAAGGCTGGTCTAAAGAAAGAGTATGTTGGCCCATTTTCCTCTTACGAAGAGGCTGATAATTGGTTGAAGTATTACGCTCAGTTCGACAGATTTGTTGAGTTGGGAATTAATGTTATTGTCCCATTAGAAGACTTTTGGAAAGGATAAGATATGGTTGATTACGTAAAGCTTGCACAAGAAGCAATGGAAAAGCCAGAGTATTATGCCCGCTGGATTGATGACGAAATGTTCATCACTTATGGCTACTCTGGTATCGCAAAGCATCGTGATTCAAATAACTACGACAAGGCTCATTTTGACGGTACAGTTAATTGGCTCAGCGAACGTGAAGATATTGATGAAGATGATTGGAATGTCGACGGCTCAAAGCATTGGGCTGTCGGATGGGTTGATCATCTTGTCGTTCGTATTCTTGATAAGGAAATTCCTCACGATGAAATTACTGAGGAAGATATCAACCCCCTTTTTATTGAATTGGTTGATATTGCCCTCGATTATCGGGATTGCTGTGAACCATTTGATGAGCAGTTGTATTATCAGTATGAGGAAGATGATACTATCGAAAGTATCAAGTGGGAAATCCCCAACTTCCTTGATGTTGATCCTGTAGAAGTTTATTCTGCCTTGCATGAGCAGGATTTCTATGGAGAATCTGATGGTCATGGAGAATGGTATTCTAAGGAAGATATTATTACTGCCGCCTTTTTCGGGGGGCTTGTAACAGAATCTTCACATTGGGAAGAAATCTTTGAATACTTCGAAGATGATCCTGACAATGAAGTAATGGTTGCTTTTAGAGATTGGACTTACGCTCTTGACCGCCAAGAGTTTGAAAAGACACAAGGAGTTTTGCTATGATTAGATTTGCGAGTTACACAGATGAAAAGAACATGCGTGATCTGGTTATTCAGTATGCACAAGATCACAGTCTTTGCAAGGAGGGTGTCAATGAATTTTTGAATGATGCCGGTATGTCCCCCTGGGAAAACCATCACAAGATTGAAGTTCATATGGTAATTATTGTTCATGAAGATGATTCTGATAATCTTCAGACTAAGCTTGAAGATGCTGTTACAAGCATGAATTGGGATCATGACAATAATGCTGTTGTTGAGTTTAGTGAGAATACCCTTAATTATGAAGTGGAGGTTTGATGAATAAACATGCAAAGTGGTTGATGGATACAGTTGGCTATATTAATAGCTCCGTTGAGCTTTATGAGAATGATGGCTCGGAGCTTCCTGAAAGTATTGAAGAAGAAATGGATCAATTGGAACAGCGCCTTTCTGCTTTGTCGGAAAGAGTTGACGACTTGTTTACCAAAGGAGATAACAATGGATAAGGAACTGGCAAAAGAATGGGCTGATGCACTTCGTAGTGGAGTGTATGAGCAAACTCAGGAAAATCTTCGTTGTCCTATTGATGAAGATGGAACCCTTGGTTATTGTTGCATCGGCGTTCTTTGCGATATCACTAAGGCGCTTGATTGGGATAGCAGAGAAGTTTTGAACGATGATGCAATGAATCTCTATGCAGAAGATTTGGGCGGGTATGGTCCAACATCAAATTTGAACATGGATGATCTTCCAGAATACTTGATGGAAGATGAGGAACTTGATGGATTTATGCGGGCAGCACTTGGTATGACTT